>Ga0209395_1003238_pt1 | contig 20430 bp, 20 predicted proteins | sample GOMGulsemesocosm_3_FD_184635 | JGI IMG/M metagenome (GOLD analysis project Ga0209395, IMG submission 184635) | Methane-oxidizing microbial communities from mesocosms in the Gulf of Mexico - GOM9D Gulf of Mexico (SPAdes) (version 2) | ecosystem: Environmental > Aquatic > Marine > Cold seeps... | reverse complement strand
AACCCGCTACATTTAGCTACAATGAAATGAGCTTTAAATATTGGGTTGTTGATAATTTCAGCTACCCCATGTTCACCATAAACGGCATTAAGTAACTCTTTAGCTTTAGCCGTAATTTCACCAGCTTTAGCTTTGGGTGAGTAGACAGTTTCACTATAGTGTGTTGCTAAGCGAGTAATGGCAGCAATCGGATCTTTTTGGCTTAAAGCACCAAAACGAAAGGCACCAGCGGAAGAGCCTATTAAGTTCAGCTCAGTGTTTCTGTCTTTAAAAAACTCACCAAATAAATACTTATCCAAGGCAAAAAGCGTAAACCATTTAGGCCCACCACTGGCGCCTAGCATAGTGGTGAACATGGCTTGAGAAAAACCGTCTTGTTGAATTTTTTCTAAGGCTTGTGAGCCTGCGTAAATGTCTAACATTGAAAACTTCACATTCTATTTCTGTGTTATAAAGGGCTAAAAAGCATTATAAATTTGAGCTGCGATAATTCGGCTGACTACTTGGGACAAATAAGGTTTGATATAAATTGGTGGCAAAATCATCGGTCATACCTGCAATATAATCAGCAATAACACGGTGGGCATTATTACCTTCAGAAAGTGCTTGTTGCCAACGTTGTTTGGCATTGCCTGGCAATAATCGTTCAGGGTCTGATGATAAGGCTTCAAATAACTCCATAACGATTTGTTGACCTTGATATTCAAGTTGCTGAATGGCGGTTTGCTTGATAACAAATTGATAAACAAAATCTTTAAATATCTGCAGTGCCTGTTTAGCAATATCAGGGTGTTGGGCGTTAAAACGTAACAGTGGTTCGTCAAAGTGAATGCTTGGCTGCTGGTTCAGATCAACTAAGATGATCGCGGTGATCAAATAATTGACTAAGCCGCCAATTGCTTCTTTTTGATGATGATGTTTTTGGCTAAACAATTGTGCTGCTAGCGTTTGGCTGATTTCTTGTAACCAAGTATCATCAAGAAGACGTAGCCTTTCAATGACATGTAGTTCAAAATCTTCTTTATTCACTACTCCTGTGACAATGGCATCTTCTAAGTCATGGATGCCATAAGCTATATCATCAGCAAGCTCCATAATGGAGCAATCAAGCGATTTGAATTGGGTTTTATTATGCTTTCCAGTTTGGTTTTTTATTTGTTGGAATAATACTCTGTCATTTTCAGATAATGGAGATAGCACCCAATTTAAGCTCTTAATATCATCTTGATAAAGCCCTTTTGGTGGATGCCAATCGCCCGCTTTTAATTGCCTAAATGATGCGGGTAATGTAGGTGGATTATCACTTTTTAGCTGAGTTATCGTTTGTGGGTATTTGATCAGTCCTAGCAAAGTACGACGAGCTAAATTCATACCATAATGCTCACTAAAGGGCTCTAATTTTGAGACAATACGAAACGTTTGTCCATTACCTTCAAAGCCGCCAAAGTCACGCATCATATAGTTTAATGCGACTTCTCCGCCATGCCCAAAAGGAGGGTGGCCAATATCATGCGCTAAACAAATTGCTTCTATTAGGGTGTCATCATTGGGAAATAAGGCCAAACATTCTTGTGGATATTTAGCGCGTAATTGAGCACAAATACCAGAGCCAATTTGTGCCGCTTCTAATGAATGGGTTAATCGTGTACGGTAAAAGTCGCTTTGACCACTGCCCATTACCTGAGTTTTTGATTGTAATCGTCTAAACGCCGCTGAATGTAAAATTCGTGCTCGATCTCTTTGGAAAGGGCTACGATGATCTTGTTTACGTGTCGCCACTTTTGTTAATTGTCGTGCTAACCAAATTTCGTCCATAAGAAGCCTAAATAAAGTTAAAATTTTAATGATGTTTTTTAATTTATGCTAAGATTGAAATTAATGTTTAAGCCAAAGTTTGAGCATAGTTTTTATATAAACTACCATAGTTAATATTTTATATAAAATGCAATAAGTTAAGTCGACTGTTTTTAAAGGAGCTATTTATAGTTATGGCGGTTAATTTCCTGTTTTTCATTTGTATCTTTTGCTCTTTTTCTAGTTTTGTTAGTGCCGAATCTTTCAAAGAAGGTATAAAGATAGAAGATGAAAAAAAGAAATCATTACAACTTATTACTGGCATGCCTAAACCGCCTTTTATTTTTTCTGAGCAAAGTGAAGTTGAAGCTAATGTGTTTGGTGAAGGCATACAGCGTGATTTGATTTCTGCTGCATTTGAAAATGACTTGCCTGAACATCAAACAATTAAATTTATTCCTATACCTTTAGCGCGAAATATTACTGTTTTTCAGCAATACTCTGCTGATGGTGTGATCACTTTACCATCTGACTATCACCATCCTGCTTTATTTAATTCAAAACCATATATCGACTATCAAAATGTTGTGGTTAGTTTAAAAGAAAGTGATTTCACCATTAATAAAGTGGCTGACTTATCAGGTAAAAGTATTGCTGCCTTTCAAAAAGCTAAAAAATTTCTTGGAGAGAAATATCGAGATGCTGTTGCTTTCTCATTAGATTATCGAGAAGTTGCTAACCAAGAAAAGCAAATTGAGCTGTTATTTCTTCGCCGAACGGAAGCGATAGTGCTAGACATCAATATCTTTAAATATTTTATTAAAAATAATATCGGTGGTATTTATAATAAGGCTTTTATTGTTCACTATATTTTTGCTCCACGACATTATGTTGCAGGCTTTAGATCTAAAGAAGTAAGAGATAAGTTTGATAAAAATATTGAAAAAATGAGAGCAGATGGTAGTTATCAAGCGATTCTTGATAACTACTTAAAGTGATGAATATTTATTGTCATCGCGAGTTGATTAAACAAGCTTAGCTATTAGCAATAAAAATGGCGCGTTTAGGTGCAGGGTAACCTTCGATAGTTTTACTGTTGTCATTAGGATCAAGAAAGTCTTGTAATGACTCGGTATCAATCCAATCTGTTTTTCGTTGCTCATCAACAGCGGTAACATCAATATTTACCATACGAACATTACTAAAACCACAACGTTCAAGCCATGCACACATTGCCTCACAGCTGGGTAAAAACCAAACGTTGCGCATTTTTGCGTATCGCTCTCCTGGCACTAACACGGTGTTTTCATCACCATCAACCACTAAAGTTTCTAATACTAATTCTCCCCCTTTAACCAACTGAGCTTTTAGTTGGTAAAGAAAATCAATAGGAGAGCGACGGTGATATAAAACCCCCATAGCAAAAACGGTATCAAAGCTTTTTAGTTCGGGTAAATCTTCAACGCCAAGTGGTAACAGATTCACATTAGGGTCTTGGACAAAATGTTGAATCGCATTAAATTGCATTAAAAATAATTGTGTTGGGTCAATACCAACAACAAACTCTGCTCCTGCGCCACGCATACGCCATAAGTGATAACCACTACCACAACCAATATCTAAGACGTATTTATTTTTTAATGAGCTAATGTGCGGTGCTAATCTATCCCATTTAAAATCGCTACGCCACTCAGTATCTATATGTAAACCATGAATATGATAAGGGCCCTTGCGCCAAGGTTTGAATTTCATCAATAAATTTTCAATGCGCTTATATTCACCTGCAGAAATATCTGTTTTAGTGCCAGCACTAACTGTATTTGTTAATGAAACAGTCGATGGTGTGGTATTTGGTAATGCATCAAGCGTTTTTTGCCAATGAGCAAACTCACCATGCAAATTATTTTTTTGCCAATGAGTTAGTTGTGCAGGTAATGTATCAAGCCAATGATACAAACGATTATCAGCTATTTTTTGATAAAATTTACGGTAATTTAACGGATAAGCATTTTTAGTTTTTGTTTGTTTAGCAGTCATAGTTTTTTACTTAATAGCAACTAAAGAGAAAAAGTTAAAACATTGAAACCATGGCGTAACATGAGAAAAGCCGGTTTCGGTTAACCTTTTTATATGATGAGGAAGGCTGTCGGTGCGCATTACCTTTTCTAATGCCGTTCGTTTTTGAGCTATTTCTAACTCACTATAACCATTAGCTCGTTTAAAGTTATGATGAAGCTCAGTAAGTAAATCTCGACAAACGTCATCGTTATCAGACATCTTCTCTGATAACAGTAATAAACCACCAGGCTTTAATCCTTGATAGATCTTTTTAATTAATGCTTGACGATTTTCTGGCTCAATAAACTGCATAGTGAAATTTATCACTACCATAGAAGCATTAGTAATTTCAGTAGTTAAAATATCCCCTTCAATAATTTCTACTGGCGTTTTTCCTTTAAAGGCATTGATATGCATTTTACAACGCTCAACCATAGCAGAAGAATTATCGATACCAACAATGTTGCAGTTATTTGCGGTGATATTTTTCCGCATAGCTAATGTTGCTGCACCTAATGAGCATCCTAAATCATAAACAGTAGAATTATCAGTAACATAATCTCGGCTCAACCGGCCGATGGTATCGATAATAGTATTGTAGCCTGGCACTGAGCGGCTGATCATGTCAGGAAATACTTCAACCACTTGTGCATCAAAAGCAAAGTCTTTTACTTGGCTATGTTTGCTTGAAAAGATTAAATCGGTTTCATTCATTGAAAAAGTCTTATTAGATCTGGATAGATATTTAATGGCAAACATTTTAACTGAAAAAGTGAGATCATTGAATTAGTATTATTTATCCATGCTCCACAGGTGACATTACTGCACATTGCTTTATAATGTCGGCAATTTTTATCCTAAGAGAAATCTTAGAATAACAAACCTTATTAGTTGTGGTAGGAAAAATACATGCGTGATCTTTATTGTGGTGAGGTGAATGAATCTCATATTGGCCAAGAAATAACTTTATGCGGTTGGGTAAACAAGCGTCGCGATTTAGGTGCAGTGATCTTTTTGGATCTTCGTGATCGTGAAGGCCTTGTTCAAGTTGTTTATGATCCTGATTTACCGGAAGTTATTGCTAAAGCGAATACGTTACGTAATGAGTTTTGTGTGCAAATTAAAGGTAAGGTTCGTGCGCGTCCAGAAGGACAAGTAAATAAAGGCATGAAAACTGGTGGTATTGAAATTTTAGGTTTAGAGCTGAATATTTTAAATAAGTCTGCGCCATTACCGCTTGATTCAAACCAAAACAACACTGAAGAGCAGCGTTTAAAATATCGTTATTTAGATTTACGTCGAACTGAGATGACAGAACGTATGCGTTTTCGCGCTAAAGTAACGTCAAAAGTTCGTCAATCACTTGAAGACCAAGGTTTCTTAGATATAGAAACACCTATTCTTACTGCAGCTACACCAGAAGGTGCGCGTGATTATTTAGTACCGAGCCGTACCCATAAAGGTCAATTCTTTGCTTTGCCACAATCACCACAATTATTTAAACAATTGTTGATGATGTCGGGTATGGAACGTTATTACCAAATCGTAAAATGTTTCCGTGATGAAGATTTACGTGCAGATCGTCAGCCAGAATTTACTCAAATCGATATTGAAACGTCATTTATGAGTAGCGACCAAGTGATGGAAGTTGCTGAGACAATGATCGTTAACTTATTCAAAGAGTTGATGGGGGTTGATTTAGGTACGTTCCCACGTATGACTTATTTAGACGCGATGACACGCTTTGGCTCAGATAAACCAGATTTGCGTAATCCGTTAGAATTAGTTGATGTTGCTGATATTTTAAAAGAGGTTGAGTTTAAAGTATTTTCTGGCCCTGCTAATGATGAAAAAGGTCGTGTTGCAGTTATTTGTGTACCTGGCGGCGCATCGAAATTTTCACGTAAAGGCATCGATGAACTAACTAAATATGTTGGCATTTATGGCGCGAAAGGTATGCCATGGATGAAGATTAACGATATTGACGCTGGCCTAGAAGGTATACAGTCGCCAATTTTAAAATTCTTATCTGAAGATGCGGTTAAAGCATTACTAGCAAGAACGAATGCAAAAACTGGCGATATTATTTTCTTTGGCTCAGACACATACAACGTAGTAACTGAAGCACTTGGTGCATTACGCCTGAAGCTTGGTGAAGATTTAGCATTACTTGAAGGTGAGTGGAAACCATTGTGGGTTGTTGATTTCCCAATGTTTGAAGAAATTGATGGCAATATGCACGCACTTCATCATCCGTTTACAGCACCAACTAACTTAACTGCAGAGCAACTTGAAGCAAATCCAGTTGGCGCATTATCTAATGCTTACGACATGGTACTTAATGGTTGTGAATTAGGTGGTGGTTCGGTTCGTATTCATAACCAAGATATGCAAGCGGCAGTATTTAGAATTTTAGGTATTAGCGACGAGGAAGCCCAAGAGAAGTTCGGTTTCTTACTTGAAGCATTACAATACGGCGCTCCACCGCATGCAGGTTTAGCATTTGGCCTTGACCGCTTAGTAATGTTAATGACGGGCGCAAGTTCAATTCGTGATGTTATGGCATTCCCTAAAACAACAACGGCAGCATGTCCGTTAACTAATGCGCCAGGCAAAGCCAACCCAGCACAATTAGCTGAGTTAGGTGTTGCATGTCTTCCTAAAGAAGAAAAGCAAAAAACTGAATAAAATATTTTATTTATTGTTTTAATAAAGCAGCTAAATTTGGCTGCTTTTTTTATGCATGGATGTATTATATCTAGAGGGACAAAGAGCAGCATGCGAACGGGATTATATTCAGTTGGCTATTCTTATAATAGAAAAAATAAAAAGAGACTTCATTTGCCAATAATTTTAGGTATAGACCCCGGCTCCAGAATCACAGGTTATGGGGTAATAAATCAAGAAGGGCGTAAACTCACTTATCTTGGTAGCGGCTGTATCAAAGCTTTCTCGCCATCTAAAGATGGAGAAGATGATGATTTTTCAGCCCGACTACAAACTATTTTTGCGGGTGTATCAGAGCTTATCTTGCAATTTCAACCCGATATGTTTGCTATCGAACAAGTTTTTATGGGAGTAAATCCTGGTGGTGCACTAAAACTTGGTCAAGCGAGGGGAGCTGCGATTGTTGCAGCAACCAATCGAGAATTATCTGTAGCAGAGTACTCGGCTAGGCAAATCAAACAATCAGTTGTTGGTACAGGGGCGGCAGATAAAGCTCAAGTTCAACATATGGTTAAATCAATTTTAAAACTTCCTGCAACACCACAAGCTGATGCTGCTGATGCCTTAGCCGTTGCTTTGTGTCATGCCCATAGCCATGGCACTTTAGCCAAAATGGCAGGGCAAGCGAGGAAAACGGTTCGAGGCCGATTGCGATAGAAATAGTCTAATGCGCTTTTTCATCTAAAATAAACTTTACTGTATAAATATCTAGTGGTATTGTTCGTTAATAATAATTAGCAATATGGATTTATATTTTGATTGGTCGTTTACGTGGTGAATTAGTAGAAAAACTTCCCCCAGAAATATTAATTGAATGTGGTGGTATTGGCTATGAAGTAACCATGCCAATGACCAGTATTTATGCATTACCTGAAGTAAATGAGGAAGCGATAATTTATACTCACTTTGTTGTGCGAGAAGATGCACAACTTCTCTATGGTTTTGCTAATAAAACTGAGCGTAAACTTTTTCGCTTACTGATCAAAGTAAACGGTGTTGGACCAAAACTTGGCTTGGCTATTCTATCGGGGATGTCGGCGGATCAGTTTGTTAGTTGTGTAATACATGATGATTTATCAACGATTGTAAAAATTCCTGGTGTAGGAAAAAAGACAGCAGAACGTTTATTAATCGAAATGCGTGATAGATTAAAAGATTGGCAATTAGCAAGTAATACACCATTTACTGATGCACAACCTATTGATGCTAACTTAGACTTTACAGTTGTTAACGATGCCAAAGGTGACGCTATTAATGCACTGATTTCATTGGGGTATAACCAAAACCAAGCAGATAAAGCGATTAAAGCAGTATTTCAGTCAGGTATGAGTAGTGAAAACCTTATTAGAGACGCATTAAAGGCTATGTTGTAGGAATATTATGATAGAAGCAGATCGTTTAATTCAAGGTGTTGCCACAGTGGAAGATGAAGGTGTAGATCGAGCAATTCGCCCTAAAATGTTGGCTGATTACACTGGGCAAGAGCATGTGAAATCTCAAATGGAAATTTTTATTCAAGCGGCACGTCAACGCTCAGAGCCACTCGATCATTTGCTTATTTTTGGCCCTCCTGGTTTAGGTAAAACCACTTTAGCGAATATTGTTGCTAATGAGATGGGGGTGAATATTCGCACCACCTCAGGTCCTGTATTAGAAAAAGCCGGCGATGTTGCCGCACTACTAACAAACCTTGAAGAAAATGACGTATTGTTTATTGATGAAATTCATCGTTTAAGCCCTGTGGTTGAGGAAGTGCTTTATCCTGCAATGGAAGATTATCAATTAGATATTATGATTGGTGAAGGGCCTGCCGCTCGTTCAATCAAACTTGATTTACCCCCTTTCACATTAATTGGTGCAACCACAAGAGCTGGGGCATTAACATCACCTCTACGTGATCGTTTTGGTATAGTGCAACGGTTAGAGTTTTATAATAATAAAGATCTTACTGAGATCGTTAAACGCTCAGCTCATTTTCTGAATTTAGTGATTGATGATGAAGGGGCTTTTGAAGTGGCACGCCGTTCTAGAGGTACACCCAGAATTGCAAATCGTTTATTACGCCGAGTAAGAGATTATGCTGATGTAAAAGCCAATGGTAAGGTAAGCCAAGAAGTCGCTGCACAAGCATTAAATATGTTGGAAGTAGATAATGAAGGTTTTGATATCATGGATAGAAAACTTCTCCTTGCGATTATTGATAAGTTTATGGGGGGTCCTGTTGGTTTAGATAATGTTGCTGCGGCTATTGGTGAAGAGCGTGAAACGATTGAAGATGTTTTAGAGCCATTCCTTATTCAGCAGGGCTATTTGCAAAGAACACCTCGTGGCCGTATTGTTACTGATAAAGCTTACCTACACTTCTCTAAAGAAATACCTGAGCGTTAATACACCGACTATTATCAACTTTTAGTTAAATCTTAACTAGGGAATAGCTGAGCTTTAACTATATTTTAGGCAAAAAAAAGCCCACATAAAGTATGTGGGCCAACTTATATCTAAAGTTGATAGAAGGAATCTGTATTTCAAGAATCATGTCAGAGAGAAAGATAACAAGTATCTGTTCAAAAAACTTATCTGGCTTATGATAGTGCTAAGGGAGAAAAGCATTATCAGTGCGCTAGCTCAGAAAACAAGGGTAGTGTACTTAAGCAGTTCTCTCTTCACAAACGAAAATAATTAGTGCTTTCGCATTAGAAAAACTAATGAATCGAGTTGAGTCTGGTTGAGCAGTTTAACAACAACTTTTGTTTTAAAAGCTTTAATCCATATTTTCTTACAATATCTGCTGTTAAACACTTGTTTGCTTTGTATAACTTCTATTATCATAGCGGTATATCTTATTTAAACCATGAACCGCAGTTAATGAATGCAACTAATGCAAGACTTACTGATAGCCATCAAATCAGAGTCTATTATGAAGATACTGACGCTGGCGGCATTGTTTATTATGCCAATTATTTAAAGTTCTTCGAACGCGCTCGTACTGAGTGGTTAAGAAAACTTAATATAAAACAATCGTTTTTTTTAGAACAAAACACTGGTTTTGTGGTCAGACACGTTGAAATGGACAACATTGCTTCTGCGAAGTTGGATGATTTATTAACGGTTAACTCTAAAATCAGCGAAATAAAACGCGCGAGCCTAGTGTTTACTCAACAAATTACCAATGAACAACAATTAGTTTTATGCATCGCTAAAGTACGCGTTGCCTATGTTAATTTATTACAGGCAAAGCCATGTGCCATCCCCAAAGTTATTTTAGGAGCGTTAAAAGGTGTCAGCTGAATTTTCTATTTTTGAGTTATTTATACAAGCCAGTTTATTGGTTCAATTTGTTATGTTGGTTTTACTTGGATTTTCTATTGCTTGTTGGGCGATGATTTTTCAACGTATTAAAGTATTAGGTATTGCAAGAAGCCAATTGCAAAGCTTTGAAGATAAGTTTTGGAGTGGTGCTGATCTTAGTAAGCTTTACAATGAAATTTCAGCTCGAGAAACGATTCATGGTATTGAAAGCTTATTTGTTTCTGGCTTTAAAGAGTTTGCTCGTTTAAGAAAAAGTAATATTAATACTCCTTCTGCTATTGTTGATGGCACTCATCGTGCAATGAGAGTCGCGTTATCACGAGAAATTGATGAATTAGAAACACACTTACCTTTTTTAGCCACTGTTGGTTCCATTAGTCCATATATCGGTTTATTTGGTACGGTGTGGGGGATTATGAACTCCTTTATCGCTATTGGTGCACAAGAAAATGCCACTTTAGCTTCTGTTGCTCCTGGTATTGCTGAAGCACTTATTGCGACTGCTATGGGCTTATTTGCAGCTATACCTGCGGTAATGGCATTTAATCGCTTTAGCCATAATGTTGAAAAATTAGAAAATAGTTATGGTAATTTCATGGAAGAATTTTCAAGTATTTTACAGCGTCAAGTTGCTACTGATAAACAAAGCTAACAGAGGGCTGAGTCATGTATAAACGAGTTAGACGCCGGAAAGTAGCTGAAATAAATGTAGTGCCATACATTGATGTTATGTTGGTATTACTCATTATTTTTATGGTAACCGCTCCTTTAGTTACACAAGGAGTAAAAGTTGACTTACCTCAAGCGAACGCAGAGCCAATTGATAAAGATAGTAAGCCTCCGTTAGTTGCATCAGTTGATGCTGAAGGAAAATACTATCTTGCTGTAGGTACAAGTAAAAATGAGCCTATGTCAGCAGAGGAAGTAGCTACTGTAGTTGCAGCTCATTTAAAATTAGAGCCTGATACACCAGTAGTTGTTAATGGTGATGGTGCTGTGTCATACGATGCTGTGATCCAGTTGATGGTGTTATTACAGCAACAAGCTGGCGTACCATCAGTAGGATTGATGACTGATTCTCCGGAGAAGTAGTGAACCAAAAATTTCAAGTCGCTATTGGATTAAGTATTGTGCTGCATTTAGTTGTAGCTGCAGTACTGTTTTTTGGCGACTTTTCTTCAACGCCGCCTAAACCTACCCCTACAGCAAATCCAATTCAGCCAATTAAAGCGGTAGTAGTTGATAGCAAAAAGCTTAAAACACATATTGATAACATTAAGAAGAAAAAAGCTGATAAAGCTAAGCGTTTACGTGATCTTGAAAACAAAGCCGCGGCTGCGAAGAAAAGACGAGCGAAAGAAGAACGTCGAATAAAGGCTTTAGAAAAACAACGCAAGAAAAAAGAGCGTGAAAAGAAAATATCCGATGCAGCGGCGAAAAAAGCACGAGCCAAAGCTAACGCGGCAGATAAAGCACGTAAAAAGATAGAACAAGAACGTAAGGTAGCTGAAGAAGCAGCAGCAAATGCCAAAGCAAAAAGATTAAAAGAGCAAAAAGCGGCAAAGAAAGCTGATGACTTACGCAAGAAAAGAGCTGCAGAACGTAAACGTAAGGTACAAGAAGCTAAAGAGCGCGCTGAGCAAGAAAAACTGCTTGAACAACAAATGGCTGAAGAAATGGCGAGCCGTCAACAGGCACGCCGACAGCAACGGATGACAGAAGTAGGCCGTTTTACTGCTTTAATTATACAAACTATTCAAGGGAATTTACTTAGGGATAGAAGTACTATGGAAGGAAAGTCTTGTAAATTAACGATAAGTCTTGCACCATCGGGTTTTGTTACTAATGTTGTAACTGGAGTTGGTGATCGCGTGGTGTGTGATGCCGCAAAAAATGCGGTTTATAAAGCAGGTACATTACCTGTGTCCAAAGATCCTGAAGTATTTAAAGAAATGAGTCGAATAAGTTTAACCGTTGTTCCAGAGTTTTAATGAGTAACAGTTAATATAAATTTAGTATATTTTTTAATAAATGTTTAACGATAGAAGTAGATAATGAAATTTAAATTAATCTTGATTGCCTTTCTTACCCTTGTTTCAAGTCGTGTTTATGCGGAACTTGAAATTGTTATCACTGGCGGAATTGACGGTGCTCGTCCTATTGCCATTGTGCCGTTTAAATATAATGGCGCTGGTCCTATGCCTGAAAGGTTATCAAAAGTGATCAGTGAAGATTTATTACGTAGTGGTAAATTTAGCCCTATTAATGAATTACGCTTTCCACAACGTCCGAGTAAAGACAGTGAAGTTGATTATGCCGCATGGTCTGCCGAAGGTGTTGAAAACATTGTTATTGGTCAAGTAACACCAATGTCGTCAGGACGTTATCAAGTGAGTTATCAATTGATTGATGTTATTCGAGGTCAAGTTACTGGTGGCCAATCACAAATGATGAGCGGTGGAAAGTTGATACAAAGCTCAGATCATATTCTGGATGAAAGTACTGTTGAAATCAGTACAGACCAATTTAGACGTTATTCCCACCGTATCAGTGATGAAGTTTATGAAAAGCTTACGGGTAGTAAAGGTGCATTTTTAACAAAGATTGCATATATTGTTGTCCGTGATCAAGGTTCTCGTCCTTATCAACTTGTTATTGCTGACTATGACGGTTATAACGAGCATGTACTCTTAAGTTCAAAAGAGCCTTTAATGTCACCAAGTTGGGATCCAACTGGCAGCAAATTGGCTTATATGACTTTTGAGAATCATCAAGCGAAAATTTATATCATTGATCTATACACAGTAAAAAGTACATTGTTCAGTTCTTTTAAGGGAACAAATAGTGCGCCTCGCTGGTCTCCTGATGGTAAGAGTTTAGCGATGGTATTATCGAAAGATGGTAATTCTGAGCTCTATGTGATGAATATCGCTTCGAAGAAATTGCGCAGAATTACTCGTCATCGCGCGATTGATACTGAACCAAGTTGGACACCTGATGGAAAGTCATTGATATTTAGTTCAGAACGGGGTGGAAAAGCGCAGCTTTATCGCGTAAATTTAGTTTCGGGTAAAATAAATCGTCTTACTTTTGACGGAGAAATGAATCTGAGTGGTTCAGTAACTCCTGATGGACGTCAACTAATTATGGTAAATAGAACACGAGGTAAGTATCATTTAGCCAAGCAACAGTTGGACTCGGGCTTGTTTCAAGTATTAACTAATACTCGTTTAGATGAATCTCCTAGTATTGCGCCTAATGGTGGCATGATCATTTATAGTTCGTTGCATAATAATAGAAAAGTGCTGAGCTTAGTCTCAGTAGATGGTCGATTTAAAGCACGCTTACCTGCTGTAAACGGTGAGGTTAAATCACCCGCTTGGTCACCATTTTTATAGTGAAAAAAATTACATAATTTAGTAAAACATTGATTGAAACATTTATTGAAATATTGATAAAAAAATAAGGAAAAATCGAAATGCGCTTGAATAAAATTGTTAAAGCTTTAGTAGTTGCTTTACCTATGATGGCATTAGCCGCTTGTAGTTCAAACTCTGAAACTGAAGAACAAAGCCAGGTTGAAACAAATACTCCAACTCAAACACAAGAACAAATTGCTGCAGCCCAGCAAGAACAAGTTCGTGTGAATGCAATGAAGCGTGAAGCGGAAATTAAAGAACTTAAACGTCAAAAACTTGAGCAATTACGCTCTGAGCATATCGTGTATTTTGATTTTGATAAATCAACTGTTGGTACTGAATTTTCTGCTGTTTTAGATGCACATGCTAAATTTTTGAATGAGAATTCAAATGTAACTGTTTTAGTTGAAGGACATGCTGATGAGCGTGGTACTCCTGAGTATAATATTGCTTTAGGTGAGCGTCGTGCAAAATCAGTAGTAACTTATTTAGAGAACATGGGTGTTGCTGCTTCACAACTTAATGTTGTTAGCTACGGTGAAGAAAAGCCAATGGTTAATGATCGCTCAGAAAGTGCATTCGCTAAAAATCGTCGTGCCGTTTTAGTATACTAATCAGGTAGATACCCGTTACCATTCAAAGTGCTTGATTTCAGTTGGAGTTATAAGCACTTTGGGCAAGGCAATCATTTTAGATAATGGTGATTCCCTTGTCATAATGAATAACGTAGCATTAAGTGCTTATAAACCAACCCTTGGGGGACTTCTGAGCAAAACATGCTCGTCGTTGTCTCTGTTTTTAAGGGAATAACCATTAATAAAAATAGACGCCTTGATCATGAATTGCTCAGTAGTCCTGAAAAATACATCTTGATTGGCAACGGGTATTTAAATGAAACTGAATAAAGTTTTATTAGGAATTACTTTGTCTGCTATTACCTTCGGGATAATAGCAGCTGAGCCAGCTCCTGTGATTGATGTGAGTAATCCTCAATCTTCATCATCTTCCTCTTCTTCTTCATTAAGTTTAACTGAGCAATATGCGAACCTCGAGCGTAAGCTTGAAGCAAGTAATCGCCGATTGATCAGTAATCAGCGTCAGTTAGACGAGTTGCTTAATGAAGTTAACGAACTTCGTGGTGTTACTGAGCTTCATACCCATCAATTAAGTCAAATACTTAACCGTCAGCGTGAACTATACCAAGAGCTCGATCGACGTGTTGTAGCAGCTTTAAAACCAACTACAACTGCGCCTATCGCTACGGTAAGTGATAGCAACAATGCTCAAGTTAATTACAGTCAAGATTTAACTGAAAATGAAGCGTATGACAGAGCAGTGAATATGGTACTTAAGGATAAACGCTATGAGCAAGCTATACCTGCTTTTAGGGCGTTTAACCAAAAGTATCCAAACTCATCATATGCAGCTAATGCGCATTATTGGTTAGGACAGTTGTTGTTTAATAAAGGCAAGCTAGCAGAGGCTAGAGTTGAATTTACCGATGTAATGACAAACTATACCAAGTCAAGCAAGCGTAGTGATGCTATTCTTAAGCTTGCTATGGTTGAACAAAAAGAAAAGAACAACACTAAAGCAATTAATTTATATCAAGTGTTGATTAAAGAATACCCAAGTTCTAGTTCAGCCAAACTTGCACAAGCAAGGCTAGCAAATTTATCTCAATAAAAGTTGCTGATAACTTGTTCGTTGTGTTGTCTTTTTGTGCAGATATGAAGATAAAGAAAAAAAGTTTTAATTTATAGTTGCACTAAAAAAAATTATGAGTATTATATGCGGCGCATTGAGGGACTACTTCAATGCGGTACTCAAATAGTACACATGTCGGCCGTTAGCTCAGTTGGTAGAGCAGTTGGCTTTTAACCAATTTGTCGAAGGTTCAAATCCTTCACGGCCGACCACTTTATCTTTATAGATAAAGTAAAGAAAATCACAACAGTAGTATAAAATTTAAAAAGATTCGGCCGTTAGCTCAGTTGGTAGAGCAGTTGGCTTTTAACCAATTTGTCGAAGGTTCAAATCCTTCACGGCCGACCAATTCTTTTTAAACAATTAAAACAGTGTTGATAATGTTTTAATTTGGCTTTGATTAGCTATACAAATCAACAATGTCGGCCGTTAGCTCAGTTGGTAGAGCAGTTGGCTTTTAACCAATTTGTCGAAGGTTCAAATCCTTCACGGCCGACCACTTCTTTTATTACCAAACTCCACATTTAATAATTAACTTAAAACAAGCTAAGGCTTTTAACCGTTAATACCTCAAATGAATGTCGAAGGTTCAAATCCTTCACGGCCGACCACTTCTTTTTACAAACTCCACACCCAATAAATATGTTACGACAAGTCCATCATCGCGTTAATTAGTTCTTATTTAATTAAAAAACCTTAAACCAAAAGTCTAGTACACATCTTTTTAGCAATGCCGTATAATTGCCGCGTTTTAACGTGTATTCATAATGAGATAAACCATGTCGCAAACTAATTTAGCCGTAGAGTTTGATTTTCAATTCCCTGCAAAGCCAGCTCTTTTATCTGAACAAGAAAAACAGCTATATAAGACACGAATCAAAAAGTTGCTTATTGAAAAAAATGCTGTGCTTATTGCTCATTATTATACTGACCCAGAAATTCAAGCATTAGCTGAAGAAACAGGTGGTTGCGTAGCTGACTCATTGGAAATGGCACGCTTTGGCAATCAACATAGTGCAACAACACTGATTATTGCTGGTGTAAAGTTTATGGGAGAAACCGCCAAAGTACTTACGCCTGAAAAAAATGTTGTTATGCCAACACTTGATGCAACGTGTTCATTAGATTTAGGCTGTCCAATCAAAGAATTTGAACAGTTTTGTGATCAACATCCAGATCGTACTGTAGTAGTTTACGCTAATACTTCAACTGCAGTTAAGGCTAGAGCAGATTGGATTGTTACCTCATCATGTGCTTTAGAGATTGTTGAACACCTTGACGAACAAGGTGAGAAAATTCTTTGGGGTCCCGATAAGCACTTAGGTAATTACATCCAGAAACAAACGGGTGCTGATATGTTGATGTGGCAGGGCGCTTGTATTGTCCATGATGAATTTAAAACCAAAGCCCTGATTGATATGAAAGCATTGCATTCAGATGCCGCTATACTCGTTCATCCTGAGTCACCTGGTGAAATTATCGACTTAGCTGATGCAGTTGGTTCAACTAGTCAGCTAATTAAAGCTGCACAAGATTTACCTCACCAAAAGTTCATTGTAGCAACTGACAGAGGCATTTTTTATAAAATGCAGCAGTTGTGCCCAGATAAAGAATTTTTTGCTGCACCAACGGCTGGAGAGGGCGCAACCTGTAAAAGTTGCGCTCATTGCCCTTGGATGGCTATGAATGGCTTACAAGCTATTGAAGAAGCTCTATTAGATGCGTCTAACAAAGAAGTCTTTGTTGATATGTCACTACGAGAAGGTGCACTAAAATCAACGAATAGAATGCTGAATTTCTCAGCAAGTATAAAGAAGTAAAAGCAAACGCCTAATATCTAGGCAGTTGAATATCTTTGTTAACTTAATGATTGATTAACGGCGCTAAATTACCTAACATAGCGCCGCTTAGAAAGTTTCACCTTTCGATAATTTGAACCTAATAATGTAGATTTGAATTATAAAAAATTTGGAGAGTTGGCTGAGTGGCTTAAGGCGCTCGCTTGGAAAGCGAGTGAAGGTTTATCCCTTCCGTGAGTTCGAATCTCATGCTCTCCGCCATTATTTAAGGGTCTTGGATTAGTTTCCGAGACCCTTTTTTATTGTCTTAATAATCTGTCCCTTTAATCAATCTCTGCTTAGTTTCCCACATTCTTTTTGATTCGCTCTAGTATCTAGGCACAAATTCTTTAAGCATTACACAAGTTCAATGGCAAAACCTGTAATACACGCGGTTGAAAAAACTACCAAGATAAAGGCAAACATTAATGGCCAGTGGAACATGCGCTTTAGCATGATCATTTCAGGTAAACTGGCGCCTGCACCCGCGATTGTGAGTGATATTACTGCGCCCATAGTCATGCCTTTAGCAATTAAAGCCGTTGCAATGGGGACCATAGTGGATGCACGAACATATAAAAACACACCAACAATGGCAGCGAGAGGAATAATTAATAGCACGCTATAACCAGTGAGGTTTGCAAAAGCATTTTGTGGGACGTAGCCATGTAATAGGGCGCCAACGGCAACGCCAATCATCATATAAGGGGCAAATGAAATAAATTGTTTGACCGTATCACTCAGTAATTTTTTCCAATGCTGCGCTGTTGTTACTACATTCACGGCATATGCTGCTTTTTCTCTTTGAACCCCTGTGTTATTAACTTGTTTATCTGCATTTGCTTGCTCTACGGTTGATTGTTCAACACTCGTTAATGTTTTATCGCAGCTAGGCGTTAATAAGTCTGCTTTAATGAAACGTTCGAAGTGAAATTTTTCAAGAAAATAACCGCTGATAATCGATAAGTTAACAACAAAAACACTATAAAGTATGGTGACTTTAGCACCAAAAGTTATCCAGAAAAGCCCAACAATAAAGGGATTTAATAAAGGTGAGGTAAACAGGAATGCCATGACCGGGCCAAATGCTGCTCTGGCTTTGATCAAGCCGATTGTCATCGGTAAGGTTGAGCAACTACAAAATGGTGTTAATGCCCCTAAGCTCACCGCTACGCCATAGCCTCGATTTCCACTGAGTAATTGTTTGATTTTTTTAGGTGGAAGTTTATCGTTAATAATACTGACCACAAAACTGATGATAATAAATAAAATAGCTAGTTCGGCGAACGTGGTAATAAAAAATTCAAGCGCGTTTTGCATTTGTATTGACATAATTGTTGTCTCTTTAATATCTGTATTTCTAGTAAAGTCGAAATATAAAGATCAATCTTGCTTCTGTCAATATATTTCTGGTAATATCGAAATATAAAACTGAATGTGAAAGTAAATATGAATATTGAAGTGATCGCGAAAGCATTAAAAGAACTTGGCCATCCTACCCGGTTGACTATTTTTAAAAGGCTGGTTCAATCAGGCCATCAAGGGCTTGCCGTGGGGACCTTACAGCAAGAGTTAAAGGTACCAGGTTCAACCTTATCTCATCATATCTCAAGTTTAGTATCAGCGGGATTAATCATACAAAGACGTGAAGGGCGTACGCTATTTTGTGTTGTTGAATATGACAGTTTGCAAGCGGTTATTGCTTTTTTCCAAGATGATTGCTGCATTGATGATGCTGCTGAGCGTTGAGTGGAAACTAACTTGATAGAAATGGTTTAACTTCAGTTAAAGGTTAACAATGCAACAACACTTACAAATATTAATAAATTTTTTAACAGCAAATAACTTTAAAGCGGCACTACAGCATTATATCGATTCAAGTGAAATGGAGAATGTTGCACAATTAGCTTTTACCTTTCAACAAGGTAATAAAAAACTCGCTAATTTTGATGTTTACCAACAAACCGCAACTAAATTTATCAAAGCTAAAAACTTGCCTATTACGCTTATTGCCCGGATTAGCACTCATGATACCTTAAGCTTTTTCACACCAGCATTACAGTTCGAGGATAATTTTAGTAAAACTAACGATCAGCAACGTAATGTTTTGCATTATCTATTAATAGGAAATTTATTAGCGGGTAATTCATTGGCAACCAATTCAACGCCAGCGAATAGTGTACAGCCACCTTTTAATTATTTACGCTCTCTAATGTTATTTGAAAGTAATGAGCCATTGTGTGCCGCACTTTGCCAACGTGACTACCAAAATTTGAACCCTGTTGAAGCGTATTTTTATGCTAACCCAAACTTAACTAATTTACCTGATCATGAATTAAGCGCTTTATTCGCGTTAATTGAAATTGAAAGTAAACAACAAGCAATTGATGATGTTAACTATTTGAAGGTGTTACTCGCAGTGAAGAAACTGTGTAATGAGAATAAGATATCAAAGAATAGTGAATTGCAGCGCTTAATTTTAATCGCCACTTATTATAAAAAACCGATCAAGCAAGTCATCAATGATATGAGTTAATAGCCTGTTGAATAATTACGAGAATAAAGTTGTGATTTTTGTCCTAATAAATTTAAAATGCTACTAGAATTTAACCCAGTTGAGAAAACGTGATGAATCCAATCATTCAAATATTAAAAGAATTAAAAATCAGTGAAGAAAAAATCAGTGAAATTTTTGAAGCATTAACTAGTAACCCTATGATGGCGATGGCAGTAATTCAACAACTTGAGATCCCTGCTGATAAGTTGCAAGAAATAATGATGTTGGTGATGAGTAGCCCAGATCTTATTAAAGAAGCGGTAGAAGAGTTAGGCTTAGATTTTGCGAAAGTTGAAAAAGCTAAACAAGCGATGAAGAAAAATTAGAAAATGATGAAAGTTACTCTGTTATTGCTTAGTTTATTCTCTGTTGAATTATTTTCTCAGCAATATCCAGCTTTACCTGAGCCGGTAAGCAATAACGCGGTAGCCAAAATAACTACCCAAAAAGGGCAATATTTACTAAGTTTTATGGGGCTTGGTGCTAAAAAAAACTATCAAGCAATACATAATAAAGTATGGGCATTAAAGCTTGGTGAAGATCATTGGCAGGAAAAACAACCCGTTCCTAGCAGTATTCAGCCCATTGGTCGTTTAGCCAGTACAGCGGTTGGAGTAGGGGCTTACGCTTATATTTTTGGTGGTTATAATGTTAACGCTAAACATCAGGAAGTTTCATCTCCAGATGTTTTTCGTTATGAGTTGGAACATGACCGTTATATCAAGTTAACGCCAATGCCAGTGCCTGTTGATGATAGTGTCGCTTTGGTTTATCAGCAACGTTATATTTATTTAGTCAGTGGTTGGCATAATGACGGTAACGTCAACTTGGTTCAAGTTTATGATATTAAAGAAAATACCTGGCAGCAAGCGTCACCCTTTTTAGGTCAAGCTGTGTTTGGTCAGGCAGGTGCTATCGTAAAGAATATCATTTTAGTTTGTGATGGTGTCATGGTTGTACCTCACCTAAATAAACGTCGGACTTACCGAAGTGCAGAACAGTGTCGTAAAGGGGTCATTGA
>Ga0209395_1003235_pt1 | contig 20450 bp, 20 predicted proteins | sample GOMGulsemesocosm_3_FD_184635 | JGI IMG/M metagenome (GOLD analysis project Ga0209395, IMG submission 184635) | Methane-oxidizing microbial communities from mesocosms in the Gulf of Mexico - GOM9D Gulf of Mexico (SPAdes) (version 2) | ecosystem: Environmental > Aquatic > Marine > Cold seeps... | reverse complement strand
CCCTCACCTGCTGACGACTTTAAACAGGAACGTATTTCTTTAGATAGAGAATTAATTAAAAACAAAGAAGCTACCTTTTTTGCCAGAGTAAGTGGACAATCAATGATTGGTGCTGGATTAGATGATAATGACCTATTAGTTATTGACCGAAGTATCGCTCCAACACATAATAAAATAGCAGTATGTTTTCTTGATGGAGAATTTACAGTAAAACGACTCCGAGTAGAAAATGATGGTGTTTGGCTACAGCCTGAAAATCCAAACTACCAACCCATACAAGTCACTTCAGAGAATAATTTTGTAATATGGGGGATTGTAACGAATGTGGTTAAAAAATTATAACTTTTACCACTCACTAAAAGGAATTATGCTCAATTGAGAATTGTAATATTTTGCATCTCCTGTAACCTCAACCCCTAACCAATTTGGCTTTTCAAAAGCTTCCTCTTCTGAATTCAATTCAATTTCGGCAACAACTAGTCCGTTGTTATCCCCAAAGAACTCATCAATTTCATAAGTATGAGTATTATTTCTCACTTCATACCTAATCTTATCGATAATTCCTTTTTTACACAATTTTAATAACGCTTCTGCTTCATTCAATTCAATTTCTTTTTCCCATTCAAATCGAGAAGCTCCACTCGTATTCGACTTCCCTTTAATTGTTAAATAACCCTGTGTTCCTTTTACGCGCACACGAACTGTCCGTTCAGGATCAGTACTCAAAAAACCTTGTGTTATACGAGTGCTTTTATATGCCTCTTGTTTATATTCTTCTGAATCTACTAAAAATTTACGTTCTATTTCTATCATATTTACTTTCTTTATGTGAATACTAAACCATATAAGCAACAATTGTTTATTATGATTTTTATTCAATATTAACAAAACTATAATTGCACCAAAAACAGCTCATAACATAGCCTAAAATCTCCCTACATCACTAGTAGTCATCCCCATTTAATAAATTCATAGGTTACACTAATTACCATGGCAATACACACTACAACAAAATTCAACCACCCTTTGTACTTAAAAACGTTTTTACGAAGCAACAATCCCCTAGTAATCATTACTAGAACAACCTCTTGTGCAAAACATCCTACTTTATCATATTTTTTTCTTGATTGATGAAAAATTTAAATTAAAATCTGTAAAACGATAAAGATATTATAAATTTGAATATGCCTTTCAATTTCCCTCTTAGAAAAATTATTCATGTTGATATGGATGCATTTTATGCCTCTGTTGAGCAACTGGATAATCCTGAATTAAAAGAAAAACCAGTAGCTGTTGGAGGTGGTGGAAAAAGAGGTGTAGTTAGCGCTGCGAGCTACGAAGCTAGAGTATTTGGTGTACGAAGTGCTATTAGTGGCACACTAGCAAAAAAACGTTGTCCTGAACTTATTTTTGTAAAACCTCGGTTTGAACGATATAAAGAAATATCCAAACAAGTACGAAATATCTTTCACGAGTACACAGATAAGGTAGAACCACTTTCATTAGACGAAGCTTACTTAGATGTTACCGAAAACAAAAAAGGAATTTTAAGCGCTTCAATACTTGCAGAAGAAATTAGAGATCAAATTTTAAAAAAAACGGGCTTAACTGCATCTGCAGGAATTTCTATAAATAAATTCATTGCGAAAGTAGCTAGTGATTACAACAAACCTAACGGACAAAAAACTGTAGAGCCCGAAGAAGTCATTCCTTTCTTAGAAAAGTTAGATATTCGTAAATTCTATGGTGTAGGAAAAGTTACTGCTGAAAAAATGTATAAACTAGGGATTTACGAGGGTAGAGATTTAAAGCAAAAAACTGCCGAATATTTAACTACACATTTTGGAAAATCTGGAGTCTATTATTATAACGTAGTTAGAGGAATTCATCTAAGCGACGTAAAACCTAATAGGGTTCAAAAATCAGTAGCTGCTGAACGAACATTTTTCGACAATATTACCTCGGAAATATATATGCTTGAAAAATTAGAACATATAGCTGAAGAATTAGAAAAACGTTTACAACGAAGTAAAGTATCAGGAAGAACAATCACTTTAAAAATTAAGTATAGTGATTTTACACAACAAACTAGGAGTAAAACAATTCAATACTTCATCTCAGACAAACATTTAATTCTAGAAGCAGCTAAAGAATTACTATTCCTAGAAAAGCCGAAAAATTCTGTTCGATTACTAGGAATTTCTCTTGGAAATTTAAACAATATTGATACAAAAAAAAGTACTGAAATTCAGAAAAGTATTTCAGTACAATTAAGATTTAAATTCTAAATCACCTACTTTTTTTACACCACAATTCTCTCGATTAAACAGTTATTACTCCTCAACTACTAAATACATATTTTTTTTATTACTAGTTATTCAGTACTTTAGAGATAATCTAAAACTTATTATACATGAAATTAAAATACGTAACAGTTATAATACTCATTACTATATTATGCGTTAATCAGAAAATATATTCGCAAGAAGATATGATCACTACAACTGAAGAAATTGAAGTTACTGAGAGTAGTTTACTTTATAATACTGATTGGAAACTGGTAAAAATGGAGCCTGCTTTTTCTGATAAAATTGATTTAATTTTAACTTTTGACAAAACTACCGAACAATTAAAGGTAATAAAACAAATAACCTCAACTCCTATTTTAAAAGGGACTGATTTAATTACTACAAAAAACGAATCAATAAATTTTTACCAATGGAAATACATTATAAAAGATGCCGAATATGAAGGAGAAAACATTAAAAACATAACTTATGACTATACAGCCTTTGAATTAAAAAGTGAGGGGTATGTTTTTAAAATTGACCGTGTAAATGAATCATCACTCGTGTTAAAAGTTATTAAAGCTCCTATAGCTGTATTCGGAAACTCAATATTTAATGTAAATAAAATCTATTTTACAAAGTAAGAGACATCTTTTAAATTAATAACTTACTATAAATTTTTTAGCCCCTTCTACCAAGCCTTTTTCATTCGTGAATTTTAATATATAAATACCTTCCGAAAGTATTGACACATCTATTGTTACTTCATTATTAACAAATGAATCTGAATTAACATTTTGATGAATCACCTTCTTTCCGTTAAAATCATACACTTTAATAGAAGAATGGTTTTTATTTTTATTTGTTATATATACATGTATTGAATCGTGAGCAACTGTAGGATACACATCAAATTTGGAGTTATTAAATGTATTTTCAACCGTACTTAAAACAGTATCAAGATATACCTCGTTTCCTTCCAGCCACGTAAATACAACTTTAGTAGCTCCTATTTGAGTGTATGGCACTGTAAATATATCCCTATCTACCATAATTAAATCAGCATATTTACCTACTTCCAAGCTTCCTGTTTTATCTTCATGACGCATCACATAAGCTCCATTAATTGTATAAGCTTTTACAGCCGCAGCTACATTTGGTAAATTTTGAGGCACTCTTGTTAATGAATTTTGAATACCCACAAACGGACTAATACTACTTACGTCCCAATCACTACTTAAAGTAACTCTTGCCCCTGCATCCGATATAGATTTTACTGGGACTAAATTATCCGATCGTGTTACTCCAATAAAATCATCATTATCATGCCAATGATTTGGGTTGGTGAAATCTCCAGTTACCTGCATATCTGCAGTAACATTTAAACTTGAAAATCTTGAATAATCAGTTTGTTTAACTACTTCTAAATGTGTAACTCTATGTCGTGCTCCAATATCTCCATTTGTTGTTCTTGCAGCAGCAATAGCATCTAAACTTTCTGTAACACCTCTATCACCAATAGCATGAATATGAAAATCATAACCCTTGGTTTCTAACGAAGTAATAAGACTTACCATTCTTGGGGCATCTATGTAATTTAGTCCTCTAGAAAATGGAAAACCTAGTGCGGATAGTATTCCTGCTTCGTAATCATCATGCATTGCTGCTGTTGCATTGACTAAAATCCCATCAGAATATAATTTTATCTGACGTATTTTTAACATATCATCACCAGCATCATATAATGCTTCAATAGTAGGTATTTGAGTAGCATCATTATCATCAGGATAAATCCATGGCGCTAAAGCTACCCTACAAGTCAATAAATTATTGTTCTTAATTTGCTGCCAAGTTTGAATATAGTTTTGTTTCCAATAGGTACGTCCTTCACAAATAGAAGTAATACCGTTCTTGGCTAACAATGGTAATCCATAATATACCAAGCCCTCATAGTTATTCGTCTGTAGTATTCCGTTAGTTGCTAAGGCCACACTTATTGCTGCATCACCTGCATTATCTAATAAAATTCCATCTACATCAGTAGGAGTTCCCCATTTAGATTTTACAATATGTCCTCCAACAGGGTCAGGCGTACTATCAGTAATCCCTAATGCATTCAGTCCTGCAGTGTTTACCCACATAGAATGAGATGTTTCTTCCATAAATAGAGCTGGAGTAGTTGGGTATACTTCATCTAAAATCAATCGTGGTGCTCTTGTAGCATTTAATAATGTATATATTGAATGTCCCCAACCTAAAATCCAACCATTAGAATTAGGAGCACTCCCACATGCCTGCATAGTAGTAATATAATTTTCTGGATTTGTTTCAACACTATTCAAACTACAACTTGATCCATTGGTGGAACTTGCTTCTAACGGATGCATATGAACATCATGCATTCCAGGTAGTATCAATCTTCCTCCAGCGTCTTTAATTGTGGTTCCTGTTCCTAAATGCACATTAACTCCAGTATTAGTCCCAGTATAAATTATAAGTCCATCTTTAATCGCTAAAGCTTGGACAAACGTATCTGAGGCATCTGCAGTATATATTTTTGCGTTTTTAATAATGGTATCAGCTATCTGAGCATTAGCAAATGTCAATGTTACAAACATTACTATAAGGCTTATTATATTTTTCATAATGTGATTATTAAATTAATATACTGCTAAAGTATACTCACCTTACACTACGAAAAATTATTTTCTATCAAAGCCTATATTTTGGGATTAAAAAGCTAGTTTTTAGCCTATAGATAAAAAACAACACTTTAATCCCAAAAAAGTACTTTTCATTCCCATTACTTACCTTTAAAAGATAAAATCAATACTTTTGAGTATAACACTATTACAAATGCTAAAGGTTAAACCAATATATCACGTCGTCTTTTGGTTATTTATATTCTTCTTTGTTCTTGACTACCTAGAAACCGAATATAAAATAGCAGAAGCAATCTCTTATACTTTAATAGAATGCATAATATATATATTTATCTTTTATATTAATTTATATATACTTATACCTAAACTATTAGAAAAAAAAGGAAAATCAATATATGGGGTAGGACTTTTAGTCTTTCTAATTTTTATCTCAATTCCTTTTTATTATTCAGGGTTAGGCTATTATTTAATTAGTGAAAGTGATATTAGAAATTTATTTTCTTTCTCACTAAATTACATTCTCTTTATAGTAATATCATACTTATATTGGTATTTCACCCTTTTTCAACAGGAACACAAACAACGGTTAGCCTTACAGAATGAAAAACTACACGCAGAATTATTAATGCTTAAATCGCAAGTGAGTCCACATTTTTTATTCAATTCTCTAAATAACATATACTCATTAAGCCTTTCCAAACATGATAATGCTCCTATAATGATTGAAAAATTATCGGATATTTTACGGTATATTATTTATGAAGGAAAAAATGAGTTTGTTCCTCTAGAACGTGAAGTATTACTTTTAAATAACTATGTTGATTTGCAATTAATGAAAAAATTAAAGGCAGAAAAAAACATTTCAATAGTCACTAAGGGGGTACTAACCAATCATAAATTAGCTCCTTTAATTCTGATAAATAGTATTGAAAATTGTTTTAAACATAGCGATGTTGTCTACAATGACAATGCACAACTATCCATTGATTTAAAGGTTGAGAAAGACATTCTAACTTTTAAAACTCTTAACTCGTACCAAACAAAAGCCTCTCGAGAAGGAATCGGATTAGAAAACATTAAACAGCAATTACAACATTACTACCACAATAACCATCAGTTGAGTATTGAGGATAATAATGGTATCTTTAGACTAACACTAACTATTAACTTATCATAATTGAAAAATTACAATTGTATTATAGTTGACGATGAAACTCTTGCACAAGAATTAATAGAAGCGCACTTAGCAAAAATTCCGAACGTAAATATTGTTGCAAGATGCCATACAGCCATGGAAGCTATGAGTATTTTAAACAATACTCCTATTGACATTATGTTTTTAGATATCGAAATGCCAGATATTACAGGCATTGAATTTTTAAAATTCCTAGACAAACCTCCCCTTACAATACTCACTACTGCTTATTCTGAATATGCTATTGAAAGTTATGAGTTAAATGTTATTGATTATTTATTAAAACCTATACGATTTGATCGATTTTTCAAAGCTATTACTAAAGCATTTTCCATTTTAAAAGATACTATCGATAGATCAATAATTGAAAATAAAATTGTTGAAGAGGATTATATATTTGTAAAATCAGACTATAAGGCCGTAAAGATTTCTTTCAACGAACTCATTTACGCTGAAAGCATGCAGAAATATGTTAAATTTCATTTAAAAAATAAAACGGTTATGTCGCTTATGAGCTTAACTTCATTAGATGAGATACTGCCTACATCTAATTTTTTTAGGTGTCAAAAATCATTCATAGTAAATTTAACTAAAATTGAAAGCATTGATGGTAATTTACTTATTATGGTTAACGGCGCTAAAGTCCCTGTAAGTAAAACATTGAAGTCTAAATTAGTAGGATTAATAGATAAGAATAACCTGCTTTAAAGAAGTTACTTAAGGCACTAACTGAGCCCATTCAGTCCATGAACCATCGTATATTGCTTTTTTATTTTCTAACACTAATTCACAGGCGAGTAAAACGATACAAGCAGTCAACCCAGAACCACAACTAAAAACTAATGGTGTATTTTTAACATCAAAAGCATTAAATATAATCCGTAATTCTTCTTTGGATTTGAACTTACCATTTTCTAATACGCTTTGAAAAGGAATATTTATAGAATTAGGGATATGCCCACTTCTTAATCCTTTCCTAGGTTCAGGAGTAATTCCGTTAAACCTATTTACTGAACGCGCATCAATAATTAATGCTTTTTGTGAAGCTAGGTTCTGTTTTATATAATCAACTTTTTTTACTTTTTTATATTGAAATTTAACCTTAAAACCTCCTTGATAAAATGTTTCACTTTGAGAAGATTCAGTCGAATATTCTTTAGCAACCCAATCAGGAAGCCCGCCATTTAAAACAGAAATAGACTCATGCCCCATAACTTTAAACATCCACCAAACTCTAGGACTTGAGTACACTCCTAAATTATCATAAACAACCAATTTACTTGTTTTGTTTACCCCTAAATCCTTGCATGCTATTTCAAATGCTTCGGGACTTAAAAGTGTATTTGGATAACAGCTGCTTGCATCACTGAAACCATTCTTAATATCAAACTTCCTAGCATTAGCTATTTGAATAGTGTTTAAATTAGTTTTCAATCCTGCTTTATTCTCCTTCAAACTTGCATCCAGAATTATTAAATCTGGATCGGACATATTATCCTTTAACCACTCAGAAGATACCAGTGTTTCTACCATGTATTTAAAATTATTCTATCACAGAAACTCTTAATGTATTTACCATTCCTTTCTTTACAATAGGCATTGCGGCTAAATTGATTAGATAATCTCCTTGTTTAACGAAACCACGGTCGTGTGCTATTTGATTTACATCTTCAACAGTATCATCAGTACTTACAAACTTATCATAATATATACCTTTAACTCCCCAAAGTAAACTCAAACGGGATAGAATATTTTTATTAGAAGTAAACGCTAGAATATGCGCGTTTGGTCTCCATGCAGATATTTGAAAGGCAGTATATCCTGAGTTAGTTAAGGTACAAATTGCTCTTGCATCAATTTCATCTGCCATATGAGCGGCATGGTAACATACCGATTTTGTAATATAACGTGCTGTTTTTACATGTGGTGGGCGTTCAGGAACTATAATTAATGGTGAATTTTCAACACTCTTAATTATCCTCGTCATTGTTTCAATTACCTCAACTGGGTATTTACCTATAGAAGTTTCTCCTGATAACATTACCGCATCTGCTCCATCCATTACAGAATTTGCTACATCATTCACCTCTGCTCTAGTTGGCGTTAAACTGGTAATCATAGTTTCCATCATCTGAGTAGCTATAATTACAGGTATTCTTGCTTTCTTAGCTCGAAGTACTAATTGCTTTTGAATTAAAGGTACTTCTTCAGCAGGGATTTCGACTCCTAAATCACCTCTAGCCACCATTAATCCATCGCAAAAAGCAATAATTTTATCAATATTTTTTACAGCCTCAGGCTTCTCTATTTTAGCAATTATCGGAATTTTATATGCCGAATGTTCGTTTATTAAATCCTGTAACAATTCTAAATCATCGGCATCCCTAACAAATGAAAGTGCTATCCAATCTACTTGTTGTTCAATAGCAAAGACGGCATCTTTAAGATCTTTTTCTGTTAATGCTGGTAATGAAATTGCCGTATTTGGTAAGTTCACCCCTTTTTTAGACTTTAAAGGCCCACCTTGAATTACTATTGCCTCTACTTCATCTTTTCCATTAGAACTTTTTACTTCAAAAATTAATTTCCCATCATCTAATAAAATTCGTTCACCAGCTTTTACATCTTCAGGGAATTTTTCATAATTCATAAAAACTTTATCCGCATCACCATTAAAAGGCTCGCCAGTACAAAATTTTATAACATCTCCATCATTGACAACTACATCTTGCTTCATTACACCTACACGCAATTTAGGACCTTGCAAATCTCCCAAAATAGCAGTATTGTATTTATATGTTTCGCTTAACTCTCTTATAATTTCGATTCGCTCCTTTACATTATCATAATCAGCGTGAGAAAAGTTTATTCTAAAAACATTCACTCCTGCTTTTATCATTTGGTGAATTGTTTCTTTATCAGAACTTGCAGGGCCTAATGTTGCTACTATTTTTGTTTTCTTCATCTGTACTATTAGTAAAAAATTAAATTGTTTTTAGATTTCAATGTTGGGACATCTATTACAAATGTTGTGATAATTTGTGGAATAGCATTCATTTTTGAAATCAATTTTTGAGTATTATGTGTGTTATGTTCAATCTTAATAAGGTAATCGACTTTTTTATATTCAGGTAATAAATATATTCTCTTACTTTTTGCCTCAAAAAACAAGGTGCTTTGTTCTTCTAAAGTATCTGTTTTTTCTTGAGTCCCTTTATTTGCTATTAAATTCCATAAAGATTGATTTTTCTCATCGTTAAATTCATAAAAATCAAAATCTTGAATTCCTTCTGTTCTCTTAAATTGAATATCAAAAGAAATATTCATGAAATAAGCTAAATGATATGATTCCAATGTTGTATGAATCGCTAATAATTCAAAATCATCATCTAAAAAATCATCAAAATCTAGCTTAAAAGTCTTCATAATAAATTTATGTGATTTACTTATAAGTGCTAAAGATAAAATATGATTATTAATCTATTGTTATATCTCTGTTAATTCTTTATTTTTATTGATAAACATTAGGATTCAAAGCATTTTTTAAAAGATTTTATTACCTTGTAAAGAATCAACTTAAATTTAAAGAAATGGGGATTTTTGACGAAATAAAAAAGAAATTAAGTCACGAGTTTATAGATATCATTGAATGGTTAGATAGCTCTAGTAATACTATAGTTCATCGATTTGAACGCTACCAAAATGAAATTAAAAATGGTGCACAATTGGTTGTTCGTGAAGGACAAATTGCAGTGTTCATTAATGAAGGAAAATTAGCTGATGTTTTTAAACCAGGAACATACACTTTAAACACTCAAAACTTACCTATTCTTGCTACTTTGAAAGGTTGGAAATATGGTTTTAATAGTCCGTTTAAAGCGGAGATATACTTTGTAAGTTCTCGACTATTTACTGATGAAAAATGGGGTACTAAAAACCCTGTCATCCTAAACGATGATCGTTTTGGTTTTGTTGAAGTACGTGCTTTTGGTACCTACGCATTCAAAATTAACGATGCAGGGAAATTTATTACCGACATTGTTGGTACTGATAATAATTTCACCAATTTTGAAATTAATGAACACTTAAAAAGTTTAATTTCTACACGATTTACGGATACTATTGGGGAAGCTAATCTTCCTATTGAATTGTATGCAGCCAACACCAATGAATTATCAGACACTTGTTTGGAAGTCATGAATCCTGAATTTAACTCTGTAGGTATTTCATTAGAAAAATTCTTCATCGAAAATGTATCGATGCCAGAAGAATTAAAGAAAGAAATATTTGAATACAGTAGACTTAACAAACTAGATTTAGACAAGTTAACAAAATTTAAAGCTGCAAAAGCATTAGAAGTTGCTGCTGCTAATGAATCTGGAGCCGCTGGAGCTGGAATAGGTATGGGAATGGGATTTGCAATGGCACAACAAATGGGCGGTATGCTAAATCCAAAAAGCCAAACCACATCCCCAGCACCAACAGAAAACACTAGTACTATGCCTCCTCCATTACCACAACAAACACAATACTTTTATGCAAGTAACGGACAGCAATCAGGCCCAGTTACTTTTGAAGGCTTAAGTAATTTGTTTGCTTCAAAAACAGTGGATGCGAATACATTAGTTTGGAAACAAGGAATGGCAAACTGGACGGCTTTAAATACTATACCAGAACTACAAACTTTATTAGGTTCTGTACCTCCACCATTGCCAAACAATTAAAACACTACATTCATAAACTCATCATAGTCCTCTTGTTAAAGAAGAGGATTATGATAAGGGTGATATTTTCCATGCATAAATGAACTTAGAAACTCCTAAGCAATCCGAACATAAAAAATCATGCATTAATTGTGGTGCTGAACTAAAATATAAACCAGGTTCTACTGTAACTAAATGCGGTTATTGCAACCATGAAGAAGCAATAGTAATACCTGAAACTTCGTTTGAAGAATTAGAACTACAGCCTTATTTAGAAAAAATGGGAGCTCAGTCACATACTGAAAAAATAAGTATGTTGCACTGTAAAACTTGTGGAGCCAATCAGCATGTTGAAGAGAATTACAAATCCTTACACTGTGTGTACTGTAGTCAACCTTTAATTGTAGAGGATGCTTATGATGAAGATTGGATTTTACCTGGGGCAGTTCTTCCTTTTCAATTGGACCATCAACAATCACACGCTATTTTCAAAAAATGGGTTAACAGTTTATGGTTTGCACCAAACAAACTCAAGCGCGCGGCTTTAGATCCTGAAAAAACAAAAGGGTTATACATTCCGTATTGGACTTTTGATGCAGAATTATACGGAAAATATGAAGGACAGCGAGGGGATTATTATTACGTTACTGAAAGTTACAATACCACAGTTAATGGTAAAAATGTAACTCGTACACGTCAGGTTCAAAAAACACGATGGACTTACGTTTCTGGGGATATTAGCGGGTTTGTTGACGACACATTAATTAGTGCTTCAGAGAAAAAAAAGAACATCATCCCTAATAAAATAACCAATTGGAATTTAGATAAACTAGAACCCTTCAATTCTAGCTACTTAGCAGGTTTTATTACTGAAAAATATACTTTATCACTAGAAAATGGTCATTTAAAATCTACTGAAAAGGCTAAGCAAATTGCGAACGGGTGGGCATGTCAAGATATTGGTGGCGACACCCAACGTGTGTCACAATTAAGCATGAAATTAAATGACGAAACTTTTAAACACATCCTTTTACCTGTATACATATCATCTTACCTTTTTAACAATAAAAAGTATCATTTCTACATAAACGGACAAAGTGGAATTATTGAAGGAAATAGGCCATATTCTTTCTGGAAAATATTCTTTTTAGTACTCTTTATTTTAATCATTATTGGCTTGGTAATTCTTTTTGGAGAACAAGTACAATAAGCACTGCTTAAAAATATAAAAAAAATATTGTCTTTAACAATAATGTAAAGTATATTTGTCAAAAAGACAAACTAACTTATTAAAAGCTATATTATGAACAACATTCAAAAAGATTTAAGATTATTACCAACTTACTTTAAAAAAATAGCATTCTCATTAATAGGAGTTTCAGTTTTATTTTTGGTATTATCAATCACTAAACTACTTCCTATAGAAAAAGAATTAGTAAAATTAATTACGAAAAACACAATACTTATTTCTTTACTTTTATTAGCTATTACAAGTAACAAAACAGAAGATGAATTAACTCATAAAAATAGATTAAAAGCATTTGCTGGAGCATTTATATTTGGTGTAGTTTTTACAATTGTTTCTTCAATAAGTAACTACTTATTCCCTGAATTTGTTAGCTCCTCAAACACAGGAATTACATATGTTCTAATACAAATGTTCATTATTTATTTTATAAGTATTTACACAATGAAAAAATCGGATCGTGAAAAATAGACTAAAAATAGAAAGAGCAATTAAAGATCTAACTCAAGAAGCTCTTGCTAATGAAATAGGGGTTTCACGTCAAACAATAAACTCTATTGAAAAAAACAGATATATCCCATCTACAATATTAGCTTTAAAGCTATCAAAAGTCTTTGAAAAAAGTATACATGATCTATTTGAATTAGAAAATGATGATTAACACAAATCTATAATTGATTTCTAAATTCATCTTGGCTTTCATGAGTTATATATATCTTTACACTCTAATAACTAACTTAAAAAACAATGAAAAATATTTTCACAATTTTAGCAATCTGCCTATTTATTGGGGCAAATGCACAAGATGGCGAAATAGAGTCAAAATTAATTAAGAACGGATTCTATGTTGAAACATTTGTTGGTACTGCTACTACAGATTTTACAGATAGTAGTATTGGAGGGGGAGTAAAATTAGGAAATGTATGGTATTTTGGTTCTAGTAATTTTTGGAGACCAGGTTTCAAAACCGTATGGTTTAGAGGGTCTACATATTTTAATGAAGATGATGCTATTGTTCAGGGATCTATATTAAATGTTGGTTTTGCAAATATTATAGAATTCAAACACAACTTAGGGCTAGAAGCAAATATTAACTTTGGATATAATATTGTGTATACTGCAAATGATAGAGATTATTATTACAATAGCAATGGTTATTATAATAACCATTATGATGATGATTTTACAGGAGGTGGTATTATGATTAACCCTGAAATAAAATTCAGGTATAATGTACTAGCAATAGGGTTAGATTTTGTTTTTTCTAACATTAAAGAATATAGTGATCATGATGATTACTATTATAATGAATTTAATAATACTAGTGATCCACATTTTTACAACAATTCTAACTACAGAAATGAAATCAAACGTAAAACTGGTTTAACAGCAATCAACCTTACAATTGGAGCTAAATTTTAAAATTCTAATAATAATAATAATAATAATAAATAAAAAAGAGAGGCATTTACCTCTCTTTTTTATTTATAGTTAATTCTTCAAAAGTAGTTTATATTTGCCTCAGAATACACCATATGAGTTTTACATTACTTTCATCGCCTTTACAAGGATTTACTGATTTTCGATTTCGAAATGCTTTTAATGAGTACTTTGGAGGAATTGACACCTTTTATTCTCCTTACATTCGTTTGAATGGAAAAATGAAGATAAAGGGCTCTTATGAGCGTGATTTATTGATTGAAAACAATACCGTACCAGAAGTGATCCCGCAGATAATGACTAATGATGCGGATGAGTTTTTATTTGTAACTAAATATGTTCAAGAGTTAGGGTATACGGAATTGAATTGGAATTTAGGTTGCCCATATCCAATGGTTACCAAACGAGGTATGGGATCAGGTTTAATTTGTGACCCAGGTAAAATAAACCATATACTTGATCGTGTTTATTCAGAAACTGATATTACCGTTTCTATGAAAATGCGAATGGGTTATGAAAACCCTGAAGAGATTTTAGATGTTTTTCCTATTTTAGAAAAATACCCAATTAAAAATATTGCTATCCACGCACGAATAGGGAAACAACTATACAAAGGTGCCGTAGATTTAAATTCATTTCAGCGTTGCTTAGATACTTCTAAGCAAAAGCTATATTATAATGGCGATATTACTTCTGTTTCAAAGTTTAAAGAGTTACAAAAGCGATTTCCCACAATAGATCACTGGATGATTGGTAGAGGATTAATTGCTGATCCTTTTTTACCGAGTATGATTAAAAATAATTATACAGAATACCCCAAAAACAGGTGGGATATTTTTAATGAATTTCATGATAGAATTTACAGCGAATATGATGCAGCATTATCTGGCCCAACACCTATTAAAATGAAAATGTTAGGTTTCTGGGAATTCTTTTCGAAATCATTTGACAACCCTCAAAAAACCTACAAAAAAATTAAAAAAGCAGGCAATTCAAGAGCATATCAAGCAGCTGTTAGTGAAATATTAAAAACAGAAAAAACTCTCTTATAATACATCATTCAAATAAACAAGTTACTTGTGAAGTCTCTCCGCTACGGTCGAGATGACAATCAATATCAACTTGTATTCCTAACGTCATTTCGAAACGAAACTCAGTGGAGTAAGAAATCACATTCTGAAAATCACGTAGTTTGAATCAACGAAACATCTATACATTAGTAAGGCTTCCCCTTCGTCGAAATAACAGTTTTAACCATTTGTTGTATCACGCTTTCAAGTCTATTTCTTTTAAATTCTCTATCCTATTTCTAACCAAGAAAGCATCAATCGTTTCAAAATGTTCTATCACACGCTTCTCTTTAAATTCAAATACTTTTTCTGATAAGCCTTGTAAGAAATCCCGATCATGCGATACTAGTATTAAAGTTCCATCAAAAGCCTGTAAAGCTTCTTTTAAAACATCTTTAGATTTTAAATCTAAATGATTAGTAGGTTCATCCAGGATCAATACATTAACTGGTTCTAACAATAGTTTTACCATTGCTAAACGTGTTTTTTCTCCCCCTGATAGGTTCGCTACTTTTTTGTCAATATCATCGCCTCCAAACATAAAACGTCCCAAAATATTTTTAATATTTGTACGTATATCCCCTTCTGCTACATCATCAACAGTTTGAAATACTGTTAAATCCTCATCTAACAAAGCCGCTTGATTTTGTGCAAAATATCCAACTTTAGCATTATGCCCTAAATCACATTTTCCTTCATAGTCAATCTGCCCCATAATGGCCTTAATCATGGTTGATTTCCCCTCACCATTTCTACCTACAAAAGAAACTTTCTCTCCTCGTTCAATAGTCATATTTGCATCAGAAAATACTACATGATCTCCATACGACTTGGACAAACCTTCTGCAATTACAGGATAATCTCCTGAACGAACTGCAGGAGGGAAACGCAATCGCAATGCTGATTTATCTACCTCATCAATCTCAATAATTTCTAGCTTCTCTAACATTCTCTCTCGAGAAGTTACTTGATTCGTTTTAGAAAAAGTCCCTTTAAAACGATCAATAAATGCTTTATTATCAGCAATAAATTTTTGTTGTTCTTGATGTGCTTTTATCTGATGTGACAAACGCTCCTTTCTTAATTGCAAGTAATGCGTATAATTGGCCTTGTAATCATATATTTTCCCCATCGTAACTTCAATGGTTCTATTAGTAATATTATCAATAAAAGCCTTGTCATGGGAAATAACTACAACCGCTTTTGCTTTATTTAATAAGAAATCTTCTAACCAAATAACCGACTCAATATCAACGTGATTGGTAGGCTCATCTAATAAAATCAAATCTGGTTTTTGTAATAATATTTTAACCAGTTCAATACGCATACGCCAACCTCCACTAAACTCACTGGTTGCTCTCGTAAAGTCAGATTGCTTAAATCCTAGTCCTTTTAATGCTTTTTCTACCTCAGCTTCATAATTTACTTCTTCTAAAGCGTAAAAAACCTCTCCAAGCTCTGAAACTTTTTCAATGATTTTCATGTATTCATCTGAATCGTAATCTGTACGCGTTTCTAATTGTTTGTTTAAAACTTCCATTTCATCACGCATATCAAACACATGCTTAAATGCTTTTGAGGCTTCTTCTACAACTGTACAATCATCGTCCGTCAATAAATGTTGTGGCAAATACGCTATAACTGCATCTTTAGGATGACGCACATGACCTCTAGTACCCTGCTGTACACCAGCAATGATTTTCATCATAGTAGATTTACCTGCTCCATTTTTACCCATTAAGGCAATTTTATCATTCTCATTTATCACAAAAGATACATCGCTAAACAAAGTATGTCCGCTAAATTCTACTGCTAAATTATCTACTGAAATCATATCATTTATTTTAAAGTAGCAAAACTAAAGAATTGATAGACATCGACAAAAAGGAATTCAGAATCATTCGGTTAAAAATTGTATTTTTGGCATCATCTAATAAAATTCCAACGAAATGAGTGTTATAGAAAAGAAATTACATACGCGTAGTAACTCAACTTGTGAGTTATGTACATCTGCAGAAAGTTTAAAAGTATACAATATTCCTCCCGTTTCTGAAAAAGGTGAAGAGTTGGAAAAAAGTATATTAGTTTGTGGAACGTGTCACTCACAAATTGAAGACCCTGAAACAATGGATTCTAACCACTGGCGTTGTTTAAACGACAGCATGTGGAGCGAAACTCCAGCGGTACAAGTGATGGCTTGGAGATTATTACACAGAGCTAAGAAATTTGGATGGAGTCAGGATTTATTAGACATGATGTATTTAGATGAAGAAATGACAACATGGGCTAACAAATTAGGTGATGGGGACGAAGAAGATGAAAATAAAATAGTACACAAGGACGCTAACGGAAATATTTTAAGTAACGGTGACTCTGTTGTTTTAATTAAAGATTTAGTCGTCAAAGGAGCTAATTTCACAGCTAAACGTGGGGCACCTGTACATCGTATTTCTTTAGTTTGGGATAATGCTGAACAAATTGAAGGTAGAGTTGACGGAATACATATTGTTATCTTGACTGCGTACGTTAAAAAAACAAAAGAAGGAGGACAATAAGCTCCTTTTCAAAAATATTAAACCACTCAGATGAATGGTTTTTTTGGGAGTGATTTTAACCAAGTACAGTTCATGAAATACTTCATACATATAGGATATAATGGAGGTAACTACCATGGATGGCAACAGCAACCTAATGCTGTTACCGTCCAAGGAACTATTGAAAAAAAACTAAAATGTATTTTTAAAACAGACATCACTGTTTTTGGTTGTGGTCGGACGGATGCAGGTGTTCATGCTAGTCAGTATTTTTTGAATATTACTATTAAAGAAGACTTTAATTTTGATTTAAAATTCCGGCTAAACAAACATTTGCCTAATGATATTGTGGTGTACGATATCATTGAAGTTGAAGAACGTCAACATGCTCGTTATGATGCCACCTCAAGAACATACGACTATTTTATTCATTTGTATAAGGATCCTGTTTTAGGAAAATACAGCTCCTATTATGAATTGGAAGACCTAGATTTTGACGCCATGAAAAAAGCGGCAGCACTAATTCCGAGATATGATAACTTTGAAGCAGTATGTAAACAACCTCATTTACACAATCACACCATCTGTCATGTAACTCATGCAAAACTATTTGTAGATATATCTGGACAACGCATTCGATTTACCATAACCGCTAATCGGTTTTTAAGAGGTATGATACGTTTATTAGTTTCTTTTTTATTAAGAGTTGGAACTGGAAAAATGACTTTAGAAACCTTTGAAAAAGTACTCTCTGAACAATTAAATATCGAGGACAAAAAACCAGCTTTTGCTAATGGATTATACTTATCAGGTGTTACGTATCCATATATAAATGTTACGAATTCTACTGACATTTCTAGTTTTTTAAAAGTAGGACTCGTAAGGTAAAACCTCCTTAAAACAAAGGATTTTACAAATTTATTTTTACTCCAAAACCAATAAGCACTATTCTTTGTCGATTATTTTAACTGTTCGTCTATTATGAGATGTTTATTAGAAATATTTTAGTTTATTTTAATAAATTAAACATATGTTTGTTTCTCCCCAAATAAAATTTATTGACTACTAACCAAAAATATTATTTTTTTAATATTTAAAATAACAATAAACTTTTATTATGAAAGAATTTTTTAAGAGTATTATTAGGTCTTTAGGATTTTCAATTGCTACACTTTTCACTATGAATACTATTATATTTATTTTATCCATAAATGAATATCAAATAGCTCAAGACTGGTCTTTCAGACTAGAAAAAGGAGTTTTTTTCATCGACAATATTGCATTAGGATTTGAGTTCGGTAAAATGGAAACATACTGTTTACTATTAATGCTTTTCTTATTGGGTATTTTTATGAATTTTAAAAAGCCTTCTATAAATGTTGAACAAATACCAACAAGTGCGTAGTATTACTATATAACATTCTATACCAGGATCTAAACTCCTGATAATAATACAAAAGGTTGAATTTAGCTGTTTCATTATTGGGGTAAAAAAGCATCTATACTATTCCCTAAAACGACATTTTGTTACTCATAAAAACAATTTATTTTATTTTCGCTAATATAAACTTCTGGCGAATCAAATTTGATGATTCTTTCGAACCTCCTCACAAAAAACGAGTATTTCTACTCGTTTTTTTATGCTGTAATGAACATACATTGTAGTCAATAAATAAAAACCAAACAGCATGAAAATTAAAATTGTAAATGACAGAGGTACTAATCAAGATTTGTACTTACTATTAACGGGAGATAAGCAAACAGGTATTAGCGGGATTACCCCTAATACATCAGTTAAATTAAGTGATTTGTTAATCACAAATCCTAACCTTGAATTAGACATTGAAAGCATTGAAGGAGCTAGATTATATGTAGGATATGGAGCTTTCCCTTCAAACAACTCTCCAATACCAGATGGAGTACAATATTATGGTTGGATTGAATTCACAAAAAAAGCTAGTGAAACAGAAGTTTGGTTAAACCTATCAAATGTTGATTTGACAGGTCTTCCTTTAACATTATCAGGTACTGATACCGCAAATAAGGCTTTCTCTTTAGGATACAAAAAGTCGATTACTGACATTATAGCTGCAATGAAAACAACTGTACTGCAACCTGATTCTAATGCAAAACCAGCATATATTACGTGCGCTACTGGACAACCTAAAATAGTGGGGCCAAATGGCTCTCCCAAAAACTATGCGTCTTATGACACATACATTAATAATTTAAACACCAATAAAGCGCCTCTGGTAATTACTTCTGATACTCCAAAAGGAGGCTATCCTAAAGTGTTTAAAGGAAGCTTTATGAATGTACAAAACGAAACAGATGTATTGATTTCCTTAAAAAGCGCTGAAGGAGATACATTTGAAGTATTGAAAAGTCAGTTTACTACTGAAATATGCTATAGATGTGATGGCGGAACCTTGATTTATAATGGAACAACCGTAGATCAAAATCAATCTCCACAAGATACAAATGATAAAATGTATGCAAACTCTACCTTCCGTAACATATTGATAGGTATAAACGAAGGGTATTTTACTGCAGTAGGACCAAATAAAAGCCTTGATTTTCCAGGGGAAGTTCCATTTTCAACTGGTCAAGGAAGTGATTATGCGAAAGTACTACATGAAAATTCCAATTCATACGGATTTCCATATGCCGATTCTAACTTAAAAGTATTAATTACTGCATCTCCATCGGATACCATAACAATGACTATATGTACAGACACAGAAGCTAAAGGATACAATAGTAATACGGATAATAGTGCCAATCAACCTACATCAGGTGAATTTCAGTTTGGCATTGGAGCAGGTAGTTCGTCATTAGGGATGATTACTATTGGTGGTTGGAGATACTTAGCAACCGAGAAAGGTGCTTATGGTGGTTTTTTACCAACACTTACGGAATGGACTAAAATGACTTTTGAAGGACCAGATAAATATATTTGGATAAAAACCACAGGTGATGGATTTATTACTGCCGATAACTGTTTTAACACAGGTACACCAGCTTATACTAATAAAGTACTTACTTGGGGAGCTGGAGTAGAATGGAAAAACGGAACTGAATCTCCAGCAAAACCAACAACGGTTAGCGAACTAGCAAATGCTTAAAAAAATAATGCAAATCAAAAAAGGCTCAACATATGTTGAGCCTTTTAAATATATTAATTGTCGATTGTCGACTGACTATAAGTCAAATTTAATTCCTTGCGCTAATGGCAATTCATCAGAATAGTTAACTGTGTTTGTTTGTCGTCTCATGTAAACTTTCCAAGCATCAGATCCAGACTCACGTCC
>Ga0209395_1003233_pt1 | contig 20461 bp, 21 predicted proteins | sample GOMGulsemesocosm_3_FD_184635 | JGI IMG/M metagenome (GOLD analysis project Ga0209395, IMG submission 184635) | Methane-oxidizing microbial communities from mesocosms in the Gulf of Mexico - GOM9D Gulf of Mexico (SPAdes) (version 2) | ecosystem: Environmental > Aquatic > Marine > Cold seeps... | reverse complement strand
TTAAAAGGTATTGAAGGATTTATAAACTTAAAGTTATTGTCTGCGGGCAACCAGAAATTAGAGCACATTGATTTAAGCCATAACACCTTATTAGATACCATATACCTTTTGGGAAATAGGATTTCCAGTATTGACTTTAGTAACAATCCAAATTTAATTTTTGTAGATATTCAATCAAACCAATTTAGTTCAAGCAGTTCAATTATTGGACTTTCAAATGCGACTAATTTAATAGACTTGGACGTATCATGGAACTACTTGGATGAATTTAGTATTCATAACGAATCATTAGAAGTTTTACACATAAGTCATAATGATTTAATATCCATTGATACCGATGGAGCTATAAATCTACAGCACATATTTATGCCATCTAATAAACTTCAAACAGTTGATTTCAGTACTAATACATCATTAGAAACATTGCTGATTTCTGGCAACAAAATTCAGCAAATTAATCTTGAAAACAATACTAGTTTAACACATCTTTATATTTCAAGTAATTTACTTACTAGTCTCGATGTAAGCAACAATCACAAATTAGTGGATTTAAGAGTGGATAGAAACCTAGCGTTAACTTGTATAAAAATTGAAAATAGTCAAAACCCATATGTAATGAAATCTGATTACCAAGAGATGAATACAATTTGTAATTAGAACAAGGTAGTTTTTGTAAAAAAATTAATAACAGCCCGAATTCTCCCCTGTCATCAATAAATTTCAGCAAAAAACACACAAACATAAAAATAGTATATTTGGCGAAGTGCCCATTCGAAAATTAGCACTTTTTGACTCCTTCGGTTTTATATAATAACCGTTGTAATACATAACTACACCATGAAAATAACAAAACGAATTCTTAAATTTACTGCCATCCTTATCGGGTTTTTACTAATTTCTATTGTTATTGTGCTATTTGTAGACAAGCAAAACACCACCTACCTCAACGTTGAAAACATAAAATATGCGTCTAATAACACCTACCTAATTAGCAATGTCAATATTATTCCAATGGATAAAGACACTGTTTTAGTTGATAAAATGGTCTTTATCAAAGAAGGTATCATTCAGCACATTGCGGACTCCATAGAAGTGACTGATGTTGAAATTATTGATGCAAAAAACAAGTACCTAAGTCCTGGTCTTATAGACATGCATGTTCATGTATGGGACAGGTATGAACTAGGCCTATACCTTTCCAATGGTGTTACAGCCGTCAGAAATTTATGGGGTATGCCCATGCATTTAAGACTAAAAAAAGCCATAAATAATGAGGAAATTATTGGCCCCATACTTTTTACAACTGGACCTAAACTTACCGGTTCAGAATTTATTGGGGATGATAATTTACATTTGCAAAGCCCAGCTCAAGCCATAGAAAAAGTGATTTCGTATAAAAACAGAGGCTACGATTTTATTAAAACATACTATGGTTTACCGGAAGATATATTTAATGCTATTATTAAACAAGCAAAGATTTCTGATATAGATATTGTAGCACATCCATCACAAAAGGTACCTTATTCATATCATTTTAAGCCACAAATAAAATCCATAGAGCATGCCGAAGAAATTATACAACAACCTTTAAACTATGTTTTAGATACGTTAAAATTAACAGCAATCATTAATGATTTCGAGAAATCTAAACACAGTTCTTTTAGCCCTACTTTTACCGTTTACAATAACATTTATCAGATGCTTATTGATGACAATATATTAGCATCAGAGCAACTACAATTTTTGAATCCTCTTATAAAAAAGGTTGATAGTAAAGCTCAATTTGAAAGGTGGTATTCGACTAAATTAAGAGATTCCTCTATCGTCAACACCATCAAAACCCAACATGATTTTCATTTAAAAATCATCAAAAAACTACACAAAGCTGGTGTCACGCTTATCTGTGGTACTGATGCTGGAATAGGCGTAACGATACCTGGTTTTTCAATTCATCAAGAATTATCTTTTTACAAAGAAGCTGGGCTCTCTAACTATGAAACATTAAAAACAGCCACCGTAAACGCCGCTAAAACGCATGCAATTATGAATAATATGGGAAGTATTGAAGTCGGTAAAATTGCGAACCTATTGCTAACTGATAACAATCCTTTATTGGACTTGACTGAATTACAAAATCCCTATACTGTATTTGTAAAAGGAAGAAAACTTGAACGAGAAACTCTTAGTAATTTTAAGCAACAGGCTAGAAAACGAAATAATCTAATGGCTTCTGCATTGAGATACGTAGAAAATTTAATCATTGAAAAATAACCCTGCCCCTTGCTCCACTGAATTATTAATAAACCGTAGAGGCATTTTGTAATCTTTAGGGCTACACACTAGCTAAAAAAGCAACCCAGAAGTTTATCATCCACAGCGGAGCTTTGTATATCAGGATCAAGCTACTACAGACTAAGAACTTGCTCGATTTGTATTAATTAACTACCTTTCCATAGTTAAAAGGTACCCTCAGAACGAATTACTGTATCACAAAACAGCTATAATTGCTGTAAAATCAAGAACTGTAGCTCGTTTTAAAACTAGCTTGTTTTGAAATATTTGATACTTACAACAAACGAATGAACAACTACTCACCCCTATCCTTTATATAGAAAACTATGAAAAAACTTACAAAGATTATTGGAATTATTTTATTTCTTTCCCTATTCAGCTGCGAAAAATCAATGCCCGATTCCAGTTCTATAAATCTCCAGGAAATGAGAATGGGAGATGAAGGACAACAGCTTGTAGCTACAAAAAACAACATCCAACCAGAGAGAAAAATAATCAAAACTGGAGAAGTTGAATTCGAAACTGAAGATTTAAAAAAGACGCGAACACTTATTTTTAACGCAATTACAAAACACAATGCGTATTCTTCCTCTGATAATGAGTACCGTTTTTCCAACACAATTAGTAATAAAATTACAATTCGAGTTCCTTCCAATAATTTTGACAAGCTACTAAACGATCTTACAATTGGTGTTGACAAGTTTGATAGAAAAGAAATAAACATGAAAGATGTGAGCGCTGAATTTCTGGACATTGAAGCACGTTTAAAGACAAAAAAAGAATTGGAACTTCGCTATTTAGACATTTTAAAAAAGGCAAATACAGTGACGGAAATTCTAGCCGTTGAAAAGCAAGTGGGGGAATTGCGTTCCGACATAGAATCTATTGAAGGAAGATTCAAATTCCTCAATAATCAAATTTCATTTTCAACCTTGAATGTTAGAGTTTATCAAACACTGTCAAAAAAGACAGCATTTGGTAAAAAATTCACAAATGGGATAAAAAATGGTTGGAATAACTTGATCCATTTTTTTATTTTTATAGTTAGTATCTGGCCTTTTATACTGATCAGTATTGGAGTGTTGGTACTCATCAGATTTTGGAGAAAAAAGAGGACAAAAAAATCTTAATAATGAGCAACTAAGTACAACAGGAATTACTAGCCAAGTGCTATCACCCATTAAAAAAACCACCCTAAAAACCATATAAACCAAATGAAAATAATTCACTTAATAGTAATAGCACTCACACTGACATTGACAAGTGCGTTTTCACAAGAGCTTCAACGGCCTCTTAAATACAAAACGAAAACTGCTATTTCATATTACAGTAAGGATAGCATTAAGAGCGACAAATACATGGAAAAGATGTGTGTACTTGACGTATATTATCCTAAAAACATAACGAACTTCCCTACCATTGTGTGGTTTCATGGTGGGGGATTAACGGGCGGTAAACACACTATTCCTAACTATCTAAAAAATAAAGGAATTGCCGTAATAGGAGTTTCATACCGCCTTTCCCCGCATGTTAAAGCAGTTACTTGCATAAAGGATGCGGCCGCAGCTACCGCTTGGGCTTTCAAAAACATAGAAAATTACGGCGGTAACAAAAAATTAATCTTTGTTTCGGGCATGTCAGCAGGAGGCTACCTAACCTACATGATAGGAATGGACAAAAGCTATTTGGCTGCCTATGACATTAACGCAAATCACATTGCAGGGCTGATCCCTTTTTCAGGACATGCCATCACGCATTTTACTGTCCGTAAAGAAATGGGAATACCTGGAAAGCAGCCTATTATTGATGCTATGGCACCACTTTATCACGTAAGAGCGGACGCCTCTCCTCTATTGATTATCACTGGTGATAGAACTTTAGAAATGCTAGGAAGGTATGAAGAAAACGCCTATATGATGCGGATGATGAAAGTGGCAGGACACAAACAAGTCAGAATTATTGAACTAAAAGATAAAGACCACGGACAAATGATGTCCCCTGCACTTCCTATTTTAGTCCGAGAAGTTGAGGTACTAACGGCACAAATAAAAGGTGCAACTCATAAAAAATAAAGAACACAATACAATAGCAAAACAATGAAAGCAGCGGTACGCAGAAAATATGGTTTAGAAAACCAAATCAACATTGAAAATAGAAGCAAGCCCGTTCCTAAAGACAACGAAGTATTGATTAAAGTACATGCTACTACTGTCAATAGAACAGATTGTGCAAACCTCACTGCCAAGCCGTTCCTTATGCGTTTTATATTGGGATTTTTTAAACCTCGAAAAACGACCATAGGAACCGATTTTGCAGGTGAAGTAGTCGCTAAAGGAAAAAACGTAACTTCTTTTTCTGTAAACGATAAGGTTTTTGGGTTTAATGACTTAGGATCAGCATCACACGCTGAACACATAACAAAAGCCGCCAGTGATCTATTTCTAATTCCTAAAAACATCCATTTTGAACAAGCAGCTGCAAGTTTAGAGGGCGCTCATTATGCCTATACCTTTATACATAAGGTAGCCATTAAATCTGGGCAAAGAATTTTAATTAATGGTGCTACAGGTGGAATCGGTTCTGCTCTCTTACAATTTGTTAAGCAATACGATGTCCATATTACTGCCACCTGCAATACAAAGAACGTCCAGCTAATAAAATCTTTGGGAGCTGACAAAATTTATGACTATACCAAGGAAGATTTTAGCGGCACTAATGAAAAATACGACTTTATATTTGATGCGGTAGGTAAAAGTACTTTTGGAATCTGTAAACCATTATTAAAAGAAAAAGGCATTTATATATCCTCAGAGTTGGGCCCTTACTCTCAAAATCTATTTTATGCGCTTACAACATCCTTTTCCATCAATAAAAAAGTAATTTTTCCTATACCATATGATACCAAAAAAACCATCCCTTATATTATGGATCTTTTGAGTAACGAAAAGTTTACACCTGTCATAGATCGCAACTATGAATTGGAAGACATTAGGGAGGCATACAAATATGTACTAAAAGGAGAAAAAACAGGAAACGTAATCCTTAAAATCTCCAGTTGAAAGCACTTGGGGACAAACAGTAAAAGGTTCAAAATCTAAATAGCATAAAAGAATACTACCAAGCAAGTCTCTCTTTTTATTCCCTTTAGAGGAGGTAAAACTTCCATTCACAACAACAACTTTATTTCCCTTATCTTTGACAATCGTATATTCAACTATTTTAAACACTATATAACCCATCCCCTTATGTTCTTAGCAGGTATCAATAAAAAAGCCTTAAAATCTACGCAGCTCACCCATATAATATGCCCTAGCTGTAATAAAGAAAACACCACAAACATCGCAGTAATAGGCGCTTATAAACACTTGCTTCAAATTCCTTTTTTAGCCAGTAAAAAAGAAGCGTTATCTACCTGTAGTAGTTGCCAAAATTCCTTGGAGTATCACAACATGTCAGATAGTATAAAACTAGCGTATCACGAATTAAAAGACATTACTAAAACACCTATTTGGTTTTATTCAGGTATTATAGGAATTAAAACTCTCGTATTGATAAAAATATTCAGCAAGTATCTCTAAATTAACGCCATAAACTGTTTCTAAAATCAGTTGACTCAATCTCAAAAATTGTATTTTTTTACTCTTTTTTAGAAAAAAATTAACAATTATTTTAAACAGTTCACAGAATAGTCACTTTTATCGAATTCACAAATAACAACCCACAAATACCTTAATAAACTGAATTTAACCCCATTTCTATTTAATAAACACATATTTAACTCAAAATAAGAAGTGTTTTTATAAATCATTTGGGGGGATTATGAAACTATTTAAAAAATGAATTCAAAAAAAACATGTTTGTAAGCATTTATAACTTATATTTGCGTCATTAAAAAATAATAAATACAATAATAATGAGCACAGGAACAGTAAAATTCTTCAACGATTCAAAAGGATTCGGATTCATCACACCAGATGACGGAAGTAAAGACGTATTCGTACACATCAGCGCTTTAACCGATGAAATTACAGAAGGAGATAAAGTAAACTTTGACGTAGAAGAAGGACGTAAAGGACCAAACGCGGTAAACGTAACGGTAATTTAAGTTTATACTTAAAAGATATACAAGCCCTATCTACAATGATAGGGCTTTTTTATACCCTATTTTTAGCTATTAGAATACTTATTAATTAAACGAATCATTAGTTCATTTAATTTTTCTACTTTAAAATCAGCTGTTGTTGGCTTTAAGTGGGTATTTCCCACACCACTATCATCTGTTAAAAAAACATAAGTACCGTTGGTAGCAACGCTAAAAAACCGCATTAGAAATTCCAACTCTTTATCAGCTCCACTTGCCACTATCGGGATAATTTTTATTCCTTTTTCTTTGGCTAACTTTATTTGATTTTGAATAATTGAAACATTCTCTTGTGTAAAGTGAGGCGGAGCATCTAAAATTAGAAACAACAAGCGCGCCGAAGCCTTGGTATTCCACTCAGCAGCTACGGACACTTTTAAAGCTTCCTCTACTGCTTCTTCAAAATCGCCACCACCTGCTGCATTTTGTGCATTTAAATGAGATTGCACTTCGGAAAGATTGGAAGAGAACTCGAAATCCCTGACTAGATACTCATCTAATCTATCTCTATAAAACACCAAACCAACACGCTTTTCTTTAATGCGCTGGTCTATATTTTGTAAAATATAATTAAGTTCCGATTGTAAATAAGCTATTTCATCGCTCATAGAACCCGTTGCATCTATTGTAAACATAATATCTACTGCAGCTTCACAATTTGATTTTATAGGAAGTACAAATTCTACGTTTTCGGACTTCTTTTTTAGAATCCTCCCATACACCTTATCATCAAAAACTACTTTGGCTACAAAATCTTCTGAGCGCTGTATGTGTAACTTCTCATACACGAGCACAGCACGTCCTTTCATATCCGTTTTCATTTGAGAAACAAGAGTGTTTTTAGCATCATATAATTTTACAGTGACATTTACTAAGGGTTTATCACGCACATCTTTCACCACTACATCTGCCTTATGTTTCCATGTAAAACCCCAACGCTGCTCGTACTCACTTTTAGCAATACGCATCCACTCAGACCATTTATTCACATCGTTTATTTCACCTGCAGTTAAAGTTCCATGGCGAGGTAGATTTGTATCTGTTGTTTTAGTAATAGAACTCGCTCCTCTTATAACAATCCCAGGAGTTTTTCCTGCAACAGCTGCCGCAGTTGCATAAATTCTTTTCGATTTTCCATAACCAACCACCACCACTTCATCCAATGTATCTGATGATGGTTCCATCAACACATCTATAATTAGTTGGTCTTTTACAACAATCGCTGCGCTCAACATCCCAATATAGGAAAAGTGTAAGGTATCTCCCTTTTGCGCAATCATTTTATAGTTCCCATCAAAATCAGTAGTGGTCCCCGTAGTGGTATCGTTTATAACAATATTCACACCCGGCAATGGTCCGCTTGAGTCGCTCACGGTTCCCGAAATTGACATTTCTTGGGCTGTTAAAAAGGATGAAAACAACAGTAGCAGGGCTAATTTCAAAATATTTCTCATAATAGTAGGTTTTAATTTCTACTAAAACTACTACAGAAATCAGTTCTATAAAAACAAGAATGAGTGAATGGCTATGCTGATTGAGTGAACAGAAATTACAACCGCGCCAAGGTAGCTTTACGTTGAATCTTTTGAGTAGAAGTTTCTACAAATGCTGGCACTAAGTATATTTTCTTTGGCAATTCAAATTTGGTCAAGACCTCAGCATTTTTTATCCGTTCCATCATTTCAGTTGCAAAAAGAAGCTCCTCTTTTACACTGGTTTCTATTACAAGAATCAACTTATTGCCTAATACATCATCGCCCTCTGAAGCTACAAAAAATCGCTCATTGATAAATGAACTCAATTTAAGTTCTAACTGTTCTGGGATCAACTTAATACCCCCTGAATTAATTACTGAATCATAACGTCCCAACCAGTTAAAGCTATGCGCATCCAATAATTCCACTAAATCGTTTGTATAAATAATGTCTTGTGTTAAAAGCGGTGCTTCTATCACCAAGCACCCTCTTTCATCCAACTTTAATTTTATGTGAGGTAAAGTATTGTAAAAAGCATCTTCTGCTCCGTTGAGTCGTTTGGCAGCGATATGAGTAATTGTCTCTGTCATTCCATAAGTGGCAAACACCTTGGTATCCAATCCTTTTATTTTTTTTAAAAGTGATGCTGAAATGACTCCACCACCGACAATAAGTTGGTCTATTTGGTGTAATTTATCAAAAGAATGATGCACTTGCAAAGGAATCATCGCTGCAAAATCATAGTGTTTATTGGTTAATTTCAATGGGTTTGAAACCACGGGAATCACTTCTAATTCCCATCCCAATACCATGGCTCTCACGAGCATCATTTTTCCTGCAATATATTCGGAAGACATACATAACAATGCACTTGCACCTGCAGGCACTTCAAAAAATGCCCCCGTAGCTTTCGCCGATGCAACCATCGCTGTTTTTTCTAACTCAATTATTTTGGGAGTTCCTGTAGACCCAGAGGTCTGTACCCTTAACTCCTTTGAATCCCCAAACCAATCCTTTAAAAATCCAACAATTTCCGATTGATTTTTTCCTACATAACTTAACAGTTCCGCTGGATTAGAAAAACGAGTGCCGTTTAATTTAAACTGAGGATGTAATGTAAAATTAGACATGTTCCTTAGTAGATTCAGAGATATTATGAACAGGCGCCATCACTTTACCTAGCAATTTTTCCTTCCAATTTTTCCATCCGTATTTTTTAGAAAACAATATTAATATTAATGGATACAACACAAAAACAGGAATTAATGTACTCAATAACAAGGAAGGTTCCGAGCTATCTAAATAAATAGCATGCGTCTTAAAAGCTGTCCAATCCGTAGTTACCACCACAGCCGCTACAATATTATTGGCGGCATGAAACCCTAAAGCGAGTTCCGTACCTTCATCCATTAAAGTGATAATTCCTAACAACAAACCTGTCCCGATATAATACACCATTACGATCATGCCCATTTTTTCTACCTCGGGATTTAATCCATGTAACAAGCCAAACAGCACTGACGAAAACACCAATGGAACCCATCTGTTTTTTGCCAATACCCCTAAACTTTGCATCAAATATCCACGAAATAACACTTCTTCAAAAGCGGTTTGAAACGGGAATAACAACAGCGATACTAGTAGCAACACTAAAAATGGCTTAATATTTAATATCAAGGTGAAATCGTTTGGAAATACAATGATAGAAACTATTATTAGCAATAAAGAAATACCTCCCCACCATTTAAATGCATAAAAAAAACGAGACCAATCAATGCTTTCTCTTGAAGTAACAATTGTTATTGCCTTTCGCTTATGTACCATCTTAATCAATAAGAATAATACAATTAATAGAAACAAAAAGGGAATTAGATTTGATATTAAATCCACATTATTTGCCGAAGTATTCTTTCCTGCTTCGGTATATAATTCCAATAGTTCAGGGAAAAACAAGTAAATACCTACATTCATTATAAATGGCGCAAATACGATAGTCATGGTCATAAAATACCTCCACCAACTATTTTCTCCTTTATATGCTTGTTGTATAAAATTCATACTTCTTAAATTTTAAAGTTCCAATTATCATTATTTGTATAAGTCAAAGTACCATTTTCAACTTCTAATGGACAGGCTATATTATTGGTATACAAAGCTCCTGTTCCCAAGCCCTGAGGCATAATATTTCCTAACCCAAAAGTCCATTGTGCAATGGCATTAAGACCAACATTACTCTCTAATGCCGATGTTATCCACCACCCTATTTGTTGTTTTTCTGCCAAGGAAATCCAAGACTCGCTTCCTTTAAAACCACCTACCAATGCAGGTTTTAAAATAATATATTGCGGACATATAGTTTGTAGTAATTCTTGCTGTTTTGTTACAGAAAATACGCCAATTAATTCTTCGTCTAAGGCGATAGGCAAGGGAGTTCGACTACAGAGTTCTGCCATATCTTGCCACTGCCCCTGTCGGATGGGCTGTTCTATAGAATGCAACTCAAATTCAGAAAGTCTTTTTAGTTTTTCCAAAGCTGTTGCTGGTAAAAATGCCCCATTGGCATCTACCCGTAATTCTATTTTATCTGCATCAAATTCAGAGCGAATGTATTTCAATAAGTCCAATTCCGCATCAAAATCTATGGCGCCAATTTTCAATTTAATCGTTGTAAATCCTGCTTTTAATTTGTCTTTTATCTGTTGATACATAAACTCTTTACTCCCCATCCAAATCAATCCATTAATAGCAATGGATGCTTTAGAGTGCGTAAAATCATTCTCAAATAATTTAAAAGGATGCTTACTTTCCAAAGATAAAAACGCCTGTTCTAACCCAAACTGAATGGAAGGAAACGGAAACAATTCCTGTAATAAAGTCTCTAAGCCAAGATTGATATGGTCACAAGTCCATTGTAATTTCTCCAAAAAATCTGGTCTATCATCTATACTCAAGCCTTTAAACATATTACACTCCCCTACACCCTCACCGTTATCACCTTGAATCACAATAAAGTAAGTCTCTTTTGTATGCAAGACACCTCTAGAGGTTCCACTTGCACGTTTAAAATGTAATGTATAGGGTTTAAAATGAGCTTTCATAGGTTTACTTATATTGCAATAGTACGACTATTAGAAAAAAAATACTATTTTAGGAAGATATTAAAACAGATAGCTATGCAAATTCCAGAAATCCCGAACCTCATTATATATGCCATTCCCTTTTTTTTAGTCTCGGTACTAATAGAAGGATACATCGTATATAGTAAAAACAAAGGGGGCTATAAGCTACAAGATTCCATCACCTCCATAGCCATGGGAATAGGAAATTTACTCATAGGTATCCTCTCAAATATACTAGTCGTTTTTGTCATTAGCTATTTGTATGAAAACTTCAGACTTACAACAATTCCTTTTGAATGGTGGGCCTGGTTACTGATCTTATTTGCAGATGATATTTCTTATTATTGGTTCCATCGATTTTCACATACCACGCGTTTTTTATGGGCATCTCATGTGATACATCACTCTTCGGAAAAATACAATTTAAGCACCGCCTTACGACAAACATGGACCGGTAACTTTTTTAGTTTTATTTTCTTTTTGGCTTTGCCGATACTCGGTTTTCATCCTTTAATGATATTCACCCAAATGTCCGTGAGTTTATTATATCAATATTGGATTCATACCGAATTAATTCACAAAATGCCACGTTGGTTTGAAGCCATTTTTAACACCCCTTCTCATCACAGGGTACACCATGGAACCAACCCCATTTATTTAGACAGAAACCATGCCGGAATATTTATTATTTGGGACAAACTTTTCGGTACATTCCAAGCAGAACTACCAGAAGAAAAAGTCGTCTATGGATTGGTGAGTAATATAAAAACCTACAACCCTTTGCGTGTTGCATTTTTAGAATGGTATTCTTTATTCAAGGACGTTATCACTTCAAAAACACCATTATTAAACAAACTAAAGTATTTTAGTATGCCTCCTGGCTGGAAGCACGATGGTACAGGAAAACTTTCCGATGATTTAAGGAGTGAGTGGTTTTCAAAACAAAAAAAAGGTAAAATAAAAGTATAACACATAAAAAAAACCAACCTGATTAGGTTGGTTTTTTTTATGTAAATTTAAAACGATCTGATTACTGTTTTTTTTCAAACTCGTTCTCACAGTTTTTACATCTATATACATTTTTATATTTCAATGGATACATAAAAAACAACAAGGAAATCAGCGAATAAAAAATCCCCCAAAACCCTTTCATAGATTTAAAGTTAGCGTAAAGATCCGTACCTCCACATTGGGGACATTCCAACAAATTATTTGCATCGTCGGTCAGAGGAACTTCGTCCATTTCATTAATCACTTCCACCGCTTTATCCATGTCCTTACGACGTACCTTAAGTTTAATTCCACCCATCGCTTGATTTAAAAGTGGGTCTATAGAAATTGTAAGCGCATCGTGCAAATAACAATGAACCCCTGAATTTTCTAATTTAGAAATGAGCACATGTGCCTCAGGAGCATTGTCATATACTTTTATAGTTACAAACTTATCATTCATAAAATAATACTATTGTGAAATAAATACTGAATATTAATTTATATTTTTAAGCAATCACCGATAGGTAATAAGTAGAGGTCTTTCTCCATTTGTTCAAAACGACTCATCGCTTTTTCCTTATCCAATTTAATGGCATCAAAAGTATCATAGTGATATCCTAAAACATGGTCACACAATAAAAAACCTGCCGCCACGGCTGCAGCATTTATTCCCATGGTAAAATTATCTCCAATAGGCAAAATAGCCATATCCAACCTACCAAATACTTTAGGAATAATTCGCATATCATGTGTTAAGGCAGTATCTCCTGCCACATACACTCGGTGATGCGATGTCTCTACGATAAATCCACACGGCACCCCTCCATAGGTTCCATCTGGGAACGAGCTCGAATGCACTGCTGTAGTACAAAAAACACGTCCAAAATCAAATTTCCAACTTCCACCTATATTCATGGAATGCCCTTTAAAACCTTTCGCCTCATAATAACTAATAATTTCATAATTAGAAACCAACAATGCTCCAGAATTTTTAGCAATTGTTTCTACATCTAAAATATGATCCTCATGTGCATGAGTTATCAATATATAATCCGGTTTTAGATCTTCTATTTTGATATGTTTCGCCAAGGGGTTCCCCGAGATAAACGGATCTATCAATAATGTCTTATCTTTTGTTTCAATTAAAATACAGGCATGTCCTAAATAGGTGATTTTCATAATGATTTTCTGTTTTTTTGATTATTCCTTGAATATACGAAATTTTCTACATAAAAAAGCCACGGAAGTCCCTAATTTCCGTGGCCAAACAAACAATCTCCTAAATACTTAATAGAACCTAAAATTCGTATTTAAGAAATGCGGTAAAATTCTTTCCTGATTCATATATCTTCCCATTGTTCACATTTGAATTTGAATAGGAATAATTCAAATGCTCATAATATGTGGCATCAAAAACATTGAGCATAGCAACTCCCAATGTTATGTTTTTATACGGAGTTATCCCCGCTCTAAGATCTAGGGTACCAAACCCCGGACTTGTCTTTTCATCAAAAGTTGAGGCGACTCTATCTTGGCTGGCGACCAATCTAGAAGTTGCACTACACCAAAAGTTTCCTGTATCGTATTTTGACATTAGGTGCGCAGCAAAAGGAGGTATTTGAGCCAACGGTTCATCAGCATCCAAATTTTCTGCATGCGTATAAGAAACGTCCCCTGTAAAACTCCATGCTTCACTTGGTTTGTAACTTATGTTAAATTCAACACCTGTTTGCATAGCTTCCTCCAAATTCACAAATTGTCTTGCAACCACTGGTGGATTTGTAGGCATAAATTTTCTAGGAATATCTGGGTTAATTTCTGCAGAAATATAATCCTGTAAATAGGAGTAAAATACACTTGCACCTATCTGAATCGTTTCAAACTGTTTTATCACAGCAAACTCTATTTGATTATTCACCTCTGGTTTTAAATTAGGATTTCCCACGTATTCATACGGGTCAAATCCAACATTAAAATGATTGATATAACGTTCAATCATAGATGCGGTACGTACACCTCTACCCAATGACACTTGCCATTGAAAATCATGTTCTCTGTATTTTAATGAGATGTTTCCACTTAGATTTGCCTCCGTTACATCGGCTATTTCACCTCCGTAAAGTGCCATAAAATCAGCCGCTTGATCTTGAATATCTGCAGCAATAAAATCTATTCTAGCACCTGCTTGAAAACTATAATTATCTGATAGTCTCATATTAGATTCAGCATAAACACCATAATCAGCAACCGTTGCATCTTGCCAAATTTTATCTACTTTGGTCATTGGCATTGGCAAGTTCATCCCATTCATCATTTTTACAATTCGAGTACGATCCCCTTCTCTTTTTACAATATTAGCATCCAATCCAGTATATAATTTAACCGCATCACTTAGGGTCAAATCAACTTCCATCTTCCCTCCATAAGTCCATGATTCTACCGGTGATTGTGCATCTACCATCATAAAGTTTTTTCTTCCAGCATTGGTCATTAAATGATCCACGTACGAATAAAAACCTTTCGCTGTAATGGCTGATATTGTTTTAGAAACATCCGTTATTTTATAATTAAGATTTGCTAATAAACTATCGTCATAAGGCGAGTCCATCATAAGTCCTGCATGCTTAATATCATCACCTAAAGATTGTCTCCATCCCAATTCCAAACGTTGAGTTTCTGAAGGGTTATATCCCAATTTCACGGAGTAATCCGTGGTTGTAAAAGCGGCAGGAACTGTAGTATCATCACCGTCTTTATAATCTCCAAAATTACGATAAGAACCATTTAACTGAATATCAAACTTCTTTTCTGCATAGGTAACATTTAATCGAGACACGTAGTTGTTCCCATTAGTTTCAAATCCTCCTTGAACATCACCATGTAACCCGTAGTTATCTGCTGATATATTTTTAGAAACAAGATTTATAATCCCCCCAAAATTTTGGCCATATCGTACCGTAAATGGACCTTTTACAATTTCAATCTTTTCTATTTCTTCTGGAATGACGTGCGTTGTAATTGGATCCATTCTATTAGGACAAGCGTTCATGATTTTGGAACCACCATCATATTGAATATTCAATTGTTCATATCTAAAAGATCTAAACACAGGTTCGGATGCATAAGCGCCTCTTTTGGCAATAGCAAAACCTTTTATTCCTTTAAATAAATCACCAACACTACGTGGTTGACTTACCTTTTTATCGTAATCATTCACGATAATAGCTTGCGATACATTGTCGTTTAAATTTACAGCAAACAATATTTCATTTAAAGCAATTTGATTAGGCTCCAATTCAATGATCATACCATTTGACAATTGCACTTTCTGAGATTTATACCCCATGAACTGCACACGTACTTCCTGCCCAATTTCGGCCTTCAATTTAAAGACTCCTTGCGCATCACTCACTGTATATACTTTAGCTCCTAGCACCTGAATGGTTGCTCCTTCTAAAACTTCTTTATTATTTTTACATTGTATCCTGCCCTCTATTAACTGTTGCCCATAAGACAACATAGATAGTAAGCAAAACACACTTATAAGTATGTTATTTCTCATATTAAATCCTTCTTTACACTACATAAAAAACATGCAGCGCTTCTTTTTTAGGTGAGTATTCACCTAAATAATGTTGTTAGTAAATAATATTATTTCAGCATAAATTCGTATGCTGTAACGGATAGCTTTTTTTTACACATAAAATCACAATTATTAACAGACCACTATGCCTTACATTCGACAAAATGTTAGCATAGGACTGTAAATAAATAGGTAACACTGTAATTTTAGGAGCTATAAAAACACCTCTTTCCATTCAAATATACACAAGAAAAAAAGCCTGCAATATTCTAAATAAAAAAAGCTAAATTAACAACTTATAGGAGGACGTAATACGGAAGAGGTATACATATCACTTAATTCCCCAAGCTCCATATAATAATGCTGCACAAAAACCGAAGAAGATTTAAAACGCATAGAGAAATCCACAATAGGACTTACAGGGTAATCATCTATATTAATAGTAGGTAAAGTATTTTGTTCCTGACTTTGCTTACTTGTTTCACTGATACGATCTATCAAATAACACTTACCGTTACACTCCAAATAGGGACGGTCTACGTTTTCACAAAGTATGGTTGTAATATAGTCGTAATTTAGTTGATACTCAATTATAGGCACCAATGGACGGACCATGGCTACAAGGTATAATAAATAAAAAAATATGCTTAAAATTTGGTTCTTCACGACTCTTTAAATACAACACAAATTTATCTTTTATTTGAGAAACAAACAAGTTAATTTTAGAGTATTTGCCCCAGTCCAAATAACACAGAAAACAGAAACGTACTCAAGGCTACCACTTTCAATTCAGGGTCTAAAAGCTTAGAGTCCCTAGTATTAACAACCCTCTTCAAATGAAGACCTATTGGAATAAACGCTATTATAAAGAGCCACTGTATTGGCTTTTCATAATTTAAAGCAACATATATTACAGATAACGTAACGGCTAAGAATATCAATACATAATGATAAATTCTAGCTTTTGCTAAGCCCATTTTTACAACCAAGGTGTTTTTATTTGATTTCTTATCAGAATCGTGGTCCCGCATGTTATTTAAATTTAAAACCGCAGCGCTTAAACAGCCTAAAACACTTGCTGGCATCAGCAATTGCCAATCCAATTGTTTTGCATACAAAAAGTAAGATCCTAGAACGCTTAGCAAACCAAAAAACAAAAAGACGAACACATCACCCAGGCCACTATACCCATAAGCATTGGTTCCCATAGTGTATTTGATTGCCGCTACAATACTTGCAATTCCCAACACAAAAAACAAGAGTGATAATAAAAAATTATCCTTCCCAAAGGACACATAAATCAATCCTATAGCGATGCTTAGCGTGATTATAATGGTTATTACAATGGCACGAAGCATTTGTTTAGGTGTAATGGCTCCGCTTTGCAAAGCGCGTTCCGGCCCCACTCTATCCTCGTTATCTGTTCCTTTTACACCATCTCCATAATCATTTGCAAAATTGGAAAGTATTTGAAATCCTGTAGTCGTTAGTAGGGCTAGTACACAGATAGCCCAATTAAATTGATGTTGTTCTACTGCTAAAAATGACCCTACAATAATTCCAGATAAGGATAAGGGAAGGGTTCTAAGCCTTGCGGCTTGTATATAATGTTTTACATCCATGCTTGTGTCGCTGTTTGCGATTTGTATAAAAGATAGTCATAGAGATTGAAAGCTTCCTTTTCTGGCACTGATGGAATCCTAACTTTTCCTGATGCCGTTTGAATATACACATCATATATTCGATAGCGCTTTTGAAAAATAGTTTGTTTTAAAGACACATATTGTATTTTAAAACATTCCACAAATTGATCCGTTGTACCAATCTGTCCCGACCCCAACCATAACATCTCTTCATTTACCTTATAAAAACGTTTGTTGTATTTTAATTGCACCATCCAAATACTGAATGGAATTAAAAATCCGTTGCAAAGATACCATTCCCAAGCTCCATTTAAATGGGGAAAGGAATAAATAATATTTAATAGCAATATCACAATAAAACTCCGAATAAACATTTTTCGTTTATAATAAAAATGAGGTTTATACGCGGCTTGCTCTGTAAAGTCCGAATTGGAGAATATAAGTTTTTTTAACGTGTCTATTTGAGGAGCTTTTGTCCCCACTATATGTAAAACTGTTCCTTTCTTTTGTTTTCCACTAATAGCCTGTTTAAAGGCAACATTGTAAATTCCCAACAACTTCTTTAAAGGATTGGTAGCGATTATTAACTGTTGTACTTTTTGCTTTCTGATGATGTTATTGCGTTTTGTAAACAGTCCTTGCTTAATTTCTAAGACGCCGTTTTTAACTGAAATAGTTAAATCGAAATGCACAATAAGTACCCTAAAAAACGATGCAAGTATCGCTATAAAAAAACTTATTGTTATTAACAATACTGTCAACACTACCGTCATTTGAATAGCTCCTGTATTGTCCGCAATAAAAACATCTAATTGATCGCCTAACTCTATGGTTTCAAAAAAGTCTTTTATTTGAACATATAAAGAAAACCCCAACCCAACAAGAACTAACAGACTTCTAAAGTGGTTTTCTGACATGCTCACTTTAAACAATTCTAGTAGAGAAATTTTCTGAATAACACCATTTCCTTCCCCCATTTCAACAGTCTTAGACTTGCTAGTTTTATCCAACAATAACATCTTTAATGCCATGGCTTTTTCTCTAGACAATGCCGTTATAGCAATTTCCACAGATTTATCTCCAGCTGTTTCTATTTCAACCTCCACAACACTTATTACTTGCTGCACCAAGTTTTGCTTAAAATTGATATTTTGAATTTTATCAAAAGGGATGGCGATTCGAGACTTATTAATAATCCCTTTATGCAAGACAAAATCATTGTCCGTCACTTTAAATTTAAAATTCAAAAATGTCAATATAGCGCGAACTAGCACATATACTAATACAATTCCTAACCCAATAAACAAGTACGTTGGTGATGAGCCTAGGGATTTTTTAGACAGTATTAAAACAATCAAAATCCAACTAACACGAATTATCTTGTATAAAATTTTAAAATAATAGACGAGTATTCCCCGAGTAGATTGTTTTGAAAAGTCGCTAAAATCGAATTTATTTCCCATTGATATGGCTTGTTATAAATTCTTTTATACGCAACGCTTCCTCTTTATTCAATCCTCTTATTTTTAAATCACTGGTACTATCGCCTGCGGTATAGATCGTAAGGGTCGCTAGCTTAAAAAGACGTGAAAATGGCGCTTCGTTTAATTCTACATGCTGAATTCTACAAAAGGGAACCGTAGTAATACTGGCCCAAAATATTCCTTCTTTATAGCTAATATCACGTTCACGAACCGCATATTTTCGCTTATAAAACCCTAGAACACCAGCCATCAACACAAAGAAAAAGAACAGCAATGCTACGAGTATAACACTCCATTTATAATTCATTATAAAATGGTCACCGGAATTAAATAAGGCAACTGACAAGCCACCGATAGCGATGGTAAAAACCATAAAAAAATTCAACAAAATCACGATTAAGTAACGTTGTTGAATTCTTTTATAGTTCAAATCAGTGACCGTTGGTAATTCCCCCGCTATCTGAATATTTTGAAACATAGGTCGATTATTTTATCAATTTATAAGTCTTCCGCATTGGCTATTAGTTCAGCAATATCGTATACTTCAATCTCTTCTTCCTTGTCCGTTGCTTTTACACCATCTGTCATCATTGTATTACAAAAAGGACAACCGGTAGCAATAATATCTGGTTTTACTTCTATAGCATCTTCGGTACGCTCTACATTAATATCCTTTGTCCCATTTTCTGGTTCTTTAAACATCTGAGCACCTCCAGCACCACAACATAAACCTTCTGATTTGCAACGTTGCATTTCAATCATTTCCACTTCCAATTTACGAATTAAATCTCTTGGAGCTTCATATACATTATTAGCACGTCCTAAGTAACAAGGGTCATGAAAAGTAATTTTCTTTCCTTTAAACTTACCACCTTCTATAGTCATACGCCCATCATCCAATAATCCTTTTAAGAATTCGGTATGGTGTACCACTTCATATTTTCCACCTAATGGTTCGTACTCATTTTTAATGGTATTGAAACAGTGCGGACAGGCCGTTACTATTTTTTTCACTTCGTAAGCATTCAACACCTCAATATTAGCCATGGCTTGCATTTGAAATAAGAATTCGTTTCCAGCACGTTTAGCAGGATCTCCTGTACAGCTTTCTTCGGTTCCTAAAACGGCAAATTCAACATTAGCTTTGTTTAATATCTTCACAAAAGCTTTGGTGATTTTTTTTGCTCTATCATCAAAACTACCGGCACATCCCACCCAAAATAAAACTTCTGGTTGTTTTCCTTGTGCCATCATTTCCGCCATGGTTGGTACGTTCATTATGTTTGTCTTTAATATTAATTATGATTTCCGTCGTCAAATACTTCTATCGTCACTTCTTTTTTGATCAAATCAGTAAATTCTCCTCTATAATGAGTTGTAATTACATTTGGATAAGTAGTTCCTGTAACCATACGCACCGACTCCTCGGTCAGGGTGCCATCTCCTACTGCTCCATCAATGTCAATTAAACAATCCTTGATATTCTCCAGTAATATTGGACCTATATGCTCTCCTACTTCAAATTTGTTATACAAACAACTAGTCCACATCTTCATGCTTTTCAGCGTATTGTTTGTTCGTTTTTCTCTCCGCTATATAGCTCCTCCGATTAAGGAAGGAATTAGAGAAGTGTTCTATATATTTGTGGCACTCCTGGCCTGGTATACACTTCCTCTCTTATTCTATACTCTCTATTCTTTATTCTATACTCTCTATTCTTTATTCTTTATT
>Ga0209395_1003232_pt1 | contig 20467 bp, 18 predicted proteins | sample GOMGulsemesocosm_3_FD_184635 | JGI IMG/M metagenome (GOLD analysis project Ga0209395, IMG submission 184635) | Methane-oxidizing microbial communities from mesocosms in the Gulf of Mexico - GOM9D Gulf of Mexico (SPAdes) (version 2) | ecosystem: Environmental > Aquatic > Marine > Cold seeps... | reverse complement strand
TTGTTGATTCGGTGAACAAACGCCGTACTTTTGCGATTATTTCGCATCCCGATGCTGGTAAAACAACAATTACTGAAAAAGTACTTTTGTTTGGACAAGCACTACAAAAAGCGGGGACAGTTAAAGGTAAAAAATCAGGTCAGCATGCTAAATCTGATTGGATGGACATGGAAAAAGAACGTGGTATTTCGATTACGACCTCAGTGATGCAATTTCCATATTCAGATTGTTTAGTCAATCTACTTGATACGCCAGGACATGAAGATTTCTCGGAAGATACTTATCGTACGCTTACCGCTGTCGACTCGTGTTTAATGGTTATCGATGCCGCCAAAGGTGTTGAAGCACGGACCATTAAATTGATGGAAGTTACTCGTCTTCGTACGACGCCAATTGTTACTTTTATGAACAAACTCGATCGTGATACTCGTGACCCACTTGAGTTGATGGATGAAGTCGAAGACGTGCTCGATATTGTTTGTGCTCCAATCACTTGGCCAATAGGTATGGGTAAAGAGTTTAAAGGTATTTATCATATCCTGCGTGATGAAGTTATTCTGTATGCGACGGGTCAAGGTCACACCATTCAAGAGCGACGCGTGATTAAAGGGATTAATAATCCTGATCTTGATGTTGCCATTGGTGATTACGCCGAAGAACTCCGTGAATCGATGGAGCTTATTGAAGGGGCTTCAAATCCATTTGATTTAGAAATGTTCTTGGCCGGACAACTCACTCCAGTATTCTTTGGTACTGCAATGGGTAACTTCGGCGTTGATTACATGCTTGATGGTATAGTCGAATGGGCACCAGCCCCGGTTAATCGTATTGCCGAGCAACGTGAAGTAGAAACAACGGAAGAAAAATTCACAGGTTTTGTATTTAAAATACAAGCGAACATGGATCCAAAACATCGTGATCGTATCGCGTTTATGCGGGTGTGTTCTGGCGCCTATGAAAAAGGCATGAAAATGCGTCATGTACGTATTGGTAAGGACGTCAATGTTTCTGATGCCTTAACGTTTATGGCTGGCGATCGTGCTCAAGCTGATGGTGCTGTTGCGGGTGATATTATCGGGCTCCACAATCACGGAACGATTCAGATTGGTGATACTTTCACGCAAGGTGAAGCCCTTAAGTTTACTGGTATTCCAAACTTTGCGCCTGAAATGTTCCGTCGTATCTTGCTAAAAGATCCGTTGAAAATGAAGCAGCTTCAAAAAGGCTTAACCCAGCTTTCAGAAGAAGGCGCGGTACAAGTCTTTAGACCATTGCGTTCAAATGAATTGATCCTTGGTGCCGTTGGTATCTTGCAGTTTGAAGTGGTTGTTGCTCGGTTACGTAGCGAATACAAGGTCGAAGCGATTTACGAACCAATTAGCGTAGCAACAGCGCGTTGGGTTAGTTGTGATGATGACATTGCACTAGAGAAGTTTAAGAAGAAAGCCTATGACAACATAGCGCTTGATGGCGGTGATAACCTGACCTACATCGCGCCAACAAGGGTTAACTTAAACCTAGCGCTTGAACGTTATCCAGAGATCACATTCCGCGAAACTCGCGAGAATTAAGATTGTTCTTAAATAATAAACTTCATAAATATGTAACGCTGGTCAGTTAAGGAAAAGTAGCAACAGTTAAAGCGCGGCTATTCCCGCCATTTATCGCCTTAAATTCTAAATTGACCAATGAAAAAATCAGGGATGATTTTTTAGTATTTGCCGCAGGCGTAGCCATGGATGGCGAAGTTAGAGCAACGCAGGAAGCCAAAGCCGAGATGCGGATCAAATACGGTATTGAACAGTCAATTTATCATTTAAGATCAGCGGTAAATTATTGGGTCGCCTTTGCAAATAACATTCCTGTTATTTGTCCTGTGAACCAGCTAAAGCTGTCTTAAAATTTTCCAGAAATTTTAATCTTTTGGATACTTTTTCTTTAAGACGCACAAATTGGTCGGGAACCAATTTGAACAGCCGCAGGCTGGCCCGTAGGGTGAAATACACGGACGTATTTCATAAAGAAAAGTATCTGGTGTGCGTGCGCTGTCATCCATTAAAATGGAGAAATTTGATAAGCACATCAAAAAATACTCAAAAGTTTAAATTCTTCTCTTAACTGACCAGAATTATCATTAATATGTATTTTTATGCCTACTATCATTGAATTAGCAATTTAACAGAGCGTTTACTACACTTAATCCTGAGCATCAATACTATGGACGGTGAATAAAATCATGGAGAGACGCAATGGAACTGATTGATAGTCATTGCCACCTCGACTTTGCGCGATTGGGCAATGTTGAGGAGGTGCTAGCGCAAGCAAATCACGCCGATGTTAAACAGTTTGTAGTGCCTAGTGTCGACAAAAATAATTGGCGTCAGGTACTAAAACTCTCTAAACAGCATTATCAAATCCATGCTGCGTTGGGTATTCACCCGTATTTTTTGTGTGCCGACAATCAGATAACTCGATTGGAACAGCTGGCACGTAATCAACACCGCAGTATTGTGGCGATTGGTGAGCTTGGGCTCGATGGTTCAATCGATGCTCCACTCGAACAACAGTTATCCGTGCTATTACCACAGTTAAAATTAGCCAGTGAATTAGATCTCCCTGTTATTTGCCATGCCCATAAAGCTTACGATCCATTGCTAAAACAATTACGACGCTATTCCCTTAAAGGCGGTGTAGTGCATGGTTTTAGTGGTAGCTTAGTTCAAGCTCAGGAATTTATTAAACTTGGTTTCAAGCTCGGGGTTGGTGGTGTAATTACCTATCCGCGCGCTAAAAAAACGCGTGGCGTGATTGCCGATGTTGGTCTTGAGCACATTGTGCTTGAAACCGATGCCCCCGATATGCCCATTTATGGTTGCCAAGGACAGGTAAATACGCCCGCTAATCTTACCGCTATTGCACAAGCTTTGGCTCAGCTTACCGAGCAGTCGGTGGCAGATGTAGCTCGAATAACGTCCTGTAATAGTCGTGAGTTATTCGGTTTGTAATGATTTACGGTCACACTCGATTAAAGTTTTTGCAACAAATGTGATCACGGCAGTGGTATATTTTTACCGATAAGGTTAAATTTATCGCTAAATATGGTTCGCCCAATATTGCATGCGACATATTTTCCAATCTATGGAGGATCTGATGACAGATCTTGAACGCGCTGCCATCAATGGCATTGAGTTAATGGACTTAACAACGCTTAATCTAGATGACACTGACCTTATTGTCGAACAACTCTGTAAGAAAGCCGTTAGTGCTGGTGGCAACACGGCCGCCGTTTGTATTTATCCCAAATTTATCCCTGCCGCCAGAAAAGCACTTGCGACGTTAGGTGCAACTGACATATTAATCGCCACCGTCACCAATTTTCCACATGGTAATGCCGATATTACAAATGCCGTTAACGAGACGCGTCAAGCGGTAGAGCTTGGTGCCGATGAAGTAGATGTTGTATTCCCCTATCAGGCATTTTTAGCGGGTGATCTCGACGTTGGTGCTCACTTAGTCAAGGCGTGTAAAGAAGCTTGTGGCAACTTGGTTAAATTGAAAGTAATTCTAGAAACAGGGGAAATAAAATCCCCACAACTCATTAAACAAGCAAGCTTAATTGCTATCAACGCTGGTGCCGATTTCATTAAAACATCAACCGGTAAAGTTCCGGTGAATGCTACATTAGAAGCAGCACAACAAATGCTAGAAGCGATTAAAGAAACCGGCAGCCATTGTGGCTTTAAAGCCGCAGGTGGCGTTAAGAGTGCCGCCGATGTGAACGCGTATTTGACGCTTGCTGGTACGATATTATCACCCGAATGGGTTACCCCTGCGCATTTTAGATTTGGGGCCAGCAGTTTACTTGATAACTTGTTAGCGACGTTAGGTGAAACCACCACAACAACTTCGCCAACGAGTTATTAATCGATGATAAAAGGAAATAACATGAAACGAGTGACCATTATGATGCTCGACAGCCTTGGCATTGGGGCTAGTGATGATGCCATCGACTTTGGTGATGTTGGCGCGAACACATTTGGTAGTATTGCGAAAGCGTGTGCCAATGGCACCGCCAACATCAATCGCAGTGGTCCATTATTTTTACCTAATCTTAATAAATTGGGTCTTGGTCATGCGTGTTATGAAAGTTCGGGATATTTTCCAGAGGGACTAGCGCAGGATATTTTGCCGATGGCTAAATATGGCTTCGCGCAAGAAATAAGCTCTGGCAAAGATACGCCTAGTGGTCACTGGGAAATTGCCGGTGTGCCTGTGCTATTTGATTGGGGTTACTTTACCGACAAAGAAAACTCGTTCCCACAAGCTGTGCTAGACACATTAATTGAACGGTGTAACTTGCCCGGTATTTTGGGAAATTGTCACGGCTCTGGTACTGACATCTTAAAACGTTTAGGCGATGAGCACATCGCCACTGGCAAACCAATCATCTATACCTCGGCCGATAGTGTTTTTCAGATTGCCGCGCACGAAGAGAGCTTTGGCTTAGAGCGCTTACTGGAACTATGTCAGGTGGCGCGTGAGGTGCTCAATGACTACAACATTGGCCGCGTGATCGCTCGTCCCTTTATTGGAGACAACAGCGAGAACTACGCTCGAACGGGTAACCGTCGTGATTTATCGGTGTTACCACCGGCTAAAACATTACTCGACTTTGCTAAAGACGCGGGTCATGAAGTAATTAGTATCGGAAAAATATCAGATATTTATGCTGAACAAGGGATCACTCAGAAAGTGAAAGCCACTGGGCTAGCAGATTTGTTTGATGCGACATTAGCCGCGCAACAAAACGCACCGAGTCATAGTATTGTCTTTACGAACTTCGTCGATTTTGATTCATCATACGGACATCGTCGCGATATTCCGGGCTATGCGGCGGCGTTAGAATATTTTGATACCAGACTGCCACAGTTTATCGCGCAAATGGGCGAGGGCGATTTACTCGTACTGACCGCCGATCATGGTTGCGATCCGAGCTGGCCTGGTAGCGACCACACACGTGAGCATATACCGGCAATATTTTATAGCCCATCAATGACCGGCGGCAGTATTGGCAAGCGTGAAACCTTTGCTGATATCGGCCAAACCATTGCATCTTATTTAGATTTACCTGCGCTTTCGTATGGCAAATCAGTTATTTAATTAAACAAATTTTAGGGAATTATCAATATGGCCACTCCACACATTAATGCCGCTGCTGGCGATTTCGCCGAATCTATCTTATTACCGGGTGATCCGTTGCGTGCAAAATACATCGCAGAAACCTTTTTAACCGACGCCGTTCAAGTCAACGATGTTCGTAATATGCTGGGCTACACGGGTTTCTACAAAGGAAAAAGAGTGTCTGTTATGGGCACTGGCATGGGCATTCCATCGATTTCTATTTATGCTAAAGAGCTAATCACTGAATACGGTGTTAAAAACCTGATCCGTGTGGGTAGCTGTGGCGCCGTGTCACTCGATGTTAAAGTGCGTGATGTTATTATTGCTCAAGCCGCTTGTACTGACTCTGGTGTTAACCGTGCGCGTTTCCAAGGACATGATTACGCGGCAATTGCAGATTTTGATTTGATGAGCAAAGCCGTAACAGCCGCTAAGAATAAGGGTATCAAAGCGCAGGTCGGTAATGTATTTACCGCAGACTTATTCTATTCTCCAAACGCGAGCATGTTCGACACTGTAGAAAAAATGAATGTGCTAGGTGTTGAGATGGAAGCGGCCGGATTATATGGCGTTGCAGCTGAATTTGGTGCTAACGCATTGTGTGTTGTAACTGTGTCAGACCATATCCGTACCGGTGAAGTAACTACAGCAGAAGAACGTCAAAATACCTTTAACGACATGATCGAGTTAACACTAGAATCGTTATTACTCGACTAATACCATTTTCATTAATAAAGTGACCACTTGAGCTGATTTAAACTCACGAGAACTGCGTTACTCTCAATCCCAATAGCTAGCTATTGGTCAATCGAGCGCCTTGTTCTAATAAGTTTATCCTTCGCTTAAGAAGATCATATATTTAATGGAAATGGTATAAGTTTTTATCGCACATTTTAAGTTGTTTCTTAAGGCCAATTACTTTGTTAATTGGCTTTTTTTGTGGTTATATCAATAAACTAACCAGCTGTGTTTGTTAGAGTAATTTCCTATTGATATAGTCGTAAGAGGTTCACATGTTACATAGTTTTAAAGGGGCTAAAAACTTATTTAGTTTATTTGATGAAGCGCAACAACAGCAATTAATCTCATCGGCTAAAACCATCAACTTAGTGTCTGGCCAAATGCTATTTAATAAGAATGATCTTGCTAGCCACTTTTATTTAGTCAAGAAAGGTCAAATAAAGTTATTTCGAATTACCCCTGCCGGCGATGAGAAAGTGTTTCATTTATTCTCGCCCGGTGGTTGGATAGCCGAAATGGCGATGTTTATGCCACAACCTATCTATCCGATGAACGCGCAGGCCGAAATAGCGACCCAACTACTTAAAGTAAAGCGCGAAGCGCTGCATCAGATTATTGAAAACTCGCCAACACTTGCCGCCTCACTACTTGGTTTTATGAGTACTAAAATTGTCTCTCTGGTTAATAATATCGACAAATTAACCTTCATTAATGCCAGTCAGCGCGTTGTGTTACATCTTGGCCATCTTTATCAAATGCAAGGTAGTGTCGATAACAGAGTGCGTCTACCGGCACCGAAGCGAGTATTAGCCAGCCAGCTAAATATTACCCCTGAAACCTTCTCTCGAATCTTCCGCAAGTTTAAGTCACAGGGTTTTATCGTGGAAAGAGGGGATTGTATCGAGTTACACGATATTGAAACAATGTGTAGTGAAGTTGAATTAACCCCGGAGATTTTTTAATTTGAAACGTGATACTGAATTGAAACGTTATATAGTATTGCTACGTGGTATTAACGTTGGCGGTAATAACTTATTGCCAATGAAAGCCCTAACGCCGCTGTTAGCCGCCGCGGGTTTCGCTAATATAAGCACGATACTGCAAACGGGTAATATCATCTTAGACAGCGAAGGCGACCCCGCAGCGCGTATCGTGGCGTTAATTACCCAACAATTTGGCTTCTCTCCAGCGACAATGTGCTTGTCTGGTGAAGAATTTAAACGTGTGGCTCAACAAAACCCTTATCCTGATTTTGAGGGAAAGTTCGTTCATTTCTATTTTTGTCAGCAGGCTCCCTCGCTCGATAAGGAAGGGCTGGCAGCATTAGCCAAGGAAAGTGAGTCGTATCAATTGATCGGCAATGTGTTCCATTTACATGCGCCAGAAGGGATTGGTCGCTCAAAGCTAGTGGCCAACATCGATAAATGTTTAGGCGTTGCAGGAACGGGGCGAAATGCCAATACGGTAAATAAGATTATAGCGTTGTTGGCTAGAGACAGTTAAGTTCAGCCGCTCATAAATTACTATGCCTGTCTCAAATTTAACTCATATTGATAGACTCTTTGTGGTGGTGCTATACACTACGCCTAATTCGTCAAGACACCCAATAATTAGGTGTTACAAAACAGGTATACTCAATGAGCTCAGCGTTAAAAGACCAAGAAGAAACTATCTTACAATTCTTAGAAACTACCCATTACATCGATGCTAATGCACCAAAAGCCGAAGACAAGCGTGAAGCTAAGTATAAGATTGGTAAAGCATGCAACAAAGCGAGAGAGATCCTTTGTAGTGATGAAGCTTTTCTTGAGTGGGCATGGTCAAATGTTATCGCTGAGTGTCCAAAAGATATTGAAGACGTAACACCTAACACGCTGATATCATGGCGCATGTTGCCTAAATTCGGCACCTTAGAGCAATGTGAAATAGTTGGTTTCACGCATGTCTCAAAACTACTACTCGATAAAAATGCAGCGATGAAAGCTGAAGTATTAGACATTATTGCGAGTAACGATCCTGAAACGGCTAAGAAACTAATCAAGACAGTACTTAAGCCCGCCATTGATTTCACACCAATCGTTGCTGACGAAAAGAACCTAGCTGATACCGTTGAAAAAGCTGACAAGTTATCAAAAGATGCGCTAGTTGCGTTAGTGAAAGCAATGCATCAACAAATGACAAAGTAATTGATTTCTGTTGCTCGACATTTTTTTAGACGACTAGCGCTACGCTAGCGTCTATCTTAAAGTTGGAGGGCGCGTTGATAAATGCAAAAATGACTATGAGTTGTGCTGTCTTAGGTGGCTTGTTTTATTTGCTGGCACGGCGTACTAACACGCGAACTATGAATGGAGATGCCAACAGCTTATGGCATCTTCAGTTAAGCTAAATAATACTGTTGAACACCAAGCGGTCGTTCGGCGTTAAACGTTTCGCTTGCTCAAAGTGTGTTGGGCTGGCTATGTAACAGACTCGAAGGCCGTCATTTATAAGGGCTGAAATTTGTGATTGGACATCAGGTTGACTAACTTCTCGCTCGGCATCACGGCGCACTAGTTCTATAAGTGCTGAAGGGATGTCATGATCATAGATCGCGATATCAGCTTTTTGCATATGGCGTAAGCCTGCTAATGATAAGTTATCCGGGTGGTCGGTGCCTTGGACAATATAGAGTTCACCACGTACTGCTTGGTTCGCATCTACCTGTTCGATGAGTTCACCGTAGAGCGATTCTAGCTTTGAAGGCTGTTCGGCGCGGGATGATGAAAAGAATACTTCCCAGAAATTTCTTCGCTTAGTGACGCTGTCTAATACTTGCTTTATTTGGTCGCGTTTACTACCGGCAAAGGTAGCTATGCTGCCCATTGATTGTGGTAATAATGTCTCTAGACGTTCGCGCCAATAGCGTACGAGTACCGGTGATTTCCCTTCGCTTGAAATGGCAAATATCATCGGACTACGATCGACAATCGACGGGGTAATGAAGTGACATAACTGTGGATCATCAACCACGTTGGCCAGTACGCCGACTTCACGGGCATCAAGTGTGATTTGCTTATTAAGTTCTCTATTCTCGGTCGCGACAAAAACTAATTGCTTACCGAGCAGTAATTGCTTGTTGTAGTAACCGTCAATGTGTTCGATTTTGTTGTCGTTGACTAGTGACGAGATAGTTTTACTCAGTTTCGGCGATACAACGCTAACGTTCGCAGGCGTTTTTAACATTAGCTCAACTTTACGGGTGGCGACTTCACCGCCGCCAACGACTAATACTGATAATTGCTCGCCATCGACGAAAATTGGAAAATATTGCACGATGTTACCTTAACTTGTTGTCTGTCGTGTTATTAATGACCGTGTTCATCATATTAGAGCTGTCAGCTATATACCAAATGAGGGTGTTAGCTTGCTTTAACAATTTGTCCACATTGCTCTGCTTGCAAATAGCCTAACGTGCCGACATTTTTGCTATCGAATTGATCGACTACTTCGCCAATCACAATTAACGTTGGTGGTTTAATATTATGTTTTTTGACCAGTGCTGACAATGTGCCGAGTGTACCACGATAGGTCTCTTGGTTTTCTCTGGTGCCGTTACGGATCAGTGCCGCAGGTGTATTAGCACTACGTCCGTGAGCGACTAGCTCTTTAGCAATAGTCGGCAAACTATTAATCCCCATATAGAAAACAACAGTTTGTCCTCCAGCTGCTAGACTCGGCCAGGGTAGATTTAGTTGACCGTCATTTTGTAAATGTCCGGTAATGAAGGTACAGCCTTGCGCGACGCCGCGATGTGTTAAGGGGATACCTGCATAAGTTGTACAAGCTGATGCGGCTGTTACACCAGAGGCGATGTGACAACTAATGCCTTGAGAAAGCAGATATTGCGCTTCTTCGCCGCCACGACCAAATACGAATGGGTCGCCACCTTTAATCCGAAGTACACGTTTGCCTAACCTTGCTTGTTCCACCAACATTTCATTGATGCCAGCTTGAGGAACACAGTGCTTAGCTTGCTCTTTACCAACATAGTATTTCTCGCAGCTTTGAGGGAGTAATGCCATTATTTCATCACTAACTAGGCGGTCATAGATCGCTACTTCTGCTTGCTCTATAAAGCGCAGTACCTTGATCGTTAGTAGTTCTGGATCGCCAGGTCCTGCACCAACTAAAGCGACTTCTCCGGGTTGTAAATGACCTTTAGCGGGGATTTTTTCAATGATTTTGCTCATGCTACTCTCTTCACTATCTATTACTTTTAGTACTAATACATCACTATATTAATATATATTGTTATAAGCAGCTATGGTTAATTTCTCTAACATATACGTTTTAGTTTGCACTACTTGTTCATTAAATAACTAACTCGTTTAAGTTCAATTCATTACGTGTTACGTGTCCAACAATAACGCTAATGGCACAATAACGTAGTGCTTAAGTTGTGCGTTACGCCCTATTTTGGTGCGGGTTGTGTTTAGGGTTTATAACGTTAATACATAGTTAATGGTTTGATTTTAAATATTTTAATTATATTTTTTACCATTGCACCAGATTGTTTGTTATTGGGTTATGTCGATATTATTGATAATTGCAACATCTACGCCAGATAGATACCTAGGCCATCAATAGAGGGAGGATTTTAATAAAAATAATTATTATCAAGATGATAGAAAGAGGGGAACCAATGGGTATTGCCCTTTCGGCAATACCCACACTGGATTAAGTCAATTAAACTTTAAAGTTATTTACCGCGTTGGTCAGTTTATTGGAGTGTTCGGCGGCTAAGCTTGCTTTGCTATGTGCTAATTCTAGACTGTTAGCAAGCAATTTCGCGTTGTCATCTAGTCCAACAAGATTATGAGAAACCGTCGCTGTGACCGAGCTTTGTTCTGTTGCCGCTGCGGAAATCATGTTTATTTGAGAACCTATATCACTGATTGAGGTGTTTAAACTGTCGAAACTATTTGAGATTTTTCCAGAGTTCTTCTCCACTTCCACTGCCAGATCATGGCTTGCGCTAACGACATTATTAGCCTGTGATACTGCCGATTGAATATCGGTGATAGTCGCTTGGATATCCGTTGTCGACTCGGCGGTGCGCTGCGATAATGTTCTGACTTCATCTGCAACAACCGCGAAACCGCGTCCGGCTTCACCGGCTCGAGCCGCTTCTATCGCCGCATTTAACGCCAGCAAGTTAGTTTGCTCTGAAATAGCTTGAATCGCACCGCTAATGGTATCAATAGAGCGAGCCATCTCGTCTAATGAATGTACTTGCGCTAGCGCACTGTCTAATGATTTTTTTAATTTACCGATGCTAAGAATACTCGATTGTAATATTGTCTCGCTATCGAGGCATATCGCGTTAGCGCTGGTGCTCGTTTCAACACAAAGTTCAACATTGGAACCAATTTCAACCGAACTCGCTGCAAGCTGGGTAACCGCTGAAGCAACTTGGCCTAGGTCAGTCACCGTGATATTGACTAATGAGTCTGCTTTACTTATTTCAAATGATATTTCACTGACGCCATTGTCAACCTCGCCACTCACTTGCATTGTCGACCTCGCAAAAGTGCGCAAGCTGGATGCGGCATTTGTAAGTCTCGTTGCTTGGGTATTAAAGCACCAACAGATACTCGACGGATCGAACGATACAGTGAGGTCGCCTTGACTGAGCTTGTCTGCTTGGGCGATATAATTTAATGCGTACACCTGTAAGTGCTTACCGACATAATACATGGCTATCATAGGGATGGTCATTAGTGCGAAGAATACTAAAAACTCATTAAGACTTAATGTGTTATTGAACAAAAATTTTTGTGCAAGTATAAAAACGATCACTGCGGTAACCGTTGCCGCGCCACAACTGATTAGCATTAGAGGTGGTAATTTTAGAGAGAAAGTCTCTGATTGGGAAGATGTTTGATGTGCTGCGCTCGGTGTTGAAGAGTATGACATGCTTACCTCATTTATAACATTAGGGATTATACATCAATAAATTTCAAGGCTAGATTGAGTGATACGATTATCGCTGGCATTTAGTTCCAGCACCCAGTCAGTAGTGACTCTAGAATAGGTATAGCACAAATTTATCAGATAGCATTTTTAATGCAGGGCAAGATCATGAACTTTCGATTTTGGGCCAAAGTGTGATCAAATAGACTCCTTACCCATAGGAGTCTCAAATGCTATCTGCCTTTAATGAACATTTTTCGCCAATCCCTGATCATCGCCAACAATCAAAAGTTGAACACAAGCTTCACGATATTCTTCTAACACTTGTAGTTGGCGTGATTTGCGGCGCTGATGGCTGGGAAGCGATTGAAGAGGTAGCGCATAACAAAATTGAGTTATTAAAAAAATATGGCTCGTTTAAAAATGGAATTCCCGTTCACGATACGATTGCACGAGTAGTGTCTTCTTTAGATCCTAAAATGATGCAAAGTTGCTTCATTAGCTGGATGAAATCAGCGCAGGTAGACACGCTAGGTGAAGTCATCGCTATCGATGGGAAAACTGTTCGAGGCTCTTATGATAAGAAATCAAAGAAAAGCGCGATCCACATGGTTAGTGCGTGTGCAGCGAATAATGGTGTCGTATTAGGCCAAGTTAAAACCGCAGAAAAATCTAATGAGATAACCGCCATCCCAGCACTGCTTGATTTACTCGATATTAAAGGAAGTATTGTCACGATTGATGCGATGGGCTGTCAAAAGACAATTGCTAAAAAAATATGTGACAAAGAAGCCGATTACGTTATTGCCGTTAAAGGTAACCAAGGGCATTTACACCAATCGATTAAAGATTTTTTTACAATTTGTCAAAACGACAACTTTAACAATGTAGTTCATGGCTATCATGAAGAAGTCGATAGTGGGCATGGCAGGATTGAGGTGCGCAGATATTGGATCACCGATATTCTAACAAGTATTAGTGATTTAACATCGCAATGGAATGGATTAATTAGTGTGGGAATGGCTGAGTCCGAACGTCATGTAAATGGTAAAGAAATCCGTTATTTCATCTGCTCTATAGATGCAGATGCCAAGGTATTTGGTAACGCAGTTAGAAAGCACTGGAGCATTGAAAATCAATTGCACTGGGTACTTGATGTAAGTTTTCACGAAGACTTAAGTCGCGTGAGGCGCTCGAACGCCGCAGAAAACATGTCAGTAATTAGGCATCTAGTTCTCAATTTGTTGAAACTTGAAAAGAGCTGTAGCTCATTTATTGAGCATGCGTAATCTTACCCTGATTTTTAATGAGCCCTTAGTATTGTATTTTCGATAGCATTACAGTGGGTTTGTGAGGTTGAATGTTAGCCTTGGTCAATGACGTTAATAAGTACTATCGTGAGTTGATCGTATTCAGGGTAATGATCATGGTGCGAGAGTATTCGTTGTAGTTGCTGCAACGATACGTTGTTTTGAATGTAGACACACGCTTGAATACGTTAGATATTGATTTTTTGCTTTTTTGCTTTTTTGCTTTTTTGCTTTTTTGCTTTTTTGCTTTTTTGCTTTTTTGCTTTTTTAACTTACTGTTCGCCAATGTTGAATGTCGGTACCACGTCTAACAATTCGTAAACCTAAGTATTTTTTACTATACCTAGTTTGTCTAAATTGGTCGTGACTGCAGGCGTAGTATTTCACCCATTGAAGGAATAAGTGATGTTAAAGAATCTAACGATCGCTCAGAAATTTATCTTACTCGCTGCGGTAATGAGTATAATAATGGCGCTAATGACTGTGCTTACCACGGTTCGCTTAAATGTAATGGCTCATCATATTCATGCTATTTCTACCGCTGATATGCCGCTGACTAAACAAATTATGGGTATTACAGAACACCAGCTTGTACAGGAAATTCATTTTGAGCGGGCGTTTAGGTTTGCGCTCGCAATGAAATCCGACCGGAAATTTAAAGTGGATTTTGAACATGCAGTGACAGAATACGATAACTCTTCGCTAAAAATAACTCAAGAAATCGCAGAGATTCACTCTGCTATAACGACTCATGATAGCAACTCTGATGATATGAGTCGCAAGGCACAATACGCGAAATTATTTGGGGAAATGTCTCGTATAAAACGCGCACACAAAGGCTGGTCTGAACATGCTAAAAAAGTACTGACCTTATTAGACAATGGCAATTATAGTCAGGCTATCGCATCATCACATGCGGTGGTGTCAGAAGTAAAAACACTAGAAGAATTGGTGATAAAGACCTTAGATATGGTTGAAGTAGCAACCGAGAAAAGCATTATCTCGTTGGAGCAAGAAGAGGCTAATATACTGACTGATGGCGTGATTTTTACTGTGGTCGGGATTATTTTAGGCGTTGTCTATTGTGTGTTTAATTTGAAGGTTCTAAATATCGATATCAGTAAGTTAAATTATAGTGTTATGCAAATTAACAATGGCAATCTTAGTACGACGTTTAAGAGTAAAAGTGCCAGTAAAGAGATTGGGTTAATACTCGAAAATATCGATGGGCTCAGGGCTAATTTGGCCGATGTTATGCGATCTATCCATATCAGTGGCGACGAGAGCGCAACAGTAGCAAATCACCTTAATCATTTAACGAGTGATGTGTTGGAAAATATTAATAAACAGAATAGTGAAGTTGATACATTAGCCACTGCGATGGCTGAAATGGACCGTACATCGAGTTTAATATCTGATAATGCTGAATCAACGAAACGTTCTACTATTGAGACGACTGAGCTTACAGTCGCTTGTCAAGAGGATATGGCTCAGGCGATGACCGCAATGGATAATCTTACTGATAGCATTGAGCGAAGTTCTAAGAATGTGTTGTCGTTAGAGGAGCATGGTAAAAAAATCGGCTCGGTACTCGATGTCATAAAAAGTATTGCAGACCAAACAAACCTGTTAGCGTTGAATGCCGCTATTGAAGCCGCTAGAGCAGGAAAGCAAGGGCGAGGCTTCGCCGTGGTAGCCGATGAGGTTCGCACGTTAGCGCAACGCACACAAGAGTCAACAACACTGATTGAATCGATGATCAACGGCTTTGCCTCGGAAACAAGTTCGGTGGTTAAAGCGATGGACGATAGCCAAAGTTACGCTAAAGTGATGTTAGATACCGCTCATAAATCGAATGATAACATTGCCAAAATTAGTGATGCGATTGGTGATGTCAGTGGTATGACAGTGCAAATTACGCAAGCGGGCCAACAGCAGGTGGCGGTAGTGTCTGATATTTCAGGAAGTGTTAACTTAGTTAATGAACTCTCTAACATGAATCTTAGCGCGTCGGAGCAAGTATCAAAGTCGAACGATAAGGTAGAAGGGATTTCCGCTGAGCTACTCGAGAAAATATCGTATTTCAAGGTATAAGTATAATGCTTTGTGGCATATCATGGCGCCAAAATTAGCGTTCAATAAATCGATACTGTTGGTTGCCTCGAATACGATAGATATTTTTGTTTTCAAGGACTAAATCAAACATCCGCTCACGAGCAATGAGCGGATTGATGACAAGTTGTATATAGTTATTGAAGCGCTGATTATGCGTATCGAAAATCCCTAGTTAAAGCCATTAATAAACGCATCACATAAGGTGTTGAACTCTTCTATCTTGATATCTGATTGCAACTTACATCCTGCTAAATAGCCGATGTGTTCCTGATTGACACTTATTTGTTTAGATCCTTTATGATTGGCTCCTAGGTTCATCTGCTTCGAAAGCAGTTTTCCCTCGTTGATCACTTCAAAGTTATATGGCGATTTAAGGCTGGTGAATTTGTTCCAAAAATCGTTATAGTTGTCAGAGGCATGTTCCCCTTGATTATAAAATTTAGAGACATAATATTTCCCTTCCTCGTTGGAATTTGGCGTGAAGTTAAGATTCCCAACCATTAGTTGATTGTTATTGTCTGGATTAACTTCCATGGTGACATAGAGCTCACTATCTTCGGTTAGCTTAATGCCTTGCATCTTGCCTGAAAACTCACCAAACGAAAAGTTGATGGCTTGTTCGCTAAGACTCAATGACGCCGTTCTAAAATGTTTTGGTAACAAGACTTGCGGTAATGCCATAAACTCTTGCCAATGTTTTAATTTTGCAGAATAAGACAGCATAATACGGTGGAGATTATCGGCATAACCCACTTGTTGCACTTCAATCCAACCCGTTGAGGTCGCGACAAAGTCACAGGCTACGCCCGCTGGGGCTGGTAAGCAGTAAAGCATTATGGCTTTATCTGAATACTGGTCATGCCAAATGGCCATTTGCCATACTCGGCCATATTTATCTTGGCGGGTCTCTTGACTGACTGGTTCGCCATATGAGGTGATATAAACTTCAGAGTTGGCGATTTTTCTATTCCACTGCATCGATGTCAGGAAGGTGTCCAATATTGATTTTTTATCATTAATAAACTCAAGCAGATTAATGCCTTCTGGCTTCTCGAGTACAAATTGATAGCTGCCCATTAGTTTATCGCTTTGTGAAAAATAGAGATTTTTATTTTTGGCTATTTTAACCTGGCGGACGTTGGCGGGTTTAAACAAAAACCACTCGCCATTACCGTTGATATCAATAATCGATAGCATATCGCTATTTTCTTGGTTTTTAAAATATTTGAAAACGTTGTTATGCGCGGGGAAGATAGCTTGCGAAAATTTTGTTTCAAACTCTTGGCGAGCATCGACAAAACGCTGATAGAAACTTGTAGTCGCTTCACTTCTTAATGTCTGCATGCTTTTGGGCAACGTGGTCTTGAATTTCCAAGAATAACGGAGTTGCTGGGTCGCTTCGGCCTCGCCAAGCTTGGTGATTAAAAACTCTGCATTGTCGGTGGCGGCGTTTTTAAATTCACTAATTGGTAGGGCGTAATTGAGGTTTTCGCTGGTGGACTTCTTGGTAACAATTCCAACAACTTCACCAGCTAGGTTCATCAGAGGACCACCACTATTGCCAGGTGATGCCGCCGCAGAATAGCGAATGTCTTTCCACTGGCCGTTGATCGGTTCATAGGTAAATGAGGTAAGAGATCCTTTACGAAAAATCACGCCCTCGCCCAATGCATTGCCGGCTGCATAGACAACATCGCCTTCTTCATAGTGTGTGGCGAGTGTAAACTTATGATAATTATCAGTCTGTTCTTTGACCGTAAACTGAATAAGGTCTCGGTAGTTCGAGTACTTCTCGACATTAGTAATGGTAAATAATTTGCCTTTATCATCTCTTACGGCGTAGCCATTAGAGAGTAATGACCGGTATTCAACATTAAAGACATGAGCGGCGGAAACGAACGTTTTATCTTTGATGAGAAACGCCGTACCAACGCTATAATATTGGTCGTTACGTATATGGAATGGGATTAAGTCATGGGGGAATTCGGTTTTATAGGTCGTGTTATCTATTAGTTTTCGGGTAACGACTTCAAAAATTCCGCTCTTAAATTTTTTAATCTGCGCCGAGCTTAATTCTTCATTACCTGCATTCGCGGATATTGCGAAGCTCAACGACAACATAAAAATTAGTGCTAATTCAACCGTTCTTTTCATTATAATCCCTTGCCTGAAACATACTAAACTCAATATTTAACTCTAAAAGTAGTACGTTACAGAAAAGTTTTCAAGGGGATTGTTATCAAAGTGGTGTGCTTTACCAAGTTATCTATGTCGAAGCACTATTTAACCACGGTGTCGGATGGGATTTCTTGTTGTGCAGCTTGATTCTTGCGATAGCGTTTCAATAAGTCTCGTAATTGGTAATTAGCACGCTTTTGAGAGAAGGCACGAGCGAGTAAAAAACCGATTACACCGGCAATTAATATTGACCAACGTTGCCATTTGACTTGTTGCTGCTGAATCTCGATGATCGGTTGAACAAACACTTTTTTGTCTAAGCTTAAGCGTAAATAGCCGAGTAATTGTTGCTGGCGTATCTCTGCCGCTAGGATAATCGAGTCACCCTCAGTTGGCTGAGTCGATTCGGCCATCAGAGTGCCATCGCTACGATGGATCCATACGCCATTAAGTAATGGTGATTGACTCAATGATTGCGCAAGCCATTGCAGTTGTTGTTGTTCGTTTAACTTAAGACCCATAGCGGCCGCTAACGCGAGCTGCTGTTTAAGGATCCCCTCGATTGCTGATTGCTGCTGTTGGCGGATCATCTCCGATTGTTTATCTGAGTGCCATAACAATGCGCCAAGCATCACGACTAATAGCATCGCTAATGAAAACTGGCTGAGTCGCTTTATCACTATTTGCTTGTTGAAAGCGCTCTGTTTCATTGAGTTACCTTGTGGTTAGAATGGGGGATTTACTTACCTCTAGATTAATCTATCAGTAATATTTATACAACATGCCTAAATGTTAATACCCAAATCTCGTTAATTTTGATAGGTTAGGCACTCTTTTTCTGCTTTCACCTTTAGTTGGATAATATTGTGGCACAGTTTACGGCTTTCTTAGTACCCTCATTGAACATTTTCGATTTTTTAAGTTCTCCAGATAACACACAAACCTGTGTCTTAGCGTCAAATCTATCAGACGGTGAGACTCAAATATTAGCCCCGAGTGATTTTTCTAGCTCGGCGTCTGTTATTGCAAGTAATGTCGCGTGGCCAGTCAGTTTGCAAAGTGTTGTCGTGACTGGAAATATCATTACAGCAACGTTGTTGGATGAAGTGATTGAGGCGTTGTCAGCGACGACGTTAGCGATTCTGCCGATTCGTCACACAACGGGTTACCAATCCGTCGAATTTAAGTTAAATAGCAGTATCGAACTGACGTCTTTAACTGCGTTAAGTGATAAATATAATGTTGATTTTAATATTGTTTCTTCACTGCCTATGTTGACCCAACCTGGGCTAGTGGTACTGGATATGGACTCAACGAGCATTCAAATAGAATGTATTGATGAGATAGCAAAACTGGCAGGTGTTGGCGATGAAGTGTCACAGATCACCGAATTAGCCATGCAAGGAAAACTCGATTTTTCAGAAAGCCTGCGTGCTCGAGTCGGTAAGTTAAAAGGGGTTGAGTTAGCGTTGCTCGATAGCATTGCTAACGATTTACCGCTGATGCCGGGGATGCGAGAGCTTGTTACACAGTTTAAGGATCATGATTGGAAAGTGGCTATCGCGTCAGGAGGTTTTACCTATTTTGCAGACAATCTCAAAGATTTACTAGGGCTTGATGCTGCGGTGTCTAATACCTTAGCACATGATGGCACGAGATTGACCGGCGAAGTACTAGGGCAAATCGTTGATGCGCAAGTTAAGGCGACGACGGTTGTTGCCTTAGCGAAGGAATACGGCATTGGATTAGAGCAAACCATTGCCATTGGCGATGGTGCTAATGACTTGGTTATGATGGAACAAGCAGCTCTCGGCGTAGCATTCCATGCTAAGCCGTTGGTTGAAGAACAAGCCGATGTCGCGATAAAACAAGGCGATCTTGGCGCAGTTATCGCTCTATTGGCACGATGATCACGCAGCAATTATTATTTTTAGAACAGGGTGATCATCGATTACATCTTCGTTATATCAGCCCGAAAGAACCCACCGACAAGCCACCTGTCTTGTTGGTGCATGGGTTTATCGAAAATGGCCGAATCTTTTATTCTGAGAATGGTAAAGGGCTCGCGTGTTTTTTAGCACGCGCGGGTTATCCAACGTATGTGCTTGATTTACGAGGAAGAGGGCTAAGTACGCCGTCGGTTAAGGTGACGCAAGATCACGGGCAGTTCGAATCGATTACTCACACTATCCCAGCGGCGCATCAGTATATTTTTGAGCGTCATCAAAAGCCTGTGCATTGGATGGCCCATTCGTGGGGAGGTGTGTTGTTGGCTTCAGCCCTTAATCGCTTTCCAGCGTTGTGTCAGCAAGTGGCGTCTCAGGTATATTTTGGCAGCAAGCGGAGCATTCACAGTTAGTCCTTTGAGCGATTCGTTAAAATCGAATTGATGTGGCATATTGTCGCGCCAATGTTATCGCGGGCTAAGGGCTATTTACCGGTAACAAAATTAGGCTTAGGGGCTGATGATGAAACACGCCTGTCATTGCAAGAAGGAAGGGTGTGGATAAAGAAAAAACCATGGATTGACCCTCGAGATGGTTACGACTATGCCGCCAGACAAGAAGGCGTAGTGTGGCCTAAAACATGGCTGTTGTCAGCGGTCAATGATCGCGCGCTGGGTAATCCTTATGATGTTGAACTGTTTGCTCAAGAAATTGGTGTTGATAAGGTGACATTACTGTCAATCGACAACGGTAATCAGGTGGATTATGATCATATCAATATGCTCACCCACCCATTGGCGGTAAATGACCATTTTCAAGATGTTGTCGCGTTTATAGGCGATTAATATCGGTTAGTTAAAGACATTAAAAAGGCGGTCACTTTCAAAGTGACCGCCTTTTTTCGTTACATCAAATGATTAGAATTTGAAGTTAGCTTTAACGAAGAAGTAACGACCTAGTACATCATATGTGTACGGGTCAGTATTCGAATCGTTGTTACCAGTGTAATAAGGCGCTTGCTTGTCAGCAAGGTTCTTAATA
>Ga0209395_1003231_pt1 | contig 20468 bp, 15 predicted proteins | sample GOMGulsemesocosm_3_FD_184635 | JGI IMG/M metagenome (GOLD analysis project Ga0209395, IMG submission 184635) | Methane-oxidizing microbial communities from mesocosms in the Gulf of Mexico - GOM9D Gulf of Mexico (SPAdes) (version 2) | ecosystem: Environmental > Aquatic > Marine > Cold seeps... | reverse complement strand
TCGTTTTCATCGACGTAGAGAATATCTTCCTCAGTCATTTTCAAGTATTCACGAACAGAAGTATTACCAAAACTGTGGCCTGCGCCATCGCTGCGCTCTTTAAAGAGCCCCAGTACAGGGATTTCATGTCCTTTTTGAATGCTGTGAATTTTGCTGTGCCAAGTCAGGGCGCTTTTGGCGAGATCGGCAAAGCGGATGCCGCCAATAGGGGCATCAATATTAGGGAAGAACTGCGCCAGTAATGGCTCTTTTGTATCGATGAAGTTAGCTTCAAAAAATTCGCCACCAATATAGCTCTCGGCTGTACATAGGCCAAACTTGCCCATAGTTTTCAGCAGCGCTTTTTCAACCGCTTTTTGGAAGTTGTCTAAAAATTTTTGTGCCTCATCATTATTACTTGATAGCTCAAGAGCGCGGAAGTAAACACTGAGTGGGCAAACGGCTGCGGCGCCAAAACCGAGTAGGCAGGCAATATCATGGGTGCTAGCCGCTTGACCGGTTTCAAAGATCAGGCTGCAGTTAAAGCTCAGTCCCTCTTTTATCAGGCGTTGATTGACAGCTGCCATGACCAGAATGGCTGGAATAGCAGCACGCTCTGCACTGACGTTGCGATCAGTCAGTACAATCACTTCCCAGCGAGATCTCGCCAGTGTTTCAACCTGTGAGCAAACGCGCTCAATCGCCGCTAACAGATTCGCTTGGTTAGCTGCTTCATCTGCTAGATCAGGGCTGAATAAAGTTTCAACCGACTCTACTGTAAGGCTGTCTTGGCGTTTAATTTGCTCAAGCTGCGGCAGTTGTAAAATAGGCGAGCGCAGTACCAGCTGGTGCGGTTTGTTGCTGTTAGCCCCTTGATAGAAATTCGGTTTAGGGCCCAATGCTACGCGCAACGTCATACCGTCAACTTCACGGATGCTATCTAGCGGTGGGTTAGTGATCTGCGCAAAACGTTGGCTGAAGTAGCGGGACATACCGCCTTCATCTTCGTTGAGGGCATTGGGGGCTATGCCATAACCCATCGCTGATATTTTCTCCATGCCCGATTGCAGCATAGGATCGAGCATGAACTTAAAGCTCTCTTGGTTCATGCTGTAAGCGACCATTCTGGCGGCGATAGACAGCTGAGATCCAATACTGACATCCGCCAGTTTTAATGCAGGTAAAGCTGCTAAGTTAACCCGCGTTTTTATAACTAACGCTGGATAGTCTGCTTTTTGCGCTAAATCATTTAAGACATCTTGGGTATATTGGATTTCGCCGTTAGCATGGTTAAAAACAATCATGCCACCGGCATCTACACGCCCGCGACGAATGATAGATTGTGGAGGAAAATCAATTTGCCCGGCTTCGCTCATGACCGCGAGGTATTCATCAGTCTCAACCGTACGCAATGGACGCAGCCCCAACCTGTCTAAACGCGCCCCGACTTTAATGCCATCGCTAAAGATCAGCGCCGCAGGGCCGTCGTTTTTCTCTTCGCTAAGGCTATAGTACTCTAGCATGTCGCGCACTTCGTCGCTTAAGGTGGTATCGTTCTCCCAAGCGGGTGGCATCATGGCGAGAACAGCCTCAACGATATCCATCTTATCTTCAGTGATACGCCGCGCCAAGGTTTGATCTAAACGAGCGGAGTCAGACTGGCCCTTGGGGAAAATAACCTGCTTGTTTTGCGATTTTGAAATGGCATTTTCACTGAGGCGGTTTTTCTTATCGGTATTTAACTCGCCGTTGTGTGCCATACGGCGAAAAGGCTGGGCAAATATAGGGTTTGGTGCCGTGTTTGTCGAAAAACGTGTATGGAAAAACAGTGTTTTAATGCAGTGCTCAGGGTGTTGTAAATCCTTAAAATAAGGCACAACCTCCCAGCTATTTAAGCGACCTTTATAGACCTGTGTATAAGAGCTGAGCGAAAGCGGGTAAAACCCTTGTAAATGTGCTGACTGAAAAGCTGGCTCTTCTATAGCTAAGATAGCTTGGTTAATCAGCGCTTCAAACTCTTGCTGAGTAGATAGTGTACTTGGGCAGCTAAACACCACTTGGCGAATAGATAGCTGCGCCTTAGCGCTGGCATCATTTAAGACCGTTGGATTCACTTCAACATCACGCCATAGTAAAATCTCTAAGCCGTATTCACGAAGCGTATCGTCAATGATTTTCTCAGCGGCTGCGTGGGCATTTTTATCCAGCGGATAAAAGAAATTACCAACGCCAAAGCGGCCGTACTCAAGAGCAGTGTCAGCGGTTAAATGGCGATAAAAATTGACCGATAAATCGATGTTAACGCCGGCGCCATCGCCAATGCCTTGGGCGTTCATACCACCGCGGTGGGGAATTTTACAAAGTGCCTGATGAGAAAGGTTTAATAGCTCATGTGTTTGAAGACTATGTTTATGGGTAATAAAACCGACACCACAACTCGAATGCTCTGCGTCTTTATTATATAAGCGTCTCATGTTTACCTTCCTATTGCTCTGGAACTAGGTCTATATAGAATCCTGTTTTGTTAATGGCTGACTTAAGAAAATGACTGTATAGCCTAGGTTTACTGGCTGTGTAGTGGGTGTTCCTTAAGCAGGGCGATGCAGAATACACATTGATAAAAGCTAATGCAAATCGTTACTGTTTAGGTTTGTTGCAATAATTTTTTGATTTTACGCTCAATATCAGTAATATCGAGGCTTATAGCAATTCTCATGCCTGAAAAAATAATTATCGTTTATTTGCTTAAAACTAGGTAAATGTTATGCCGTTTTTACTTAAGCAGTATAAATTATCGTGACATGGGAGGTTTTTGTAAATAACAGCTGAGCTTTTGTGCGCAATAATGGTGCGCTTAAAGGTGTTTGGTGATCGAATATGGCGCAATTGATCAAGGTTTGCTTATCCAATGTGGTGCGAGCCAGCGGTTGTTGCGCTTTGTTGGTGGGTAGGTGAAAGTTTTGTTTGCTTCAGTCAAAATCGCTGGAAAATAGTGTTGCATCGTTAATGTTATGAAAGAGTTTTAAGCGATGAGTATTAGCATAATAGAGCTCTTTGTCTCTGTGTGAGTACAATACCAGCGTTAAAATCAACCTTCTCAGCTGCCCATCGTGTACTGAGGGATGCAGGCAATGAATCCTCAGATGATTTAAGATCTGACTCATGCATCTAATAGAGATGAGATTCGCGTTTAACGAGGAATTATTATGCAAAGTAACCGTGAGCGAGTGCTCGCTTGGGTACAAGCGGGATTGATAGAGGATAAAAATATCGCTCAGGCACTGCAACTGGCAAAGGCACAACCTGATAGGTTGCAGTGGTATCAATTTATCAAGCGAGCACTTATGTGGTTGGTGGTAATATGCGCTTGCAGCGGTGTTATCTTCTTTTTTGCTTACAATTGGCAAGCGCTATCGCGTACTTTGCGTTTTGTGCTAGTTCAAAGCGCGATGTTAATTATCAGCTTTAGTTATCTGCACTGCAGTGCCAATGAGAAGTTAAAAGTAGCGCTACTGATGGCGATGGTATTATTAACAGGGTCACTATTGGCATTAGTCGGACAAACCTATCAAACCGGTGCCGATCCTTGGCAGCTGTTTGCAGCTTGGTGGGTGCTGATGACGCCTTGGGCGATGTTGGGGCGCTCAAGTGTCATATGGATATTTTGGCTGCTTTTATTAAATGTGAGCTACCTATTATTTTCTCAATTACACTTGAGTAGTCGCTGGATTATTTTTGAGTATCAAGAGAGTTCGCTGTTAGAACTCGGCGTTATTAATGCGCTATTGTTGGTATTTTTTGAGTGCATCTGTCAATACCAACAGTATGCAAAAACTCGCTTGCCGGTATTGCTTGTCCCTAGGCAGCGCTATCTTCAACAAGTACTGCACAGCGTTGTATTGGTCTATCTTAGTGGTTGGTCAATGGCTAGTTTGTTTGAATATAATACGCCCAGCTATTGGGTCTTTTTATACCTAGCGGCAAGCTTGCTGATCTATCGCTATTTGATTACTGATTTGTTTGCCATCACAGTGACTTGTTTTAGTTTTTTAGCCGTTAGCTATACTTTGTTATTTCATTATTTGGATGAGACAAATACAGAATTTGGAACTTTTGTACTGCTAAGTGCCATTTATATATTGCTGTTATCCAGTGTCATTGGTCTCTATTTAAGGCGCTGCTCTGAACTATTTTTGAGAGCCGCTGGGTCACCACAGCGCGCCACTGAAATAGAAGGGGACTGGTAATGCAAATAAGTGAAAGAGCGTTGTGGTCATCGTTGCAACAAGCTCAAATAGTGAGTGAGCAAATGCCAGTGGTAGATGTTCCACAAGTACCTTGGTACATCCGTTGTCTATTAGGCTTTGCCGGTTGGGTGAGCGCTTTACTGCTGTTTGTTTTTGTCGGTTTTGTACTGATGGATACAATATTTGATAGCACTAATTTGGTCGCTTTACTGCTTGGTTTTGTATGTTGCGCCATAGCATTCGCCATTTTTAGATCCGCTAAATCTCAGGTTTTTCGCGCGCAATTAGCATTGGCTTTTAATTTATGTGGCCAGTTATTGTTAGGTGTGGGGCTTTATAATTTTTGGGATGAGTTATCCCCCTCTTCTGCCAGTAGCTTTGAGCGTCTTTGTCTGAGCATTTTTTTGCTGCAAGGCGGGTTAACTTTTCTCATGCCAAATTTTACCAGCAGAGTACTCTCTAGCTGGTTTGCCATGGCGGCACTATATTTAGTGCTGGCCAATAACGGCTTGAATGCGCTGTTCTTACCAATAGTGGCATTGCTGTTTATTGGACTGTGGATGAATGACCATCGCTGGAAGCGGCAAAAAACGCACTGGGAGGCGATAGGGTTCGGGCTTGTAATGAGTCTGCTGATGGGGAGTAACTATGCCTTGTGGCTATTAGATGAGTTCGCTGACTTTAATGGAACGCGGGATGGCTTGCAGCAGCACTACCTATTGGGCACGGCAATTTTGACCTTATGTCTATGTTATTTAATCAACGCGATTAGGGGGCAATACCAAATAGTATTACCATCCAAGCTGGGATTGGGCTTAGTTTTAGTGGCTGTAGTGCTGTCTGTTTTGAGTTATTTTATACAAGGGGCTAGCGCTGGTTTCTTATTGATTATTGTTGGTTTTTTAAAGCAGCGGCGATTAATGCTGGCTATCGGGATACTGAGTTTATTGGGGTTTGTCTCTTGGTATTATTACTCCCTGAGTTGGACGTTGCTGTATAAGTCTATACTACTGATGGTATTGGCTGTGGTGTTTGGCGTTGCGTTACTCATTGTCAGCCACCGAAAAAAAATAACAGCCTTAACATCACTAAAGCTTGGCAGTATGTTTATTATAAATCCCCCAAACCTGATTGTGATCGCAATGATGGGATTCATTCTCGCTGCCGTGAATGTCAATATTTATCACAAAGAGCAGATTTTAGCAGAGGGAAGAACTGTCTTGCTAAAGTTAGCGCCCATCGACCCGCGCTCTATTATGCAGGGGGACTATATGCGTCTGTCGTTTGCGCTGGAGAACCAAGTCATTGCCGAGCTCGATAAAGTATCGCAGGGATTATTTGTCGCGCAGCTCGATGCATTTAATGTCGGCACTTATAGCCATCTATATAACGGGCAGGGTTTGAGCGAAAGCCAAGTGAAGATGCAATACCGGGTGCGCCATAACAAGTTGCAACTGGCCACACACGCGTTCTTTTTTCAAGAGGGCAGTGCTAGCGAATTCGAAGCAGCTGTCTACGCTGAATTTAGAGTCGCTGACAATGGTGAGTTATTATTAAATGCACTGCGCGACAAAAATCGCCAAGTTATTGGTTACCATCGCCCGGGCAATTAACGCCCACCATCACCTCCTAGAGAGGTGATAATAGATAGCGTAGATGGATTGCTTACTTGAGTTTAATGTAGTGCCTTTTGGAAAAATCGAGATTCAATTTTGCTTCGATTTTTAGTCTGAACCTATTCTTTTTGTCTTTGCTGCTCAGTTTGTAGTTTGGGTCTGCTTGAAAAATCCCCTCGGCAGGGATTAAAAAATTGTTCATCACTTGCGGATGAGATTGTTTAAACTCCTTTAAGGTATAGGCGTCTATCTTGGAGTAGTCTAACTCGTCGCCTGCACTGTTGTTCCAGTATTTACTGATTTTCTCGTCTTTTAAGTTTGCCTGTTCTTCTGTTCTGACCCAGCCGTAGTGGTATATTTTGGCACCAGTGTGTGCAGCCTTTGGATAGCGGCCGACTTTTTTAGACTTTAACACAATCCAATACAAGCCATCGGGCGCGTATGTACGGATACTGTTTTTGATGATACGCGGCTCTGATCTATACCATGAGGGGCTCCACAAGTAGGTGTTTTTGTTACCGTAAAAATGCAGGTAGTCAAACACCAGCGCCTCGACATTGTCATCATCTTGATACTTTATACAGGCCTGTTTTATCTTCTCTAGATCTTCTTCGTGGACTACTTCATCGGCTTCTAAATAGAAGGCCCACTTACCTGAACAGTTGAACTGGGCGATCATCTTTTGTTGACCATAGACATAACCGCGGGTAGTCATGACTTCGTTCCAAGTGGTGTGAATAATCTTTATTTTTGGCTCTGTTTCAGCGAGAGCTTCAAGCTGTGCCAAAGTGTCGTCTTCACAGCCGCCAAGGGAAATAATGAATTCATCGACAATCGGTAACACTGATTGTATCGACTGTAAAAAAGGGTAGCCGAGCATGGCGCCGTTACGCAGGAAAGTAAATCCGCTAATTAACATGTTTGTCCTTGTATAAAATGATCGCGCTCTATAATAGAGATGAATGAGGCTACACCTAAATCATCAAGGGTAAAGTCCCTGACTCAGTCAATAAAGACGAGCCTGAATGGAGGACTTAACCGCAAATTGTCATTCGGCGGATCTAGCGCTTACTAGGCTGTTGTAAAGTGTGGTCAACGCTATCTGAAATTGGATTAGCTATGATAACAATTTAAATGGGTAACTCAATGCTTGTCAGTGTTAATGGGCAATCGCTGAAGTCATTGTTGGTTAATCTCATGCTATAGCGCTAGAGCTAAGCTAACCTTCGTGCGCTCCATCACCAGCGAAGTCTTATAGCGGCGCACATTCGAGTCATTATAGAAAAAGGTTTGTATAAACTGTTCGAAATCATCCATATCTGAGGCTGTGACTATTAACATAAAATCCGCTTCACCGGTCACGTAATAACACTGCTGTACCCTAGCTTCTTTCTTAATGCGGTTTTTAAACTCTGTTAAATGGTTGATATGATCGCGTTCGAGCTCAACGGATATAATAAAGCTCATCAGTTGGCCAATCGCTTTCGGGGAGACTACTGCCACTTCTTTAGCGATGACTTTGTTATCGCGCAAGCGCTTTAAACGACGCTGAACACTCGCGGTAGATAAGCCGACTTCCTGGGCCAAGTACTCTATAGATTTGCGTACATCTAGCTGCAGTATTCTTAGAATATGTAAATCTTGATTGTCTAATTGCACACTTGTGCTCCATTAATTTCTTCAGCGTTGTTGGTGATGTTAATAGATCGTAAAACTTTAAAGCTAGCGATTATCTTATTATCGCGCAAACGCTTTTAACGCCATCGTATACTGGCGCTAGATAGCCCGATTTTTTATGCGAGAGATTCTAGAGTATTGCGCAGATCTAGCTGCAGTATTCTTAGAATATGTAAATCTTGATTGTCTAATTGCACACTTGTGCTCCATTAATTTCTTCAGCGTTGTTGGTGATGTTAATAGATCACAAAATTACAAAAATAGATATAAAGCGGTTAGTTAGTGTAAATACTTGATCTAATTATCTGTAATGGCTTTGCTATAGTATTTCCATTCTTAAAGATGGAGATTAACATGCAAGACAATACTAAACCTTCAGCGGCAACTATAAGTATATGGGGCGGTGAGACTGAACACGAGCTCTACGAGCGCTCTACTCAAGTACCTGTTGTTCACAGTGTATCCTTTGGTTATAAAGATATTGATACTTGGCACAATGTTGCACTGGGAAAAGAACCCGGTCATATTTACTCGCGTAACACTAACCCGACCGTGCGTGCTTTTGAAGATAAAGTGAAAGCGCTGGAAGGGGCTGAGGCTGCCACTAGCTTCACTTGCGGTATGGCAGCCATTAGCAATACTTTTGGCGCGCTGCTGGTCCCCGGTGATCGCATCGTTTCCATTAAAGATAGCTATGGCGGTACCAACAAGTTATTTACTGAATTCCTGCCACCTTTAGGCATCGATGTCTGTTTGTGCAATACCTCAGAGCATGAGGAGATAGAGGCGCAAATAGCCAAAGGTTGCACTATGCTCTATCTAGAGACGCCAACCAATCCGACCGTTAAAATTGTTGATATTGCAAGGCTGGCAAAAGCGGCTCACGCAGTAGGCGCTCTGGTAGTGGTGGACAATACTTTTGCCACCCCCATTAATACCAACCCACTCGCGCTCGGTGCGGATATTGTTATTCACAGCGCCTCTAAATTTTTAGGCGGGCATGCGGATGCACTAGGGGGTGTAGCTTGCGGTAGTGCAGAGCTAGTGAATAAGCTCTATCACTATCGCGAAATTAATGGCGCATCACTATCACCTATGGATGCTTATAGCTTGTTGCGGGGTATGAAAACATTGAGTTTGCGGGTTGAGCGCCAAAATCAGTCGGCGATGACCATTGCGCGCTGGCTCCAGCAGCATCCTGCGGTTGAAGTTGTTAACTACCCGGGACTTGAGACGCATCTGCATCACGATGTGGCTCGTTCACAAATGCGTGGCTTTGGCGGTATGCTAAGTTTTAGTGTAAAAGGCGGTATGGCAGGTATAAAGCAGTTTTTACCTAAATTACAGTACGCACATATGGCGGCAAACTTAGGCTGTGTGGAGACGGTGGTTGGCCCTCCGGTGGTGACCAGTCATGTAGAGTGCACCGAGCAAGAACGCGCTAATGCAGGAATTCCCGAGGGCTTAGTGCGCTACTCGACAGGTATTGAAGATGTGAATGATCTTATTGCTGATCTGGAACAGGCGCTTAAATCTATTAATCTATAAGGACTAGTCAATGAATGATTCTCGGATACATTTTAGTTTGACGGAGTACGCGCAGCGGCTTGCAAAAGTCAGAGCGGCGATGCAAAAATATGAAATAGACACGTTAATCATTCACGACCCCTCTAATATGGCTTGGCTAACCGGTTACGATGCCTGGTCATTTTATACCCCTCAAGCTGTGGTGGTGGCGGCTACTGGTGAGCCTATTTGGTTTGGGAGAAATATGGATGTCAATGGTGCTAAGCGCACCGCCTATATGAACACTGAAAATATCATCGGTTATCCCGACCATTATGTGATGAACCCCCCGCTGCATGCGATGAGTTTTTTAGGTGAAAGCATATTGGCGCCGCGTCAATTGCACTTAGGTAATATTGGTGTGGAAATGGATAATTACTATTTCTCACACACCGCTTTTAAGGCGTTGCAAAGCAGTTTGCCAGAGGCTGAACTGGTCGATGCGACGGGCTTAGTCAACGCTTGTCGAGCGATTAAATCGGCGAAAGAGTTAGAGTATATGCAAGTGGCTGCGCGCATTGCGGAGAAAATACATCGCGCTGCTTTTTTAATGATAGAGCCGGGTTTACCAAAAAATAAGTTAGTGGCTGAAGTTTACCGAGTGGCAATGATGGGGCACGAACAGCATTTTGGTGATTATCCCGCCATAGTGCCGATGCTCAGCTCTGGCGCTGATGCTAACGCACCGCACTTAACTTGGGATGCCAGCCCCTTTAATAATGATGAATGCAGCTTTTTTGAATTGGCAGGTTGTCACAAGCGCTATCACTGTCCTTTATCGCGCAGTATTTACCTCGGCGAGCCCAGTGCCAAATACTTGCGTGCAGAAGAGGCGCTGAACGAGGGCTTGGCCGCAGGGCTCGCAGTAGCTAAACCGGGCAATACATGCGCGGATGTGGCTAATGCACTCAATAGTACATTGGCTAAATTTGGCTTTGATCGGGCGGGGGCGAGATGTGGCTACCCCATCGGGTTGAGTTACCCCCCGGATTGGGGTGAGCGCAGCATGAGCCTGCGCGACTCTGATTTTACCTTGTTGGAGCCGGGCATGACCTTTCATTTTATGCCGGGGCTGTGGTTGGATAACTGGGGCATGGAAACCACTGAAAGTATTGTGATTACCGAGGATGGTTGTCAGACGTTGTGTGACTATCCGCGCCAACTGTTTGTGAAGAAATGAGTTAGAAAGTTAGAAAGTTAGAAAGTTAGAAAGTTAGAAAGTTAGAAAGTTAGAAAGCTAAAAGCTAAAAGCTAAAAGCTAAAAGCTAAAAAACCAAAATTCATTACCACAGAGGACTCAGAGTCGCTGCGCTACACAGAGAAAACCAAAGAACTTGTTAGCCTTTTTTGCTGCTCTTTCGGTGACCTTTGTGTTGGATATAAAGCTCTGGGTGACGACGCTAATTAATGACCAGCATGTTGTTTTATCGAATTACTTGGCTTGAACTGACCCGTAACCCGTAACCCGTAACCCGTAACCCGTAACCCGTAACCCGTAACCCGAGACCGCCCTATGCAAGATAGCTCAGTGACCAGCAGTGTTGATTTTGAACGCGAAGGCGTGCAACACGGCTTTTTAAAACTACCGCATTCACAGGATAGCTCAGCCTGGGGGTGTATTATGATTCCAGTGACAGTGGTAAAAAATGGTCGGGGGCCAACTGCTTTATTAACCGGTGGCAATCACGGTGATGAATACGAGGGCATCACCAGTTTATTAAAACTCAGCCAGCATTTAAGTGCCAAACAGGTACAAGGGCGGGTTATTATTGTGCCGATGATGAATTACCCTGCCGTATTAAATGGCACCCGCACTTCGCCAATCGATAAAGGCAATCTCAACCGCGCATTTCCGGGCAATCCCTGTGGCACAATTACCGAACAAATCGCCGATTATTTCCAGCGCTATTTAATCCCGCTGTGCGATTACGCTTTAGATATTCACTCAGGCGGTAAAACGCTGGATTTTATTCCCTTTGCCGCGGCCCATCGACTCGCGGATAAAAGCCAAGAAGCGCGCTGTATTGCCGCTGCAAAAAGTTTTGGCGCACCCAATACACTAGTGATGGTTGATATGCAGGCACATGCGCTCTATGACACGGCGGTGGAAGCGGCGGGTAAAGTGTTTGTTAGTACTGAGCTAGGTGGTGGTGGCACTAGCAGTGCTGATACTATCGCGATTAGTGATCGAGGAATTGCTAACTTTTTGATGTTTAGTGGCATTGTAAAAGGAGAAGTAAGCGCAGCAGCCAGTGGCACGCGTTTGCTAGAAATGCCTGATATGAACAGCTATCTGCAGAGCGAACACCGAGGGATAATTGAATATTGCGTCATGCTAGGTGAAACGCTCACCGCTGGGAGTTTAATTGCCAGGGTTTATTCGCTAGAGCGCACCGGCTGTGAACCACAGCATTATTTTGCCCAGTGCAACGGTATTTTCGCCGCGAGGCACTTTCCCGGCATCATTAACATTGGCGATACTCTGGCGGTGTTAGCCGTTGAAATAGCATAATCCTGAATCAGTGGCTTCATAGCGCCACATAGCGCAAGCTCTTGATTCTACAGCGGTTAGAAAAATACCCGCTGAACCTAAGGGTGCAACTAAGATTTTTCTATTCCACCGTAAAACCAATATCTTACACTCTGTTCTCACTTTGAAGCCACGGATTCAGGATAATATTAGTCATCTATTATGCTGGTAAGAGCAGCACTTTGTTGAAATAATTGGGGGACATTTAGCTTAATCCTAGATTCAACTGCTGTATTTGGGATACTCCTAACAAGGTGATTAATGACAACTCAAGCACTTACCCTCGATGAGATATACCAACTGGCGTTCAACTGTTTAACGAAAGCGGGCGCAGATCAAGCCAATGCGGATGCCGTGGCGAATACCGTAATGTGTGCAGAGCGCGATGGTTCTATCTCACACGGTTTATTTCGCATTCCAGGTTATGTCGCCAGTTTGCAATCGGGTAAAGTGAACGGTAGTGCCGACCCCCAGCCGGAACAAGTCACCGCTGCTTTTGTACGCACCCATGGTCAAAATGGGCATGCCCCACTGGCAATTCATCGAAGTGTTGAAATGCTGGCGCAATCTGCCTTGCAATGTGGCGTGGCAGTGCTTAGTTTAACTCACTCGCATCATTTTGCAGCGCTTTGGCCTGAAACTGAAGCGCTCGCGGAACAAGGTTTGGTAGGTTTTGCCTGCGTCTCTTACACCCCGATGGTGGCACCTTGTGGCGGTGACAAAGCACTCTTTGGTACTAATCCTATTTCGTTTGCTTGGCCAAGGCCCGGTAAAGCGCCATTAGTGTTTGATATGGCAACAGCGGCGATGGCCATGGGCGAAGTGCAAATTGCAGCACGTGATGGACACAGCGTTCCACTAGGTACTGGGTTGGGGCCAAATGGAGAGTTAACCGAAGATCCAAAGGAAATACTGAAAGGGGTGTTGTTACCTTTTGGCGCTCACAAAGGTTCTGCTATTTCCATGATGGTCGAATTAATGGCTGGCCCTATGGTTGGTGAGGCTTTTAGTTTCGAAGCGGGCGAGCGGGATAACAATGACGGTGGTCCGGCGCAAGGTGGCGAATTTATTTTAGCGATTTCGCCGCAACTGCTAGGCTCTGATAACTGGGCAGAACACGCTGAAGGTTTTTTTGCCAAGCTAGAGGCGATGGATGGCATACGTTTGCCGGGCCAGCGCCGTCATAAGATGCGCGCAGATTTTGGGCCTAGAGAAGTCAATACAGCACTGTTAACTAAGCTGTATGCGCTGTGTGAAAAATAACGCAGCTGCGACAATCACATTATATTCTGACTGCGGTTAAGGCGTTCTGGGGTTAACCGCATGCTGGTTAGCGCAAGTTTCGGGTCGATTCAGTGGGATAACAAAGATACTATTTTATGACCAGTGCGGTCATGTGACTGCCGTTATCATCGCCAGGAGAGTTGAATGCCTAATCGAGTTAACCATTATGACAAAATAGCTAAGGCTATCAGTTATATAGAACAACACTTTCAACAACAACCTGATTTAGATGCAATAGCGGCGAGTGTGCACTTAAGTCCCTACCATTTTCAGCGGCTATTTACGCAGTGGGCGGGAGTGAGCCCGAAAAAATTTATCCAGTTTTTAAGTATTGAATACGCCAAAGAACGGCTTAATCGCCATCGCGAAAGTATCTTAAATACCGCTTTGGCAACAGGCCTGTCAGGAACAAGCCGGCTGCATGACTTGTTTATTAACATCGAGGGGATGACGCCCGGTGAATATAAAAATGGTGGGGCTACATTAGCGATTGATTATCACTTTACGCAGACGCAATTTGGTACGGTTTTTGTCGCCACTACTGCAAAAGGTATTTGTCATGTCGAGTTTGTCGATAGTATCGATTCAGGGTTACAAGGTTTAACTGCTAAGTTTCCCAATGCCAGCTTGCGCGAAGTTTTTAGTGCAAACTTACAGCGAGTAGTAGATTTTTTGTCGCCAAACACAATGTGCACAGCCAATCGCAAAATACCCTTGCACATTAAAGGGACAGCTTTCCAGCTAAAAGTTTGGCAGGCGCTGTTACAAGTACCGCAAGGTGATTTAGTCAGTTATGGCAATATTGCACAGGCGATTGAGTCGCCTAAAGCATCGCGAGCGGTGGCCACTGCTATCGCCAGTAATAGTGTGGCTTTTTTAATTCCCTGTCATCGTGTGATCAGAGCCAGTGGGCAATTTGGCGGCTATCGCTGGGGCGAGACCCGAAAATCAGCGATGATCGCCTGGGAGGGTGCACGTGAGTACGGATGAAATTAGGCATTGCCAAGTTGATGATAAACGTATTATCAGTCTTATTAGACAAGCTGAAATAGTGGCAGCCGGACATCTCCAAAGTAAAATTTATGGGCGCTTAAAGTGCCAATCCGGCAAGCGGATGCTGCGTAAAAATCGCGTCTTTTTTTACTCTTTTAAGCAGGCGATAAGTCTAGGTTATCGCCCCTGCGCACACTGTATGGCAAAAGAGTATGCTATCTATACAAAGAGCTTGAGCTAACGAATTGATTAAAAATGGCAGATTAACTGATTGATCGTTTCGCTGGGTGTGGATGAACGGTCGCTGTTAAAGGGGGCTAGTTGGCTGTCTAGCCATTTTTGCGCCACAGACTGCTCAGTAAAAAATTGATGGGGGATATTTAAACGCTGATAATAATCAGCTATTTTGTCTTTCATTATTTGCATCGCATCATTATTCATCAGCACTAAGGCAATCGCTTTTAGGCCGAGATCTTGACGGGCTTTACAATATCCGTACATGAGTTGTTCTGCACCAGGGGTGTAGAAGCAATTATCATGAATATAAACAACTTGCCCCCAGCTACCTTGGATATCTTCAACGCAATCTATGATATCGTTTTGATAACCTATCACTGCTTCGTGGTTAAAAGGGCCGGTGGCGTCCACTTCCACAATGTTGGCTTTTCTCGATACGATGAACTTACCGTGAGAACTAAACATCGGTGGATTTTCCTCCTAAATATTAAAATATAATCTAGATATAGACCTATTTAAGGGAAAATAATAGCGCTTACAGTTTTTATTATAGCTGTTAGCTATATATAGTCATTATGCTTATATATGCAGATAATTTCATTTACATACAGTTAAGCATGTGGTGTTTATGCAAAATTATGAGTCATTAAGTTAAGGTAATATCCGATGGAAAAAGAGCGGCATGGGCAAAAATTAGAACAGTTAATTGAGCAGCTGTTTAAAAGTGAGTCAGCGAAATTGCTATCGGTGTTAACCAGAATTTTTGGCACCCAAAATTTCACCATGGCACAAGATGTATTACAAGATACGTTTGCTAAAGCGCTGAGTCGCTGGCAACAGGATGGGATACCTGATAACCCGGCTGCTTGGATGACCACTTGTGCCAAAAATGGCGCTTTAGATGTCATTAGAAAAAATAAAACTACACTCACTTTCGCTGCAGATCTAAGCCACTTTTTAGAGAGTGAGTGGTCACTGAGTCGTACCTTGGATGATGAATTTAGCGATGCAAAAATCAAGGATGATCAGTTGCGAATGATCTTCGCCTGCTGTCATTTACAGCTAACAGCAGACAATGCCATTCCCTTTATCTTACAAACGCTGTGCGGCTTTAGTTTAAAAGCTATTGCCAGAGCCTTAGTGCAACCTGAAGCGGTGATCAAAAAACGTCTGTACCGTACCAAAGTCGCACTGCAGCAACAGCCTTTTGATTTTCCTGAGCCACAGGCATTAGCGTCTGTTTTAGATGAAGTGCACCGAGTGCTGTACTTGCTGTTTAATGAAGGTTTTCATTCAAGTGGTAAAACACCGCTGGATTTAATGTTTTGCCTTGAGGCTGTTGGCCTGACCAAGTTGGTACTAGAGCAATCAGAGGTTGCGAATAAAGAAACCCATGGACTACTGGCGTTGATGTACTTTCATATGGGCAGGGCTGACTCTAGAGTGGATAGTGAAGGCTACAATGTGCCCATTGATTTGCAGGATCGAACGCTGTGGAGCGCTGAATATCTTGCAGAAGGTAAAGCGCGCATAGAGCAGGCGAAGCAGTGCGCAAATGGTCGAGCAGGGCGGTTTTTCCTAGAGGCGTTAATTGCGCAACAGCACTGCGCAGTAACCGCGTTTGAATTAACCAATTGGCTGATGATTGTCGAGCTGTATCGCCATTTGGTGCATATCACACAATCTCCTGTTGCGCAGTTGAACTTAGCGATTGCGATTGCTTATAGCGGTGAAGTTAGCCGCGCTATTGCCGAGGTAGAGCAGCTGATAAACCATAAAAGTTTACAAAAATCGCACATGCCGCTGGCAATACTGGCACATTTAAATGCCATGGCAGGGCGTGCTGATTTAGCACATGAGCAGGCCAGCCAATCGATGTTATTGGGTGGCACCGCGCATGAGCATCGCCTGCTATTGCAGCAGATAAAACGCCAGCTTGCTCATACCACAAGCGCTTAGCCCATCTGCTGTACTTCTCTGACCTGTACGGTCACATTGGGGTAGTGAAAAATCGGGCAACCTTTGGCGAGTTCAACCGCTTCATCGATACTATCGGCTTTAACGATTGAGTAACCACTCACTAACTCTTTGAGTTCAGAGGCGGCAATATCGGTTACTAGCTTATCGGCACTGATCTTTTTGCCGCTATAGTGCAAGGGGGAGCCGCCTGTGACTAGCCTATCACGCGCTTGTAAATCACCCATCCATGTACCCCAGCCTTCCATGGCAGCAGCCATCTCTTCTGGCGTTGCATTATTTGCCCACTCTGGATCGCCACCTTGATAAATCAGCATATATTCGTTCATCGTTATCTCCTATTTTAGCAGCGCAAAGGCGCCACCTTAATACTACAACGAATCAAACAACAGAAAGGGGACAAAAAATTATTATTTTTTGCAGGCTCTTCAAAATTATTATTTTTTGCAGGCTCTTCAAAATTATTATTTTTTGCAGGCCCTTTAAAATTATTATTTTTTGCAATGTTTACAAATACCTATTTTTTGCAGTCTTTTACAATTATTTATTATTAGCTGAATCCGTGGCTTCAAAGTGAGAACAGAGTGTAAGATATTGGTTTTACGGTGGAATAGAAAAATCTTAGTTGCACCCTTAGGTTCAGCGGGTATTTTTCTAACCGCTGTAGAATCAAGAGCTTGCGCTATGTGGTGCTGTGTAGCCACTGATTCAGGTATTACAAACATAAAGATTTATTTACCACAGAGGACACAGAGACGCTTCGCTACACAGAGAAAAGCAAAAGAAGCTTTATCTTTTCTCTGTGTCCTCGGTGCCCCTGTAATGAAATCTGGTAGCTGTTAGCAACCGCATCCATAGTGCTTTGCCTTAGACATTTTACCAATGCCGGGGTTTAAACTGTTGGTGGGATCTAGCTGTTTATAAAAGGCCTGTTGCTGCTCTGGGGCTTGGTACAAATGCCCGACGTTGTGTTCAGCCGGATATTTAGCCCCTTGCTGTTCCAGCAATTCAAGTATCTGTGTTTTAACAAGCGCGCTGTCGTGGCCTTTTTTTAAAATGTAATCACGGTGGAAGACGTAACAGAAAAAGTGTCCGTAGTAGATTGGTTCTAAAACGGCGTTGGCAATATCTGCGGGCAGTTGTTCACACCAATCTTCAGTGTTGCGCTTTAGCGCGACATCTAAGGCGAGTATGTCTTCGACGGTGTCACTATTTAGCTGCTCGTAACGCATCGCGGCTCCCGCGACCACAAAGCGTTGTAACATGGCCTTTTTCGCTTCTTCCTCAGTGCACTGAATATAGTGGCCTTGTGACTTGTCACTGAAATTATCTGCCAAATACTGCTGCATCTGAGCAATACCCTCATCAGACATCTTAATAATTAAATGATGTGGGTAATCTTTGCGCATTTGCAAAATTGATTTTGGCAAGTGCTCGGGAAATAGTTTTGCTGCGTAATACAGACATTTATCAGGGATATCTCGAGGCAGCCACTGTTGCCGGTTGAGCAACGCAGTGATTTTGTTTTTAATAGAGAATAGCTTTGGCATGCTTGCTGTGCCTAATTTCTCAATGGCTAAAAAGCCATCTTTTCCGTATTGATGAGCAATATCGAAGGCGGTCGCGTGCACGTACTCAGCTAAAATGGGCAGTTGTTTAAAATCTTGTAAAATATCGCGGCGCAACTGCGTTAGCAAGGCCGGCGATTTAGCGCCGATGTAAAAAGTCTCGGTTTTTTTGGCGCTGGCGAAGGTATCCAGGCGCACCGCAAAAATAGCCAGTTTACCGGCGCAGCCACTCGCTTCATACAGGCGGCGCTGATCGGCGTTAAAACGAGCAGGGGTATCTGCATTGATGTCTCTTATGCGTTGCACATAAGCGGTATCAGAGGCGAGTTTTTCAGAAATATGAACGTCGTCGTCACTAAAATTCCGCTGTTGCAGGTTAGTGAGTATTTGCTCAGGTGTATCACCTAAATCAATGCCTAAGTGATTCATTAAACAGAGTTCACCCTTTTCATTAAGCTGGGCGAAAAGTGCGAGTTCGGTATAGGCGGGCCCGCGGTGGATTAATGCGCCGCCTGAGTTATTGGCTACCCCACCAATCACGCTGGCACCGATGCAAGAGGAGCCGATCACTGAGTGAGGTTCTCGTCCCAGTGGGCGCAGCGCATCCTCTAACTGAAATAAAGTTGTACCGGGAAAACTGATCACTTGCTGTGGTTTATCCAGCAGCAAAAATTGATTTAGCTTTAAGGTTTGCACAATAACAACGGGGCGATCGTAATCATTACCCGATGGAGTAGAGCCTTCAGTCAAACCAGTATTGGCCGCCTGCATGATGAGGATAATGTCGGCTTTTACACAGATTTCAAGCACTCGCCAAAGGGCGACTAAATCGGCGGGAAATACCACCGCGAGTGCCTCGCCGCCTCCCGATCTAAAGCCGTGGCGGTAGTGGCTGGTGGCGGAGGGGTCTGTGAGTACATTGGTGTTGCCAAGGGCCTGTTGAAGAGCTTTAAGGGTCTGGTCTCGATGCATAATTCACCTGTGTTAACGGGTCTGACGAAAATGGGATACGGTTAATCTTTAATGCTAATGCGGCGCAGTGAGCGCTCCAGTCGACTGTGCTCTTTACCTTGTTCTAATAGTACTTCTTCGACGAAGGCAAAATGAGCATGGGAAGCGTTTTGTGCCTGTGGCGCGTCACCTGCAAAAATGGCAGCCATTATCTCTTGATGCTGATCGTGGATATTGCTTAACAACTCATTTTTAGGATGCACTTCTTGTAAGGTCTCTTTGATGTGTTGCCGCACCAGCTCAAAAAGAGAGCGCATCATGTGCAGTAGCACCATATTGTGGGATGCCTCAGCAATGGCTAAGTGGAATTCTACATCGGCAACCACCGCACCGGCATAATCGTGATTTGCATAACAGACTTGCAGCTCTTTATGTCTGTTACTTATTTGTTCTCTATCAACTTGAGTGCTACGCAACGCCGCATAATATGCACAGAGGCCATCTAGTGCATGCCGAAACTCTAATAAGTCATACTGAGCCTCGGGGTGATTTGCCAACAAATTTAATAGCGGGTCCGAAAAACCGCGCTCTAGTTCTTTGCAAATATAAGTGCCACCACCTTGGCGGCTCTCAATGATGCCTTTTGCAGAGAGTTTTTGAATGGCTTCTCGCAAACTGGGGCGCGACACTGCAAATTGAACGGCGAGTTCGCGTTCAGCGGGGAGTTTTTGACCCGGTTTTAAGGTGCCCTCAGCAATCATGTTTTCTAATTGCAGCGCGATAGCATCTGATTTTTTCGGCGATTTAATGCTGGTAAACATCGTTTTCTCTCAACAATGATGTATCACTACTTAGGTTATTACTTGAATAAACGCTTAAGACATCATATGGTAGTTTGATGATATGGTAAATTGGTAAGACCAATTATAATAGGTCTACAATAAATAGCAATGTAAGCCTGGGATTGATAATCCTATTGTGTAGGCAAGATCATCTTTTAATAAATGCTTGATAGGGTATGAGGCATGCTGTGCATGAGCACCACTTCAACACCCTTATAAGTGAAACTAACATTGAGGTATCTATGACCAAGGTCGTTGAGATTGCAGATTTAAAAAGAATCGCTAAACGTAAAGTTCCCAAGTTGTTTTTTGACTACGCCGATTCAGGTTCCTGGACAGAGGGGACTTATCGCGCCAATGAAAGCGATTTTCAAAAAATAATGCTGCGCCAAAAAATCGCTATCGATATGACCAATCGCAGTTTGAAAAGTCAGATGATTGGGCAAGATGTCAATTTGCCTTTTGCCATGGCGCCCACCGGTCTTACCGGTATGCAGTGCGCCGATGGTGAAATAAAAGCGGCCAAGGCCTGTGAAGCGGCGGGTATCCCTTTCACCTTGTCAACGATGAGTATTTGCTCTATTGAAGATGTGGCAGAACACACCACTAAACCTTTTTGGTTTCAATTGTATGTGATGAAAGACCGCGATTTTATAGCGCGTCTAATCGCCCGAGCTAAGGCGGCGGGCTGTTCGGCATTAGTACTGACTTTTGATTTACAAATACTCGGTCAGCGCCACAAAGATTTGCGCAACGGTTTATCGGCACCGCCTAAACTTACCCCTAAGCATTTATGGTATATGGCACAATGTCCGCAGTGGTGTCTGGGGATGTTGGGGACTAAACGACATGATTTTGGCAATATAGTAGGGCATGTCAGTGGTGTGGAGGATATGTCATCGCTATCGATGTGGGCGGCAGAACAGTTTGATCCCAAGTTGTCTTGGGATGATATCAACTGGATCAGAGAGCTCTGGGATGGACCACTGATTCTCAAGGGG
>Ga0209395_1003229_pt1 | contig 20480 bp, 21 predicted proteins | sample GOMGulsemesocosm_3_FD_184635 | JGI IMG/M metagenome (GOLD analysis project Ga0209395, IMG submission 184635) | Methane-oxidizing microbial communities from mesocosms in the Gulf of Mexico - GOM9D Gulf of Mexico (SPAdes) (version 2) | ecosystem: Environmental > Aquatic > Marine > Cold seeps... | reverse complement strand
ATAACGGTATGTATTTCTGCTTGTGTCTTTGTCATGAAGTGACTCCCATCAAACTTAGTTTAATTTTAACATCTCTTCGTTTACGCTGAGATTAATTACTGACTACAACTTGATCATACTCGACATAATTGGTTTTCTCCTTTGGTGATAAGTGAGCAGGCACCGCAAAGCACTGCAACATCCTGAAATATTGCATTTCGCTAAAGGGACGATTACTGAAATGTGAAGTGCTTATGCTGTGGAGCGGGGGTGGGTTGTTGAGGCTTGATGATGCAGCTGTAATTATTTAGTTGTTGGTTTCTTTTTGGCTGAGGCCTTCATTGCTGCGACCAATTCAGCACGTTTTGCTTCCTTGACCTTTTCAGCTTCGGCCACGTCGTCATCCAGACTGACTTTATCCTTGATGAGCTGTTGCATAGCCGCCTTGAAGCCTTTGACGTCACCAAGTGTGTGAGACATCAACTGCTTCTCAACGGGCAGCAACAGGCTCTCAGCTCGAAGCGCAGCTGCAAGGAAACCGTGGTTGTTTGATCCTTTAGATTGATAGTGCGATTTGAAGATGAGGGCCTTGAAGGGCTTGTCTGAGCTGGTTGTTTCTATGACGTCCAGAATCTCATTGAGAGCGATCCATTCATTTGAAAAGAAGCCACCGCCTGAGTTGGCAGTGATGCGGAAGAGGAAGGATTTGGCGGTTTCGTCATAGCCGACGTGGTAGGTGAGGGAGCCTTGGGCTCGAGGGGACAGTTTGGGGGAAGTTGATTTTTTGATGATGCGGAAGGTATTTGTCATGGTTGTTGCCTCTTGATGATTGATTAAGGGTGGAGAGGCTTTCTCCATATAAGATACCGGGATTTTCGCGGGTTTGTTGAGGGGTGTTAGTTGCGGTAACCAAGATTGCTTTGAGTGGTTTGTGTTTGACGAGGTGGCTGGAAAATTGGGCGAGATTGATATCGTACTGTCTGCTTCCGACCCAACGTGATTGTTTCATAGAAAACTCCTCGGGATAGTTCACGAGAATTTTCTACTTATAACTAATTTGGTTTTTCGGGGGGATTACCCTTGGGCTCTCTCAAGAGCTTACTCCCGTTTTCCTTCGGTACTCTGCTGGAATAACTTCAAAAGACCTACAGAGCTATCTATACTCAGCCTATTAAACCGCTGAAAACGATCAGCAAGAGCCATCGCAAAAAGGACTAGACCATCTATGGTAAAACAAACGAAAGTGACGGCTCTGGTGCCTGCCTATCAGGCTGCTGATTTTATTCATAAAACCCTCGACTCGCTATCAGCACAAACGCACGATAACTTCGATGTAATTTTATCCGTCGATCTCTGTGACGATGACACCTATGCAATTTGTCAAAGGCATTGCGATAGCGATCCCCGTTTCTCTGTCTACAAGCAAGAAGAGCGTTTGGGATATGTAGGGAACTGCAATTTTTTGCTTAGCCAGGCCAATTCAGATTATGTGTTATTTGCTTTTCATGACGACATCCTGGCAGCCGATTACGTAAAAAAACTTAGCGCGGTGTTAGATAATAGACCAGAGGTGATAATGGCCTATTCTGATGTGTTGTTAACTGAGGTCAATGGCGATTCTGAGCTTTGGGTATACAAGGAAATGGATAACCTACATGACAGAGTAGAGCGCGGATTAAAAATGCTGTGGCGAAAGGGTTTGTGGTGGGTGCCCAACCGCGGTATTTTCAAATTACACGAGGCGCGCAGGATTAACGGGCTGAAAACACATGCCGCCGGCGAATTTTCAACCGACTTGCCTTGGCTGTTACACATGTCGTTGCTGGGGGAGTTTGCACGAGTACCAGAGACCTTATGTTTCAAGTTCTATACGCCAGGCAGCCTCTCTAGAAACTGGGGGAGATCAGCGGCACAGCATTACGCACTAAGTGTCGCCTGTGCACGCGAATTGTGGAGCTCCGAATTGTCGGTTGGGGAAAAAATACGCATGACGCTGCCTTTTTCATTAAGAGTGATTAAGCTCAGGCTTAAAAGTTTGATAATGAAAATGCTAAGCTAACTTCTTAAGTCTGAAAAATAGCACCCTATAAATACTCATTTAATCGAGAAATTCTAAGGAGATTTACTGGTTATGGATATAAATCCAGAAGGGAATAATGAGTATTTTGATGGCAGAGCTAAGCTAATTTCATTTACAAGACATGAAGACGAACGTGGCATTTTGCTACCATTTGACTTCAACGACATGCCGTTTAAACCCTGCCGCTCTTTCGTGATAACCGGATCCTCAGCCGGCACCGTGCGGGGTTGTCATGGTCATCATACCGCACAGCAAATGCTGGTATGTTTACACGGGCGTATCGAAATCCTGATGCGAGATAGCAATCAGGAGGTCTCTTTAGTCCTGGAGCCCAATTCTTTTGGACTAATTTTCGGTCCACGTGTCTGGTGTCAACAAACATACGTCCATGCAGGTTCTATTTTACTGGTCTTCACCGACGAACCCTACAGTTCAGCTTCATACATCAAGTAAAAGACTTTATAACAATAACTAACCCCACTAAGAGCACTATACTATGACAAAAGCGAAGCGCATAGCCGTTCTAGGTTCAGGAATTATGGGCAGCTCCACCGCACTTTTTCTGGCACGTCGTGGTCACGACGTTACCCTCTACGACGCTTTGGATACTCCCTTCTCGGGGGCGAGCCGCTGGAATGAGGGTAAGATTCACTTAGGATTTATCTATAGTGCAGATCCTTCGCTAAAGTCAGCGCGCGAGGTCATACCAGGAGGGCTTACCTTCAAGCCACTGGTTGAAGAGTTAACTGGGTGTTCGTTAAACACTACAACCACCGGCTGTGATGACATTTACCTGTGTCATCGGGACTCAGTAGTAAATCCTGAGGCTCTCTGGGATTACTCACAACGTGTCGCAGAGATGGTACGCCAGCATCCTGATGCAGGGAATTACCTTGTTGACGTTTCAGACTGCCGGGCCGAAAAACTGAGCCAAAAAGAACTTGCTGGAATAACAAATTCGTCCGACATTGTGGCTGGGTTTCGCGTCCCTGAGCGCTCGGTGGCAACAACATGGGTCGCAGATCGCTTTGTGGATGCCCTGTCTTCGGAACCACGTATAAAGCAGTGTATGAACACCTATGTAAAGGCTGTTTCGCCACGAACGAAAAACGAGCTGAACGGCCAGTGGCATGTCGAAACTGAGGATCACGTGTCTGATCCCTACGACTACGTTGTCAATGCTCTTTGGGAAGGAAGAATGGCCGTAGACCTCACCGCAGGCATTGCCCCCACAGGAACCTGGTCCAACCGTTACAGATTGTCGTTATTTGTACGCACAACAGAGCCAGTGGAGGCAGCAAGTGCCATTATCGCCACTGGTCCGTTCGGTGACATAAAAAACTACAATAACCGGGACTTTTATCTCTCCTGGTATCCAGCCGGTTTGCGTTTGGATAGTTCAGAGGTTTTGCCACCCGCCACCCCCACCCTGGATATCATCACTGAACAGGAACTCTCAGCTTCAATACTGCAAACGCTGGGACAACTTATACCCGGAGTTACTCAAATAAGGAAATCCATTGAACGCATGGATTTAAGAGGTGGCTGGGTGTTTGCAGCGGGTAAAGGAAAACTATCGGACCCCAAGTCCACCCTTCATCGCCGCTCTGATTTCGGGATAAAAAGAACCGGCTCATATATATCCGTCGATACGGGTAAATACTCAACAGCCCCGTGGCTTGCTCGAAAAGTGGCTGACATGATCATCTGACGAGAGTCTCAACTGTGTGGAAACGCAATTTGCCTACGGCCTACAACATGCTGAGATTGGTGACGGGTTAAGCCAATACCTTGCCGGCCATAAAAAACCCGCTACCACTATCTTGGCGGAAAACGGCGAGCAAACTGCGCCGCTCGCGTGCTTTAAAGCCTACGATATTCGGGGCCAGCTAGGCACCGAGCTTAACGAGGATGTCGCTTATCGGATCGGCCGCGCCTACGCCGCCTTTTCAAAGCCAAAGACTGTGGTGATTGGTGGCGATATGCGCCTCAGCACTGAAGCTTTAAAAACCGCTCTTAGCAACGGCCTGCGCATGAGTAATACCGAGCCGGTGGTGTGATTAAATGTGGAATCGCGCGGGGACAAGGCATTAATGCAGGCCAAAACCAAGGAATTGTTACAGTTACTCGATAAGTAGCAGGCTCCCGTACGGTGATTACCAGAAAATTGCCGCTGAGCCCCGAAAAATATTTCAGGCAGAGATTAAAAAGAATGAAACTCCTGGTTACTGGTGGTGCGGGCTTTATAGGTTCGGCGGTTGTACGTCACCTTATAGAAGATACTGATCACAGTGTTATCAATGTCGATAAACTCACCTATGCGGGCAACCTTGACTCGCTAGATTCCGTGTCCAGTAGTTGTCGCTATGTGTTTGAACAGGTGGATATTTGCGATGCCACAGCAATAGCGCGAGTATTCACTGAATACAAGCCTGATCGCGTGATGCATCTCGCTGCCGAGTCACATGTGGATCGATCCATCGATGGGCCTGCTGCCTTTATCGGCACCAATATTGTCGGTACCTATACGTTGCTGGAAGCGGCACGTAACTACTGGAATCAACAGAGCGAAGATAACAAGAGCAATTTTCGTTTTCACCATATTTCTACCGATGAGGTTTACGGCGATTTGGATGTAGGGTCTAGTGTCCTTTTTACCGAACAGACCCCCTACGACCCCAGTTCTCCGTATTCCGCTTCCAAGGCGGCATCGGACCATTTGGTCCGGGCTTGGCAGCGGACATATGGTCTGCCGGTAATTATTAGTAATTGCTCAAACAACTACGGCCCCTATCATTTTCCTGAGAAGCTGATTCCTTTGGTGATTATCAATGCCTTGGGTGGCAAGCCGCTGCCTGTCTACGGTGATGGCTGCCAAGTTCGCGACTGGCTCTACGTTGAAGATCATGCCCGGGCGCTTTATAAAGTGCTGAGTGAAGGTGTAGTAGGCGAAACCTACAATATTGGTGGGCATAACGAAAAAGCCAATATTGATGTGGTAAGGACTATCTGCAATCTTCTTGAAGAATTGGCATCTACGAACGAGCATTCTCGCGAAAGTGGCAATCCCAGAGGTTTTGAAGGTTTGATCCAGTTTGTTAAAGACCGTCCTGGCCATGATATCCGTTATGCGATAGATGCCAGCAAAATAGAAAGTGAACTTGGGTGGGCACCACAGGAAACTTTTGAGACGGGTATTCGAAAAACGGTCGAATGGTATTTAAATAATAAAGAGTGGCGGGCTCGCGTTTTAGATGGTTCTTATAGTCGCCAGCGTCTTGGTATAGAGGAGTGAAGTTAATGAAGGGCATTGTCTTAGCTGGAGGTTCTGGAACCCGCTTATACCCAAATACTAAAGGCGTCTCTAAGCAGTTACTGCCTATCTATGATAAGCCGATGATTTATTATCCATTGTCGGTTTTAATGCTGGCAGGTATTAACGATATATTAGTAATTTCGACGTCTGATGATATTGGTGGTTATAAACGGCTATTGTCCGATGGCGAGCAATTTGGCATTAATATTTCTTATGCCGTGCAACCTAATCCAGATGGGTTGGCACAGGCTTTTATTATTGGTGAAGAGTTTATTGGTGATGATAATGTCTGCTTGATTCTTGGCGACAATGTATTTTACGGACAGGGGTTTTCACCTAAATTAGTGAATGCTGCTAGTCGCTTAAAAGGTGCCACCGTTTTTGGTTATCAAGTAAAGGATCCTGAGCGTTTTGGTGTGGTTGAGTTTGATCAAGATATGCGTGCTGTTTCTATTGAAGAAAAGCCCGCACATCCAAAATCAAACTTTGCTGTTACTGGATTGTATTTTTACGATAATGATGTGGTGGAAATAGCAAAATCAATTAAACCTTCTGCACGAGGTGAGCTGGAAATAACCTGTGTTAATAATGCTTACCTTGAACGCGGTGATTTGAATGTTGAGAGTTTAGGGCGTGGTTTTGCTTGGCTAGATACCGGTACTCATGAAAGCTTGCTTGAGGCCAGTATGTTCGTTCAGACCATAGAGCATCGCCAAGGTTATAAAATTGCCTGCTTGGAGGAGATCGCCTTCAATAATGGTTGGCTTAGCGTCGATGAGATGAAAAAAATGGGTGATGCCATGAGCAAGAATAGCTATGGCCAATATTTATTATCTCTCCTCTAGAAGGATTACCCCTACTCTTAGCACAAAGCAGCCTACAGGCTTTATCGAAAGCTGTGTTCAAATGGGGCTGATTAGACGGATGTGCTTTGGTTTGCGCTCGAGTGTTTTTGCGCAAAGAAAAATGGTGGGCCCTCCCAGACTCGAACTGGGGACCTGCCGATTATGAGTACCTCGCACAGTTGTTTTTGGGTGTCGTAAGCGGAAGACGTGTAAGGGCTTTTTGAAGTGGTTGGAGTGGGGTAGAAGCCAACCGAACCATGGCCGAACTTCTTGGGTTCGGAAGTGAGTTTCAGCTGGCCATTCGGTTATGCGCTGCATGGGAAACAGTATGCGGAACGCCGAACGAAAACCGAACCTTGCGGGCATGGGGGCTACAGAGGTGCTATTCCAATAGCCTGCTATGAAAGGTCTAGGTTGTAATAATGATACTTCAGAAAGGTGTTTGTATTTAAGCTCTAGAATGAAACTAAGCCATAACCCATTCAGTTATAGCTACAAATTATAAATACCTTTAAATTAAAATATCTTGACGTTACTATTGTCTTTGAAACGGAAGTTGAAGAGTTATAGCGATGGATAGCTACCCTCCCAAAATATCTGCATTTACTCTTTCGAATTTATTGTAGTTTGCCCCTTGCGGCAACAATTCCGTTGAAAAATAACCACTTTGTTAAGTTCTACATTACTTGTTCTTCGATATAAAGAGCTCAAGTTTAGTGTGGAAATGAAAAAATTTATTACGAATATTACTTTTATCAAACGGTTGTAAGGAAATAAGATGAAATTTTTTCTAGTTTTTGCGGTGGCAGTTTTAGCTGCTGGCTGTGCAACACAGACCCCTCCCATCAAACAGGCTGAGGTCGATTATACCCTCGAGCAACAGCAACAGGCACAAAGAGCGGCAGTGAATGAAAAGTCTGAAGGCCAGCTTGTGTTGAAGCGAAAAATTGCTTTGGGGCGAATCACTAATGAAACCCGGTACGGTAGATCACTAGTACGTGATGAACACAACGATACTGTTGGTAAGCAAGTAGGGGACATGTTGAGTAAAGCTCTGACTGAATCTGGGCATTTTCTGGTTTTTGAGCGCCCAGATATCAACCGATTAAAAGATGAATTAGCGCTCACCGGTACAAAAATGAATGTTATCGGTGCGGATGCGTTAATAATTGGTTCTCTTACTGAGTATGGGCGTAAAACTGTTGGTGAATCTGGGTTTTTATCGGCGACAAAAAGGCAGGTCGCTCATGCAAAAGTCGAGTTTCGGTTAGTTGATCCTAAAACTGGACATTCGTTTTTTAGTACTACCGGAAGCGGGGAAGCCTCTAATGAAGCTTCATCTATTGCTGGTTTTGGGTCCAGAGCAGAGTATGACGGAACTTTAGGGGATACAGCTATTAGTCAGGCGATCTCTGGAGCAGTTAGTAAGCTTGTATATGAAATGCTTTCTAGGCCTTGGAGAACAAACATTCTTGATGTTCAAGGAGACCTTGTCTACATCAGTGGGGGAAAAAGCCAAGGTATCAAACAGGGCATGGTTTTTTCAGTTGAGTCACCAGGTAAAGAAGTTACATCTAAACAAACAGGTTTTATTATATCTTTGCCCGGCGAAGAAGTTGCGACCATTAAAGTCACTGCACTATTCGGTGAAGACGAGACCTCGGAGGGAGCAGTAACAAAAGTACTTACAGGCTCTATTGCAGGGCATGACTCAGAACAACTAATCATTGTAAAAAAGGATTAAACCATGCGTAAAGTTACAATCGCACTCCTGTGTCTGCTCACTTTTATGGTGGGCGGATGCATGAAATTACCGACGGAAAAAAGCTCAATTGTCGATGCTCGGCCTCAGATTTCATTCAAGATAGCAAACCAAGAGTATGCAAATGAGTATGAGGTATTTATTGATAACCTTTTTATGGGGAAAGCTGTTGATTTTCTTGAAGGGAAAACTGCCCTGAGAGTTATTCCTGGGTCGCATATTGTGCGGGTTAAGTATTTAGGCAAAGTTGTTATTGATGAGAAGGTTTACTTAAGTGACGGGGCCGCGAAGACGGTGGTGGTTTATTAGTATGAAAAAATTAGGGTTAGCTTTTTTGATTATGGCAATGACAGGTTGTGTAACTACCGAATATAGCTGGGGGCCTTATGAACAAGGCTTGTATGACTATTATAAAAAACCAGAGTCGGGAAATGAGTTTTTGGCTGAGTTGGAAGTTCACGTGGCCAGCATTAGAGAGGGTGGAGCAAAACCTGCACCTGGATTGTTGGCTGAGATAGGTACGTTGTATTTAGAGCGAAACGATACTCAAAGCGCTATTAAATACTATGAATACGAGCGGGATACCTGGCCTGAAAGTCGTCCCCTGATGGATTCTCTTATAAAGAATCTTTCTGATAATGCTTCCAAGGGGTAGGTTTTATGAAATATTTATTGGTTTTGGTTGCACTTATCATGACAGGTTGTGCTGCGCAGCAAAAAAGTATCGACTGGAGTGCATATGAGTCAGCAGACCCTAAGTCCATTCTCATAGTACCGGTTGTAAATAATTCGTTGGATGTTGACGCTTCTAATTACATGCTGAGTACGTTAAGTGTTCCTTTAGCTGAGAGTGGTTACTACGTTTACCCAGTAAATACAGTGAAAGTTATTTTGGAGCAGGAGGGGTTTTATGAAGCTGAGCAGGTACATAGATCAGACTCCGTATCACTAGCTGAAATGTTTAGTGCGGATGCGATTTTGTACGTCACTATTCAGCGATGGGATGCAAAATACATACTGCTTTCTACCAGTGTTACCGTTCAGTTTGATTACCTGATGGTGGATAGCGAGGGCACAGAAATATGGAAAGCAGAAAAAACAATGGTTTATACACCGCAGAGCAGTAATAGCGGTAATCCTCTAGTTGACCTTATTGCAATGGCTGTAAATGCTGCGATGACCAAAGCTGCGCCAAATTATATGCCTTTGGCTCGCTCAGCTAATCAACAGGTCATGGTAATGGAAAAGACAGCCTTGCCAGCAGGCCCATACACTAAAAGCGAAGAATAAGAATACATTTATTTAGCTGTTGTGTTGTTTGTATAAATGGAGGGACTGTTTTCTTCGTGCGGTGAACAAAAAAAGGGGAAGCCCGACCACACCCCGAAAGGTGTGGCCGTAGCAAGGTTGTCCAGAGAGGCTGCCCCTAGGACGCTTTCGACAAGGTATCCCCAAGACACGCCGCCGCACTTTCTGCCGCTTCCTGTAGCGCTCTGGTGGAGAGGTGAGCATACCGCTGCGTCACCGTGGGGTCAGAGTGGCCAGAGAAGCTGGAAACCTAAAAACTGAAAGCTGTTTTGGGTTAGCGCAGCAGGATTTCAGAATTTCAGTTTTTAGGGCTACTCTAAAATTAGAAACTGCTTTCTTTGTTGAAAAGGGAATAGGCACAACCATGGATGAACAAGAAAAGTGTTTGAATAAACTGATAGACAGTTTCAATAAAGTCTCAATTAGCTCTCTGGGAGGAGGTAAGGTTGGTCTTGATTTTTATCGGAACAAAAAAAATAATGTGTTGATTCGCATAGGCTGTAAAAACAAGGAAACTGATTATAAATATTTGAAAGACCATTCCGTAATCAGTAAAGGTGAGCTGTTTGTGAAATTGTTTACAGGCTGCACAGGCCTATCGTCAATAGATCAAATGCTGGAATCATTCGATGAGCTCCATGGTGAGAGTGGCTCAAGCGATCTTTCTGCTTTCGTGCAATCATTAAAAGCAAGTAAAATAATAATTTTCTATACCAGTATAGCTGGGGGGTCCAATGCTGCACTGGTAATTCTGTATAATATTTGTCGAAAGTTTAATATTGACTGCCTACCGATTATTATAAAGCCAGGTTTATTTTGTGGACCTCGTATTTATAAAATTGATGTTAAATATTTTACTGGTTACTTTGATGCACATAACTATCACATATATGACCAAGATTGTTTGAAATATAGGCTAGTTGATATTGGAGACCCACACTCATCTCCATGGGATGAAATGAATAAGAGAATGGAAGAGGAGTTATTAACAATCGCTAATTCGATAATGCGATGCTGAGAAGCGCTTCTAAAGTCTGCGACTTGAAATTAATTCAGATGACTTTTGAATTTTATGAATCCAGCCACCAAAAACACCATGAAGATAACCCCAGCCTTTGTACACCCCGAAAAGAGGACAAGTTAAGAACATGATGAGATTTAAGGGGTTGATTAAAAAAGGGTTAAAACTTGCAGAGCAAGCAGCTGAACATGCTACAGATGCCAGCAAAGCTGCGAAAGAATACTGGGATGAAAACAAGGATGAGCTGCAAGCACAAGGTAAGGAAGCGTTAAAGGCAGGACAAGAATACGCATCTAGCACCTATGAGTCAGCATCTGACGCAGCGAACAGTGTTTACCGTGATATTAGGTACTCAGATAGTGATTTAGTAAAAATCCAACAGAATATAGAAAATCAAGGCGGACACTACAGAGAGCTGAACAGACGAAACACTACCGTTGATTCAATAATGCTTGGTGGCGAAACGTTGATCACTTTGTTAGCTGCTGGAACGATACCAGATGAAATAATCAAAGCATATGATGCTGCATATCCTAACCTATCTGACTCAATATCTTTCGAGGATAAAGTACGTGAACTAGATGGTGAAGCCCTCACAGGTTTCATTTCAGGGGTGAAAGGAAAGTTATTTGAGCAAAAGTATGTGGCGTACCTAAATGATGGTAATTTGCCCGATGGGTACACAGCAGTGCTTGCGGAATCAGCAACGCAACCTGGATGGGACATTGCGATAGAAGGCCAAAACGGAGAAATTGCATCTGTATTACAAGCCAAAGCAACAGACTCTGTATCGTATGTGCAAGATGCTCTTGAGAAATACCCCAACATTGACGTTGTCACAACCGATGAAGTTTATAGTCATCTAGCAATGAGCGGGATCAGTGAGAATATTACAAATGGGTCAGTATCCAACGTGGAGCTTGTAGATGCGCTAGGAGGTGCCGTAGATGCATCAGAGCTAACAATGAACTATGCACCACCAATGCTTGCTCTCGCCTTTATTGCCTTTACATCATACAAGGATGAAAGCCTCACTCTATATGAAAAAGCTAGAAGCGCAGGCGACAGGTCAGGAAAAACATATTTAAGTTACTTAGTCGGTGGAGGTATTGCAGCAATCACCAATACTTGGTGGCTAGGAGTCTTAGGTAGCGTCAGTAGCCGCATATTAAGCGATAGCGGAAACAGAAAATACGAGACGTATGTAAAACTGAAAGAGATTGAAGGAAATAATCAATTACTAATTAAGAGATTACGATTAACTTGATTTTGATGCTGGCAGGGCAATAGCGGATAGAGTTGCGAGTGATAGGGCGATTGGCAAAGACGTGAGTAGAGGTAACTAAAGAAAACTTGGATTCAACCATTAAGTGGAGTGCATAACTTGATTAAGTAGAGAAAACGGTCAGCTGCAGGTAGGCTAATCGGATTTTCTCCGGCAAGAGATGCAACGATGAAAGCCTACCGACAACTGACCTATGAGCAACGATGCCAGCTTTACGCTCTAAATAGAACTGGTTTTAGCCAACAAAAGATTGCTCTTTCGATTGGCGTCAGCCAACCGACCATTAGTCGTGAATTGAAACGCAACACAGGAAAGCGAGGCTACCGTTACAAACAAGCGCAGGAAAAGACCAATATCCGCCGCAGCCAGGCCGTAAAGGCGATAAACAGTCAGCGGGGTCGAGGCTTTGAATTATGATCTCTGGCTATCCCGCTCACCGTCCGTTTGTTTTTCTCTCCGGAGGGCTATCATAAATCAAAGACCTGACCCTATCTCTTTTGTTAGGTGATGATTCTCAAGTTTTGTAGTTGACCAATTCCTGGTGGTAGTTGGGTTACATCATTATAAGGCCAATGGTGGGAGACCACCATTGATGGTCGCTTAACTTCTACTTTTAGCGCCAGCTAAAAAAGGGAGGATTACCAGGTGGTTTAGGTAAAAACTAAAACCTTTGAATCAGAATATCGAGATTCGGGGTTTCACGCTACGCCGAAAGTTTATCCGCATAATGCCGTTTTAAAGTGGTAGGTATGGCCGATAGTAAGCTGTTTAAGTAGTTGGTTTGACCGCGTGAAATGGTGGATATGGCCGCGATTTACACAACTAGCCGAAGATTGTACCTAATACCCCTAGATCTAAATTAATAATATTATAGAGATTAGTTGAACATGAAAACAATGCACTCGCTAGACCTTGAATTCACTGACAAAATCACACTAATGGCGAATGCTGGGGTATTAAGATACACCAGGGACTATGACGAGGAAAAAATAGCTAAAATGGCACCTGGTTTTTCTCCTCAGGCTGATTTTTTGTTATCTAGTAGCAATAATTCTTGCCTAAGTGAAACAGCTAACCTAATTACAGAGTCAGGATTAACGGAGGGATATCAAGTAACATTAAATGATATTAGAGGCATCCTTTTCATGTGGCCCATGATAACTAAGATAATTGAAAATGTACCTTCCAGCATGGATGTAAAAACATGTTTATGCTTCTTTTATGACCTTTCTGATAACGCAGGCCACCATTATTTAATGCATGAAGATAACTATCTAAAACCCCACTATTTGTCCCATTTCAACAGTAAAATACCAGATTCCTTTACTCATGAGATCAGCTCGGAAGAATTATCCCTGCTTTCTTGTTTTTACTTTTTTGGCTCTAACTATCTTGACTGGATAGGACATTAGTTTAAGTGTAGTGGCGTAGTGAATTTGGCCACCTAATTATAGAGGCGCGATAACTTAATACAAATTTCACAATCGTCTCTTGTGGGGCGTTAGCAGTCATTGGAAAGCAAAAAATAAAAGGAAAGCCAGACCACACCCCGAAGGATGCGGCCGTAGCAAGGTTGCCCAGAGTAGCTGCCCCTAGGACGCTTTTGGCAGAACATCACCAAGACACGCCGATGCACTTTCTGCGGCGTCCTGGAGAGCTCTGGTGGAGAGGTGGGCGTACCGCTGCGTCACCGTGGGATCAGAGTGGCCGAGGATCTGCTGCACCTCGTACAAAGAACGCCCGCTATTAACCAGATGGGACGCATATTGGTGCCTGAGATCGTGCAGCCTGAGGTTTGTCAGGCCAGCTTCCTTGCGGATTCGGTGCCAGGTTTTGTTGATGTTGGTATATCGTTTTCCTGTGCGTTGGTTGATGAAAAGGTGACCCTGATCGTTTGCCTTCGCTAGTTCAGTCAGCACGTTTATGGCTGTTTGGTTTAGCGGGACAGACCGTATCTTTTTTGATTTTGAGTTGGTTGCCGGAATGCGCCACACACGGTTGTTCTTATCAATGTGATCCCATGAGGATTTTAAGGCTTCGTTAAGCCGCGCTCCTGTTGATAGCAAAAACAATATCACTAGGCAGACCGTACGATTTTTATCTGTCTTCAGGATGTGCAGCAACCGGGCCTGCTCATCATCTGACATATAACGTTCGGTCTTGTTATCCGTTCTAAATAATTTAATTTTGTCAGCAGGATTGCGCTCCAGTAGCTCCCATTCCACAGCAAGGTTCAGAGCATGACGTATTAACTTAATATGGTGGTCGCAGGATGCGGGTGATAAATTTTCATCTATAAGGCCTGTGTGGAAATTATGAATCTTCTTGCGGCTAATTCGGTTGAGAGGATCGCTACCGAAAACACTCAGTATTCGTAAGCGCAACATCGACTCTTTGTTCTTCCATGACCGGTTCCTTTTCTTTACGTACGGCATGTAGTGATCGTCAGCAAATTCCTTGAACGTCATGACTTGTTTCTCGCGTTTTGCCTCTGCTCTCGGATCTGCACCAAGTGTAATTTTAGCCTTTAGCTCTCTGGCGCGTTTTCTGGCTTGGGCCAATGTGATCTCTATGGTTCTGCCGATTTTTTGATGGCATGTTTTCTTCTGCGCGTCCTTATAGCGGAGATAGAAAGTGCCATGGCCGGGGCTAGTAGCTCGGACCTCGATATACAGTCCAGGGAAGGTTGTGTCGCATAGCTCCTGGCGGTTTTTACCATCTGGACAGATCAGATTGTTCTTGATTACATGTGGCGTTAACTTAATTTTAGGCATATTTAATCCCTCAGCGGTGTTAATGAGTTGGCTTGAAATTAGTTTGTGGGTGAAGCTAGGGGTGGTGCTGGGCGTTTTCAGAATTACGCCGGTCAATCTACTGAGAACCTAAAACCTGAAAAACTAAAATCCTGGCAGAAAACCAGAACGGCAGTTTTTCAGGTTTGCAGCTTTTAGGGCAGTTCTAAAATGTGGAATTGCTTTGCGCCATGAGCGACCACTTTAAAATTCCAGTGATGCTGGGCTGGATCATCGCCAGTAAAACGTTCGATAGTCTGTAATACTGCGCGCTTACTTACACCGGAGCGTTCCGAAGCTTCAGCTGCCATTTTCATCTTGGAATTAACGCCATCACGAATGCAGTCTTTGATGATTCCTATCGGTGCCGCATCATTAGCTGCCTTTTCGGCGGAAACTGCTCTCAAGTCACTAGCTGCGATATCATCCACAGGCGTAATTGATGAAAGAAGCTCAAGATAGCTGATGTCATCTTCAATGATGTAACTGTATGCAGCTCTAGAAGCGACTCGCCCACGGTTCTTTTTATTTTCAAACTCAACAGTCTTAATGCCGCCAGCCTCATCAAGCGTATCAAGCACATAAACACAATCGGCGTCGTCAATGATGTCGCTGGTGCCTGCATAGATGGCTTTACCGTCAGCGTCACGCTTTTTGTTGACGTGTGCTAAGGCGATGATCGTGCCACCTTGAGATATGAACATGCGAATGACCTCGCCAAACTCACGCAGCATACTTTTGTCCATCAGATCGGCAAACTTTTTGAGCGTATCAAGAATGATGATGACGTTTCGAGCCTTACCTTTCGTTGCCAGACTTCTAAGCGTAGGAAGTAAGTCTTTAGCCTTGTAACCACGGTGGCCTGGGGCGATCATGTGAAAGCCATACTCTTCGGCAATCTTTAGCTTTTCCGTGAGCCCGACATGGTTATCGTCTGCGTTAATATAAAAAACATTTTTGGCATCAATCGATTTTGCATTGACTGCTTCCATCAAAAAATGAAGCGTGAGCAGCGTCTTACCGGTGTTGAATTGAGCGTAAATAACGGTCCACTGGCCAAGCAAAGCTAACTTTCCAAGAACAAACACGTCAGCCAGCATTTTCTTTTCGTATTCACTGCTAAGCCCATTAAGAGAAAATTTTGAGAGCTCATCATGCGTTGTAACCTTTTCGGTTGCTTCAACGGTAACGGTATCAACAGTTTTAAACTTGTCAGCGTCATCAAGAGCTATTTCGCTGATGTCCGCACCGTTGTCTTTAGCCATTTTGCACAATGTGCCAAAGGTAATGGGTATACCGTTGTAACTGGAAAAAGATTCCCACATGGTGCGGATCTCATCACTGCCACAGTAGTTAGCACCTCGACTGCTCCAACCATCAGCGATTACAAAACCTTCTTCACTACCATCAAAGGTATGGTAGATAGCTGCCAGTACGGTAAACCAATCGTGGTAGCCGCAATCTGAAGATATGTGTTTGAGAACGTCTTTAATCTTGCGAGCGTTTGCGCTGCTGGTAGGAACTGAGAGAGTTGATGGATGAATGGCCGTCTTCACCTGCTGGCGAGGTTCTTCTCGACCGTTGTGCCTGAACACAGCATCAATAAAACCTTGGTCAATTTCGACCAGTTCATCAATTCCGTCCGCTTCATCAATATCGATGATTTTTCCGGGACTTGGCGGTAGTACCACCATCGAGCGTCCCTGACCATTTCCGCGACCTGTTTTTACATCAAGCCGTTCCGGGTGATCAGCACTAGAATGTGAATCTGTTTTAGCAAAGGTGTCAGCAGCCCTGAGGTAATAGTGATGCACGCCTTTGTTGGTTGTTACCGTCAGCGTCGGGTTAATATCAAAAGACTTTTCCAGCTGATACAACGCCGCTACTGATTCAGGCGTGTCGGCATCAAGTACTAATATCTTTTCATCTGCAATCAAGCCAAGTTCGTGATCTGGGTGCTTGGCCCAGTGATCTTTTATCGAATCTTCAGAAAGGTCGTTTAACCATGCTGACCACCCGACAGCAGTGCGTTTAGTGCCTGGTACCAGTGGAATTACGTTAAAGCCGAACTCAAGCCATTGAAGTGCGGCGGGCAGAAATTTTCCTTTATCTGCGGGTGAAATTGACGAAAAAGTCGAGGGTTGTATTTTTATATTGCTTGGTACTTTTGGTACTTGGTTGTGCGCTTTTGGCATGTTGTTTCTCTTAATTGTTAATGAGCGTATGAAGGGCTTTTTTGTGTCAAAATTAGCCGGTATATACATTTTTATTCTTGCAAGAATATGAGGATACTAGGCGTCTGAAACAGGCGTTGCAAGCGGGCGATATTTTGTAACCATTTGATTTGCAAGAACTAAAATGCTTTAAATGAGGCTCGGAATTTACATAAGGTTTTAAGTACCTTCACCTTGGTTGCGACTGAAATAAGGTTAAAAGTACTTTCGAGATTAAAGGTGGAATTTATCAATCGTTAAAGGACGTTTACGCTGATGAATTTTTACTTATTCGCATGGAAATCACCGAAGAAATTTTTTTAAAATATTTTTCATTGCTTGATGATTTGCCTGTTTTTTTAGCTCAATTATTTGGAAATGATCAGAATTAGATAATTTTTGCCTGACGATTTAATATTTTCTTGGTGGTGTTATGTGGCCGTGAACTACTTTCTGGGATAGTCAGGGGGCGGGGTATCTGAAAAACTGGAATGCTGAGAAACTGAATATGACCGTTTTAATGTTCCAGATTTCCGAATTTCAAGATTTCCAGATTTCCAGATTTCCAGATTTTTAGTTTTATGGTGTATGGTGAAAACCAGTCTCGGCTCCTGTGTGGGGCTGCTTTTTATCGGCGGACCCAACCATTGACTCCCCCTATTGCAACCTACTCTTCGCAATCAAGCTGTATGCCAAGTTCAAGCCGTTTCAAATAAAGGTAAGCCGTCAGATATTCCTTCAGCATATCGTCGGGATAGTTCTCAAATTCACTGTCCAATATTGCGGTCGCTAACATTTCGTATCGGTCATATAGATCAGCAGGGGTTGCAGCTTCACCCGGAAGAGCCTCAACGGCTTTTTCCAGGCGAACGCCAACCTCCGCTAGAGAGCGGATAGTCATAGTATTCTCCTAAGTTTTAAATGGTTGGAACGGGAAGGGTGTTGCTAGGTGGGGTTAGTGGATGTGTTGGTCATGGCCAATTATTTGAATTTCCTTTTATTGCGGAAGTAGTTGATCAGCTTCTGTTTGAACTTCTCACCCTGCCACTTCAGCAAGGCCAGAACGGCTATAACTAAGATGGACTGAATCGGGTAGAGGTACACAAGCAAAGCTACAATGGCGATCACGAAGGTGTTTTCTGCGCCGGTTAAAATGATCAGCGCAGCAACTGCTAGTAGTGTTAAAACCATAGGGTCTCCTTATTAGTTAGTTGGTTACGAATTGCGATTACGACGTAGACGGCTAACGATGGGCACTGAGAATGCAGCACCTCTTGCTGTAGTCAGGCCACGCTCATTGAGTGCATCTGCTAATGCTTGGCAGGTTGAAAGCCCTTCAGCTTCTTCCAGGTGAGTAATGATTTTGAAAATCTTGGTCTGCCAGTCCTGCTGTTTCTGTACCCTCTGATCATTAGCAGCAGATACATCACTATTTCTCTGTGCTGCCAGATGAGGGTTGCCCAATACGACGCCGCGCTCTTTTGCTATACGTAATGCAGCCTTGGTTCGTTGGGATATCATCCGAGCTTCGTGTTCAGCCATTGCAGCCAAGATATGTATGGTGAGTTGATCGATCTCAGGAAGATCACAAAGTTTGAAGCGGATGCCTCGTTTCTGAAGGCTGGTGATGAAGTGAAGGTCTCTTGATAGGCGGTCTAACTTAGCCACCAGAACAGTGGCGTTGGCTAATTCGGCATAGTCTGCGGCTTTAGTGAACTCAGGTCTGTCAGCTCGTTTACCGCTTTCTATTTCTATGAACTCAGCAATAACTTCACCACCAAGTTGAGCTAAGAACTCTCTGACGGCTTGTTTTTGAGCGTCCAGGCCAAGCCCAGACTGACCTTGTTTATGTGTGCTGACTCGAAAGTAAGCAACATAACGATGACTGTTCATGATTGGTTTTCTCCATTGGAAATAAATTCACAGGCACAGCAAAGCACTACAACATTGAGGAATATTGCATTTCGCTAAAGGGACCTTTTGGGTTATGTGAAGTGCTATTGCTGTGGAGCGGGGGTGAGTTGTTGAAGCTTATTGATGCAGCTGTAGTTATTTGCTTGTTGGTTTCTTTTTGGCGGCGGCTTTCATGGTAGCGATCAATTCAGCTCGATTGGCTTCCTTGATCTTCTCGGCTTCAGCTACGTCGTCATCCAGGCTGACTTTGTTCTTGATGAGCTGTTGCATAGCCGCCTTGAAGCCTTTGACGTCACCAAGTGTGTGAGACATCAGTTGCTTTTCAACGGGCAGTAACAGGTTTTCAGCTCTCAGTGCCGCTGCAAGGAAACCGTGGTTGTTAGATCCTTTGGATTGATAGAGGGGTTTGAAGATGATGGCCTTGAAGGGCTTGTCTGAACTGGTTGTTTCTATGGTGTCCAAAACGTCATTCAGGGCTATCCATTCATTGGAAAAGAAGCCACCACCAGAATTGGCAGTGATTCGGAAGTGGAAGGTTTTGGCGGTTTCGTCATATCCGACGTGGTAGGTGAGGGCGCTTAGGGCTCGAGGGGAAAGTTTTGGGGAAGTGGATTTTTTGATGATGCGAAGGGTACTTGTCATGGTTGTTGCCTCGTGTTGATTGATTAAGGGTGGAGAGGCTTCTCCATATAAGATACCGGGGTTTTCGCGGGTTTTAGGATGGGTGTTAGTTGCGGTAACCAAGATTACTTTGAGTGGTTTGTGTTTAACGTGATGGCTGGGAAATTGAGTGAGGTTGATATAGTGACTGTCTGCTTCCGACCCATAACGGACATTATAAATATTGGGTATCTCAGTGTTTTGCTGCCCGGCCTTAGGAATTTTTCGTTCCGCTTTTTGTCAAAATTCAGCGTGGTTTTTTCCGAGGTTCGTATAACACCCTGTTAGGGATCTAATTATGATGAGCACTGAAGCTGCAATAACTAAGTTCGTTGGAGCTATTGTCACAGTCTTAATCGAGAGGCAGGGGCCGAATACCAATTTAGTCGTTCAAAAGGTACTCGGATCAGGTTTTGTTGTTAATAAAGACAAAGCAATAGTAGCTACTTGTTGTCATGTATTGCCTGAGAAAGATAGAAACCTAGACATTGGCTTTTATTGTAAGGATGGAAGTGGTGGCTGGTTTATTTCACTAGTTGATACATCGTCTATTCAAGAAATGGATGGCGAGGATTTACTGGTTTTTCAGTGCCTTGACCACAACGACTGCTCAATAAGAAAGGGATTTGAAACTCTCCCCATTTCAGGCAGAGATCTATTGATGGCTGAGAAAGTTATTTTTGCCGGCATACCAACTAATCACTTAAAAATAAGTAGACCAGGTGACACCAACGTTACATCAAGAGTAATAGTTGGTTTTGTATCAGCAGTTTATGAAAAAAATGCTGATATTAATTCACCATTGATAAAAACAATGTCTGGTGGGCCAGTTATCAGTTCAGATGGAGAAGTTATCGGAATAGCTTTAAAAAATGTATTAATCGGTCTAGATGTTGAAATGGTTAATAGTGAAGTATCTGAAAGTGGTGATACCAAGGAAGAGCATGTATATAGTGAATATCAGAGATTTGGCTTTTTATTTAAATCCCAACAATTTCTTGGCTGGCTTAGGTCTATAGAGTCGCAATATTCAGATGCCTAACAAGCCCTTTCACTGGACGGTCCCTTTCACTTCCCACCCATGAAAGGCAGCGTTGAATGACCGTTATTGGCACAAAGCAGTCTGCCGGTTTTTCAAAAGCTGTGCTCAAAAGAGGCAGATTGGACCGGTGGTGCTTTGATTTGCGCTCGAGTGTGTTTGCGCAAAGAAAAATGGTGGGCCCTCCCAGACTCGAACTGGGGACCTGCCGATTATGAGTCGGATGCTCTAACCAACTGAGCTAAGGGCCCTTGTACTGCAGCTAA
>Ga0209395_1003225_pt1 | contig 20497 bp, 23 predicted proteins | sample GOMGulsemesocosm_3_FD_184635 | JGI IMG/M metagenome (GOLD analysis project Ga0209395, IMG submission 184635) | Methane-oxidizing microbial communities from mesocosms in the Gulf of Mexico - GOM9D Gulf of Mexico (SPAdes) (version 2) | ecosystem: Environmental > Aquatic > Marine > Cold seeps... | reverse complement strand
CGGTGCAGCCAAGGCCCTCGGCGAAGTTCTGCCAAACCTGAAAGGCCGGTTGGATGGATCTGCAATGCGGGTTCCGTCGCCCAATGTTTCGGCCGTTGATCTGACCTTTATTGCCTCGCAGGATGTTACCGTGGATCAGGTCAATGCCGTCATGCGTGAAGCCGCCAATGGCAGCATGGCGCGGGTGGTCGGATATGAACCGGCACCGCTGGTGTCCATTGACTTCAACCATTCGCCAGAAAGCTCGATCTTCGCACCTGAACAAACCCGCGTTGTCGGCAACCGCCTGGTCCGGGTTTTGGCCTGGTATGACAATGAATGGGGGTTCTCGGTGCGGATGGCTGATGTTGCTGTCGCCATGGGGCGCCTTTCGGCCTAACCCAGAGCTGCTAAACACAGCATAAGCTTGAGCTTTCACGCCCGGTCAGGCATATCTGGCCGGGCGTATTTTTTAGGCGAGACCTGATGACCCATAAAATTGCCATTGTGCTTGGCCTGATCATCCTCGTCGCAATTGTAGTAGACATCATGCTGACAGGCACTGGCCATATGGTGTTTCTGGGCAAGCGCATGTTTGAACTGATCGACTGGGTCGCCTTCTGGCGTTAATATTTCTCAACCGATGTCTCGGTTCATATAGCTTTCCGGCGGGGTCCAGGTGTCCGGCATAAAGCGATTGGCCCAAATGCTCATCGCCTGAGTGACTGGCAACAGCGCCTCACCCTTATCAGTCAAACGATATTCATAACGCTTAGGCCGCAGTTGATAGGTCTTTTTGACCACCAACCCCTCGCGTTCCATTCGCGCCAGACGATCTGTCAGCACACTGGCTGTAATCTGCTCGGGCGAGGTCATGAAGTCGGAAAACCGCGATTTCCCACACAGCATGTCCCGCAGAATGACAAGGGTCCAGCGATCGCCGACAATATCCAATGTCGTCGCAATCGGGCATCCCGACCGGTGGTCTCTTTCCATAAACGTCCCTTTTCACCTCCAGTAACTAGCGACTTGCTAGTTACTACTTACTACGCTAACAACAGGAATACAAACCAAACCATTCACGCTTGGGAGAAATTAAATGTCTGACGTATTTTCCGGCGGCTGCCTGTGTGGCAATGCCCGCTATACCTGCTCTGCAACACCCCAGGTTGCCGTACATTGCCATTGCGAAGACTGCCGCAAGTCCAGCGGCACTGGCCATTGCACCCATCTAATGGTGCAAAATGACGCCTTCACCATTTCAGGTCCGCTCAGTTCATTCTCCAAGCAAGTTGATAGCGGCAACCAGGTTGACCGATTCTTTTGCCCCAACTGCGGATCAGCACTTTATTCCATCAATTCCGGCATGGCTGGTGTCGTATTTCCCCGAGCCTCCAGCCTGGATGACCCAGAAATTGCCGCGCCGCAAATGACCGTCTATGCTAGTCGGGCGGCCTCGTGGGACCCAATCGCCGCTGACTTGCCGTCCTGCCCGGAAATGCCCGCGTCCAATCCAGCAGAGTAGAATAGCAGCAATGGCATATGACCCACACTTGGCCGACAGATTCAGAGAGGCCCTGCCTGTTGAATTGCCATTCAGCGAGAAACGCATGATGGGCGGGCTTTGCTTTTTGCTCAACGGTAACATGGTCGGCGGCGCAGATCGGGCAAAAACAGGTGAGGGTCGCTTCATGTTCCGGGTGGGCAAAGAAAACGAGGCTATTGCACTCGCCCGGCCCGGGGCATCAGTGGTAGAATTGGGCGGCAGGCGGATGGGAGGAATGATCTTTGTCGACGCAGCCCCTTGCTCGCTCGTTGATTTGCGAGATTGGGTGTTCCTGGCGCTCAGCTTTGTCGAAACACTGCCCGCAAAATAAGGGAGGAGTCCCTGCCCCTCCCTTATTGAAGGGGTTATTTCCCTAGGCGTTCTTGCAAGGCATCATTGACCTTAGGCGTGACAAATTTCGACACATCGCCCCCCAGTCGGGCAATTTCTTTGACCAGCTTACTGGCAATCGCCTGGTGCTTGGCTTCGGCCATCAGGAACACGGTTTCGATCGAGCTATCCAGCGCCCGGTTCATGCCGACCATCTGGTATTCATATTCAAAATCAGCCACCGCGCGCAAACCGCGCACAATGATCTGAGCGCCGACGTCATTGGCACAGTCAATCAGCAGGTTCTCAAACGGATGGGCAACAATTTCCGTGCCAGTCTGCTCGCTGAGCTTGGCACATTCCACCTCGATCATCGCCACCCGTTCTTCCAAGGAAAACAATGGCCCCTTGTCCCGGTTGATCGCTACGCCGATCACCAGTTTGTCCACCAATGCGCTGGCGCGGCGGATGATATCGATATGACCGATAGTGATCGGATCAAAAGTGCCTGGATACAGAGCAACGCGCATGGCGGCCTCCTGCTGGGTCAGATTTGCTGCACACGCAAACACATTTGCGCAGTGCAGCGCAAGAGGGTGGAAATACTGAGGTCCTGCCTGAGACTTAATGTCCCATGATCATGCCTTCTAACGCGTCTTTTTCCATCGCCACCTGCGACAGCTGCGCCTTGACGACATCGCCCAGGCTGATCAGCCCGATCATTTTTTCACCGTCAACCACTGGCATGTGCCGGAACCGACCATTGGTCATCTGCTGCAGGATCTGGCCGACGTTATCATGGCTGGTACAGGTCACCAGTTTGCGAGTCATATACCCACTCACCGGTTTTTCCAGACAACCGCCACCCGATTTGGCCAATTCCCGAACAATATCACGTTCGGACAAGATACCTTCGGCATGTTCGCCGTCCGAAGACACCACAACGGTCCCGATCCGGCGATCCGACAGCAGTTTCGCAGCTTCCGAGATACTGGCATCAGGCGCGATAGTAACGACACCACCGCTGTCCTTCGATTTCAGAATTAGATGAACTAGCATAAGCGCTCCTCTGAAATTTTACATCGTATTTCCAAGGGTTGCCGGAATACCCGGCCTTGTCAAGTGAGGCCTTCGAGTCGTGTTACTTCGTCGCGCAAACCCTTGTTCAGCGCTTCGGCAAATCGGTTCAGCCGCTCGCTGCGTTGATCCCCATGATGTCGCACCAGATAAAAGCTGCGGGTCAGGCTGATTTGATCCGCAAGAACCTTTCTCAGCGAGCGGTGAAACGGCAGTGTAAAATCATGTGCCACGCAAAGAGCCGTGCCTTGGGTCACCAGTTTTAACTGCACCGAGACCGAGTTTGACGCCAGCGCCACCCGCTCTAGCCCAAACTCATTCAGATAGTCCAACTCACGATCAAAGATCATATCTGGAATGTAGCCAACCATGCGATGCTTCTTGAGGTCTTCGATGTTAGTGATCGGCGGGAATTCTTTTAGGAAATGCCGCGACGCTGCCAGGTGAAGCTTGTAGTCGCAGATCTTTTCCACCTTCAGGTGGGCGGCCGTCGGTGCACTGACAGTGATCGCCATATCAGCTTCGCGCCGCGACAGATTGATCACCCGTGGTAGCGATACGATTTGAATATCCAAATCTGGATTATCAACACTGATCCGCGCACAAACCTGAGGCAAGAGGTAGTTGGCGCTGCCATCCGGAGCCCCAATACGGATTTGCCCCGCAAGTGTATCACTCGGCCCGCTCAGCGCCTCTTTGGCTGCGCGCATGGCCTGTTCAGCCTCTTCGGCATGGACTAACAATCGGTCACCAGCAGCGCTTAATGCATAGCCCTGCGGCGATTTCACAAACAACAGCGTCTCAAGCGCCGTCTCAAATCTGGCAACCCGACGCCCCACTGTTGCCGGGTCCATCTTTAATATCCGCCCTGCCCCTGACAGACTGGCCTCGCGCGCCACTGCCAAAAACACTTTCATATCATCCCACTGCGGATCCATACTCTTCATTCTCTTTGCCCCGCTCAACTTCTGCTGACATTTTGCGTTCCTGCAAAACCTATTTGGAATCTTTCCTCTTTTCCGACGATTTTTGCAAGCCTATGCTCACATCAACTAAATTGCGGAGGATCCAATGCAAGAGCTGACTCACTTTATCAATGGCGAACACGTCAAAGGCACATCCGGGCGATTTGCGGATGTATTCAATCCAGCGACCGGCGAAGTGCAAGCCAAGGTACCGCTGGCATCCAAGGAAGAGCTGGAGGCAGCCGTTGCTGTCGCCAAGGCGGCACAACCTGCCTGGGAGGCTGTGAACCCACAACGTCGGGCCCGTGTGATGATGAAATATGTCTCACTGCTGAACCGCGACATGGACAAGCTGGCCGAGGCGCTAAGCCGCGAGCACGGTAAAACCCTTCCCGATGCAAAAGGCGACGTTCAGCGTGGCCTGGAGGTCGTCGAGTACTGCATCGGTGCACCACAGATGCTGAAAGGTGACTTCACCGACAGCGCAGGCCCCGGCATCGACATGTACTCCATGCGCCAAGCTCTGGGTGTTTCCGCGGGCATCACCCCGTTCAACTTCCCAGCGATGATCCCAATGTGGATGTTTGCCCCGGCCATCGTCTGCGGCAACGCCTTTATCCTGAAACCATCCGAGCGCGCGCCTTCGGTGCCACTGATGCTGGCGGAACTGCTGGAAGAAGCTGGCCTGCCCAAAGGCATCATTCAGGTGGTCAACGGCGACAAAGAAGCCGTCGATGCGATTCTGTATAACGACGTCGTGCAGTCGGTCGGCTTTGTTGGCTCCACCCCGATCGCCGAGTACATCTATGGGACTGGTTGTTCGCAGGGTAAACGCGTTCAGTGTTTTGGCGGCGCCAAGAACCACATGATCATTATGCCTGATGCGGATCTGGACCAAGCCGCCGACGCGCTGATTGGTGCTGGTTACGGTGCAGCTGGCGAACGCTGCATGGCGATTTCGGTTGCAGTTCCAGTGGGCAAAGAAACTGCCGACAAGCTGATCGAAAAGCTGATCCCACGTATTGAGAGCCTGAAAGTTGGCCCTTACACTTCGGGTAATGATGTTGATTATGGCCCGGTTGTCACCTCTGCCGCCAAAGAAAACATCCTGCGCTTGGTTGAGACGGGCGTCGAACAAGGCGCTGACCTGGTTGTTGACGGCCGTGATTTCTCGCTGCAGGGCTACGAGGACGGCTTTTTTGTTGGCCCGCACCTGTTCGACAACGTCACCCCAGACATGGATATCTACACCAAAGAGATCTTTGGCCCGGTCCTGACAACCGTACGTGCGCAAACCTACGAAGAGGCCATCCAACTGGCGATGGACCACGAGTATGGCAACGGCACCGCGATCTACACCCGTGACGGTGACACGGCCCGCAACTTTGCCAACCGGATCAACATTGGCATGGTCGGCATCAACGTGCCAATTCCGGTACCGCTGGCCTATCACACCTTTGGCGGCTGGAAGAAATCAGTGTTTGGTGACCTGAACCAGCACGGACCGGATGCGTTCAAATTCTACACGCGCACCAAGACCGTGACCGCACGCTGGCCCTCGGGCATCAAAGAAGGCGGCGAGTTCTCTATCCCAGTAATGGAATAACCGCCCCCTTCCAAAAACTACAAAATGGCCGCAGAGCAATCTGCGGCCATTTTCCGTTACTGGCTTTTGTATTGATCGCTTCAGGCACATCGAGTGGCCGCGGCAGTTTAAACAGTTCATTCAATCAGAAATTTGATCGAGCACCCCATCCCAGACGATTGAAACCTGCAGCGCGTCTCACCCGTCGGCTTGGACCAGAGCCAGTGCAGTACTGATGATATTGTCTTTTGATGACAGGCTCGCCGCACCAGACGAATAAGCCGCCTTCACTGCCTTGCACAAATGACCGGAAATGGTCGAGATTTCTGGAGGACTAATAAGATCTTTTGACCCCAAACCCTTATGGCGGCCTCCTGATGACGGACCTTCGCCACTGCAGGCAATAGACAACAACATATCTCTAGCAATGTTCTGCTCAGGAACAGTGGCGCCAGAGGCACTGGCCCATCCGGCGATTCACCAGCAGTAACCCGCGGTCGATAGTCACCATCAACAATCAGAGCTCGATCGCAAATTGAAAAGGCCGGTCAATGGTAAGACCGGCCTTGTAAATGTTTCTCTGCCCGTTTTATCAGCGACGGCGGCGACCGCCGCCACGACGTCCACGACCTTCGCCATCGGCCGACGGAGCCGCGTTGGTCCTGATCCACTCACCGCCGTGCGGATCGTTGTTGGTCAGGAAATTGGCAGCGCGGATAGCTGTCATTTCGCTACCCGAACGCGGCAAAGTCGACCCCATGCCAAACATGGTGACAAAGGCTTCGTCGTCCATGCCTTCTGGCAGAACGATGCCCGAAGCCTCAACAAAAGCCCGTTTTTCGGCGATCTTCTTTTGTGTCACAGGCAATGCCACCGGGTTCATGATGGCACTGGTCATGCCAGCGCCCATGGCCATCGGCAAAAAGGCATTGTTGATGCCGTGACGGTTTGGCAAGCCAAAGGAAATATTGGACGCGCCACAAGTGGTGTTCACGCCTAATTCCTCACGCAGGCGACGCACCAGCGCAAACACCTGCAAGCCGGCGGTGCCCATGGCGCCAATGGGCATAACCAGCGGGTCGACCACGATATCATGCGCCGGAATGCCGAAATCAGCGGCACGTTCGACGATTTTCTTTGCCACGGCAAAGCGCACATCGGGGTCTTCCGAAATGCCGGTGTCATCGTTGGAGATCGCAACCACTGGAACGTTGTATTTCTTGACCAGTGGCAACACCAATTCAAGACGGTCCTCTTCACCGGTGACGGAATTCAACAGCGGACGGCCCTCGGCAGCGGCCAGGCCGGCCTCAAGCGCTCCGGGTACCGAACTGTCAATGCACAAAGGAACGTCCACCAACCCTTGCACCATGGCGACGATCTTTGCCATCAAGGGCGGCTCGGTCTCATTTGGGTTCGGATTGGAATTGTAGACCACACCAGCGTTGATATCGAGGATACTAGCACCGGCCATGACCTGTGCCACTGCGTCTTTCTCAACGGTTGAGAAATCACCGGCCTCAAGCTCGGCCGCCAGTTTCTTGCGCCCGGTTGGGTTGATGCGCTCGCCAATCACGCAGAATGGCTCGTCAAAGCCCAGGATCGCGGTTTTAGTTTTAGATTCTACAACGGTACGGGTCATTATTGATCCTTAGGAGTTGACCGGCTTTGCCGAGGCGCCGCCATTGTTGATTGCCCAGTTGGCATTGGTCTTAATACCGCCCAGAGGGAAAAAGTGCACGTTTGTGATGTTGAAATCCGGGTTGGCCGCCTTGTGCGCCGCCAGTTTGGCAATCACGTCAGTTGGCTCATAAGGCAGCAACAATTTGGTCACATCCATTGCCCGTTTTTGCAGCACCTTCAACGAAGGACCAACGCCACAGGCGATAGCAAATTTGATCAATGTCTGAAGCTTGGCAGGACCGGCAATTCCGATGTGGATCGGTATATCAACACCGGCTGCCTTCATTGCATCAGCCCATTCGATAATCGGCTCGGCCTCAAAAGCGAACTGGGTCGCCAGCGCCATCTTTGCATCTGTACGCTCTGAAAATTTTTGTTTCCACATAAGGGCTTCGGAAACGTTCTTGTTGGACCCATCCGGGTCAATATCTTTGTTGCCCTCTGGGTGGCCTGCCACGTGCAGATTGGTAAAACCGGCCTTGTCGAACAGTCCTGTTTCCAGCATCTGCATCGAATCTTGAAAGTCACCAAATGGCGTTTTGACACCACCAGCCAGCAACAACGCCTGCTTCACGTCTGCCTCGCCCTGGTACCGCGCGATCCAGTCAGCAAGTGTCGCCTGGTCCTGGATGATCCGCGCTGGAAAATGTGGCATGACCGGGAAACCCTGATCATTCAGCCGCTTGGCCGTCGCAACCATGTCTTCGATCGGCGTGCCTTCGATATGGGCGACATAGACGCGGGTGTCAGCGGGCAACAATTCACGGAAATCTTCGATCTTGGCGGCCGTGCGCGGCATGACCTCGATCGAATAGCCCTGCAAGAAAGCCTCAACCTGTGGATTGACGGGTTGTGCGCCACCGGCATCACGTTTTTTAAAGTTCAACAAAGCCATCACGGCCTCCCATAGTCGTGTCGAGCCTAGGCCCATCCGTCATTCTGAATCAAAGCCTTGAGGCGGTCCTGGTCATACTCAGTCTCAAGGCGCTCGGCCTCCGAAGCAACAATCTCGGCCGCATCGCCGTCAACCGTATATGGTTTAGCTTTGCGCCATTCCGCCAGATAAGCATCGGCGTCTTTGGCGTTCACTTTCATGGCGGCACGGTCAATGGCTTGCTCAAACCGTTCCTCAAGCTGACGTTTGGATCCACGACGGCCCTTGCCGACAATAACCTGCGCGGGAATATCGCGCCAATAAACGATGGTGACCTCAGGCATTGCCGTTTCCTTCAAGATAGCTCTGATACTGCGGTTCTAGTGCGCCTATGGGCAGCGCGTAGGTCGAATTTCGACAAACCGGACGTTCTGAGCGACGTTTTCAATGTTGGGAAATTACATTTTTGGATCCGCGAAGGCCACAGGCCCGGATCATCATAATTCTCATCTGGTTTATGAGTTTGTTGCGTCAAGTGAAGGAGAGACCCTCGCAGTGTCTTGCGCGCACCCGCCTGCGCACCTATTGTCGAAAGCAACACGATAATCGGAGGGCGTGATCTATGGCGCCCAAGCGTTCCAATGGTACGGGCGCGTTCCCCAAAGCGGTAGAGACCCCCGTGCCAGCCCGGCCCAACCCTGATGCGCTCTATGCCGCATTAGATTTGGGTACAAATAGCTGCCGAATGCTGATTGCCCAACCCAAGGGCAGCGGCTTTCATGTGGTGGATAGTTTCTCCAAATCGGTGCAGCTTGGCGCCGGACTGGAACGGACCGGACGTTTGTCACGGTCATCGATGGCACGCACCATTCAGGCGCTTCGAATCTGTCAGCAGAAATTGAAACGCAACCGCGTCGTCAATATGCGACTGGTCGCCACCGAAGCCTGTCGGCGCGCCAAAAACTCTCGCGAGTTCATCCGCCAAGTCAAACGGGAAACCGGACTGACACTGGAAATCATCCAGCCCGAGGAAGAAGCCCGCTTGGCCGTGATCTCTTGCGCGCCATTGGTGTCCACCCAGACAGAACAATTGCTGGTGGTGGATATTGGTGGCGGGTCGACAGAATTGGTGTGGATTGACATCTCATCAGTGCCTCGCCGCGACCGGCCGGCCGCGATTATGCGCCTGCACAACGGATTTAACACCTCTGATAGCCTGTTCCCTGCGGCCAAAGTGGTGGACTGGATCTCAGTCCCTTTGGGCGTTGCCACCCTGCGCGACCAATTCAACGACGTCGACGATGACGCCGCTCGGTTTGCCCTGATGAGCTGGTTTTTTGAGGAAAACCTGTCTGAATTCGCCCCCTATAAAGACGAACAACCCCGCGCCGGTTTCCAGATCGTCGGAACGTCTGGCACGGTCACCACTGTTGCGGCCTCACATTTGGGACTGAAACGGTACGACCGCACCAAAGTCGACGGATTGCGGATGACCAGCGATCAAATCGACAAAGTGATCCGCGGGTATCTTGATCTGGGGCCTCTGGGACGGCGTCGCGATCCACGCATCGGTGAGGATCGCCAAGCGTTAATCATGTCTGGCTCGGCAATTCTGCAAGCCTTGCTGCGGTGTTGGCCAACCGACCGCTTGTCCGTGGCGGACCGTGGGCTACGAGAAGGTCTGCTTTATGCGCAGATGAGTGCCGCTGGAGTGCTGGACGACAGCCCGTTCTGAACGGTTTTGTCGTCCATATTTAGGGGCCGCCCCACTTTAAGTCCGCTGGGGCTGACGACCTAAATCAACATTACAAACCTAGAAATCACCTTTGGACGAGCAAGCGGAGCTTGGTGCGGCCCCTTGTTTATATCATAAATGGCGTGTCGCTTTAAAAATTAAACTTGGCAGTAGAAGAATTAAAGTTACCTATTCGACAGGTGCCCCATGGCCAGAACCCGAACCTACAAACAACTCTGCCCAATCGCCCGCGCATTAGACCGCATAGGCGACCGCTGGACATTGCTAATCCTGCGCGACCTACATGCCGGCCCTGCCCGGTTTTCCGATTTGCAACATGGGCTTATCGGCATAGCCGCCAACTTGTTGACCGATCGGCTCAACAAACTGACGGACGACGGGCTAATTTCACGGAAAATAAGTAATCACGGCGCGGCCCTGTACGATTTGACTGAAACCGGAAAACACACCAGCGACGTATTATTTGAGTTAGCAGTGCTTGGGGGGCGCTTCCCGCCGCAAGGCGAAACGGTCCCACCTGGAAACTTTCGCTCAATTGCGGTCACTTTGGGGACGGCTTGCCAACGTGTCATCGGACCGGACACCCAATTCAAAGCAGCAATCACAATAGACGGCGAAGGCTTTACCCTGACAGCGAAATCTGGGCAGGCCGCGATGAAGTATCAGCAAGCAAACGCTCCCGATCTGGACCTTGAAACCACATATGAAGCCATGCACGCCTTAACCGAAGGCGACATGACTTTTGAAAAATTTGCCGTCGGACACTGTCATATCCATGTCCATACCACTGGCAAGGAATTTGAGCTAATGGCCCTCTTGACTGCGGCGCTAAAACAGCTGCAAGACTAATGACCCTTTTCCTTTGGCTCGTGTTAGCCTAAATCGGCATGTAACACGCACAGGGTCGCGACCCTGGACCGCCAAGCGGCATGAAACGGATCTTTGTGATGGCTAAAACACCTACCGGAAAAAACACCTCGGGACGCGGGCAACGTGACCTGAAGGTCAAGGTTAAATCCGCCCGCGGCCGCACACTCAGTTCAAGCCGCTGGCTGCAGCGCCAGTTGAATGACCCCTATGTAAAGCGTGCTCAGGCCGAAGGATACCGTGGACGTGCGGCCTATAAGATAATGGAAGTAGACGATAAATACCGTTTCCTAGTTCCCGGCGCGCGGGTTGTCGATCTTGGTTGTGCCCCTGGCGGCTGGTGCCAAGTTGCCGTGAAACGGATCAATGCTTTGGGTGAAAGACCGGGCAAGGCAGTGGGCACCATTCTTGGTGTGGACCTACAGGAGATGGAAAGCCTGGCGGGCACTGAACTTTACCAGCTCGATTTTATGAATGACGGCGCAGATATTCAGGTCAAGGAATGGCTGGGCGGTAAGGCGGACGTTGTCATGTCAGATATGGCAGCGGCAAGCTGTGGCCACAAACAAACCGACCACTTGCGGATTATCTCACTTTGTGAAGCGGCAGCCTATTTCTCGTTTGATGTTCTGGAAGAAGGTGGCACCTTTGTCGCCAAAGTTCTGGCCGGCGGAGCCGAGGGTGAATTGCAAAAGCTATTGAAGCAAAAATTCACTAAGGTGACCAATATGAAACCTCCGGCTTCGCGCTCGGACAGTTCTGAGAAATTTGTGGTTGCGATGGGCTTTAGAGGCTGAACCTAACCTTAACACTCGGATCTAACGAGCAGGCGGTGCCATCAAAGAACGCTCAGCCAAGTTCCGCAGAACCAAGGTTTCCGGCCCCTCGCCTTCGCTACGGCGGGACACTCGCAGACGCATGGAAACCTGGTCAGCAGCATTTTTCTGTCGCAGCAATTCAAACAGTTGTGAATGACGGATTTTCGCTCTTATGCTCGACATGCTAACCCTTTCTAGCCCAAATGAACTACGCGTATGGTTAACTTATAACTAACGACTGCGCCCAACCGATGGCCGAATTAAGGCAGTTTTGCCTTTTTCTGTCTCCTATACATCCCGAGCTCAGCCCCCCATCGCTGCTTTTAGTTGAAGCAATTGTGGATGAGACGGTAATTTTGTCAAAGCATGGTTCAGCATCATTTGCGCCGCCGGCCCCCCATCTAAGGCTTGGGTCAATCGTACCAGCATAACCCAAGCTTCGGCTCGTTGTGGATCAAGATCAACAACCGTAGAGAACGCCGATTTCGCCGCCGGAAAATTCCGCATCGTCAGGGCCATTCCTCCCAAAACGAGGTGAGTTTCAGGGGCATCGAGTTTGGTTGAAAGCGAGGTTTGCCAATCCCTAAGAGCTGCGTTTAGAACGGCTTGTTGACTGCGGCTCATGTCGGACGGTTGCACATCCAGTAATTGCTTGGCTGCGGCAATACGAACTGACAAATGATCATTCAACAAAAGTGGCATTAATCTGGAAATTCGGTCGGCAACTGGCGCAGTTTGTTGAATTTGTGCAGCACTGCGTCGCACAAGCGGATCGGCGTCCATCAACAAATCAGCAGTCTCATTGGCCATTTGCGGGCTTTGAACCGGCCCCAACAGATACAGCGCTGTTGCACGTACAATTCCCGGCTGCTTGCTATCTTGCGCGATGTCTTGCAAATCACCAGAAACAGGGACCGGGTTATGGCGCGCGCTGGCAAAAATCTGCCCGTAATGAGAGCCACGAAGCGTGGAGTTTGGGAACCAATTTGAGATGTGATCTGCAGCCCATGCTTGGCTTTGGTCTGAATGGCAATCTGTGCAGGCATCCGGGCTATCCATTTCCGCCCCCAGATCTGGTCGAGGAATGCGGAAACTGTGATCGCGACGACCATCTATGCCCATATAAGTGCGTTCGATCATGTGGCAGGATTTACATTGTGCTCCGGTACTGCCTTCTGGGTGGTTTGTATGCGCGGGATCGTCATAGGTCGCCGACCGTAGCGAAGGAAATTCAGGGTTGCCGGCTGGGGAATGGCACTGCCCACACAACGCGTTTCCTTCGAGTTTTAGTGCGGCGGTATGTGGATCATGACAGTTGGTGCAGCTCACGCCTTTGGCATACATTTTGGACTGTAAGAACGACCCGTAAACATAGACCTCATCCAAAACTTGCCCGTCTGCCTCGTATAAACCAGGGCGCAGAAGCGCCAGATTATAGGCATCATGATAGTCTGTTCCCATGGGCGGAGTGCCATTGGTCAAGACCTCGCGCCGCGAATGGCAACCGGCACATTGGTTCAGCTCCCCTGCTTGTGTGTCCGGCTGCGAAATAAAACCAAAAGCGTCCAATCTGGGATCCTGGACAGGGGCACCGTTCGACCAGTCCAAATGCCTTCTGGCTGGGCCGTGACAGCTTTCACAGCCTACCCCGATTTCCGAAGACGTGGATCGATAGACGCCGCTTTGCACACCAAAGTTTCGCTGATAATTTGTTGCATGACATTCGGCGCAACGTCCATTCCAGTTCTTGTAAGGGCCGGTCCAGTGCAATCCGTCTTCAGGCGGTAAATCCTGATCGGGATAGAGATGGAACCATTGGCGTTTTTCAACATCCCAGGCCACATCAAAGCTCTGCAACCGCCCGCTCTCAGTTTCGATCAAATACTGCTGGAGCGGTTTAATGCCAGCGATAGAATGAACCGTATGCGTCGCCTTTTTTCCATCTTGTTCAATAATTTCAACTTCATACCCATCATCATTTGAGCGGAATGTATACGCAACCCCGTCATGATCGAACCGGCTGTTATCAAAATCACCCAACAGGTTGCCCGACGTGGTGGAGGTCCAGGCCAAACCGTGATCAGACTCCGACCATTCAGTGACCTGCTCTTGATGGCAATCAGCGCAAATTTGCGATCCGGTATATTCTATGGGGTCATCCACAGCCCTCACCTGCGTGGCAACCAAGTTCATAAGAATGAAAAGCGACGCGGCAATTATTGATTTTGGATAAGACAGATCGTCAGTCGACATAGGTATTTTCATCCCTTTTTGGCGTAATATCGCCGTCCTGCCCCTCACCGCTTAGTGCACGGATCAGAGCGCCATTAAATTCGGCGCCAAAAATCAGGATGGCAGCGTTCAGATATAGAAAAATCAGGGCGGCCATTGCCCCGGCCAACCCAGCATAAGTTGCTGAATAACGAGCAAAACCCCCGATATAGACAGAGAACCCCCAGCTGGCTCCCCACCACAACACCACCGTCAATAAAGCGCCAGGCAGGATATGACGTAATTTGTGAACGTGACCGGGCAACCAGACGTGGCAAGCCAGCACCGCAACCAATGGCATCAACGCGACCAACACCCCATTCAAGCCACTTTCCCATCCCAGGCCAAATGAAATTTGCGGAAAGAACTCAGATAGATAACGGGCGAGCAACGGCAACAGAAATTCAAAAACCGCCGTTGCCATGATCCCGGCCCCACCAAAGATGACAAAGGTCAGACAGAGCAGGCGGCTTTTCCAAAATGGTCGCGGATCGTCATCACGGTAGGCCTGAACCATGGCCAAGCGCACCGCATCAACTCCGTTGGAGGCAAAATACAGCGCAAAAATACCACCAAAAGTCATCAGTTTCGAATTGGATGCCGCCAGCACCGCATAAAGCTCGTTCACGATCGGGTCAGCTACGGCCGGCGGCCATGATCCAAAGACTAGATCCACCATGTCTTCTAGTTTGACGTCTTGCGACAACACACCCGCAACGGCCCCTGCCAGGGCCACGGTGAACAGAACAAAGGGAAACAGTGCCAGCATCATCGACATTGCAATATGACTGCTCAGCACCCAGCCATGTTTGTGATTAAAGCGCCTAGCTGCCGCCAATAGCGCTCGCGGCAAGACTCGAAAATATGACAACTGCATTAGGCCTTACCAATTTACAAACACACCCCGGACCGGCGAATAACCGCCAATGTGCATCCAACAGCATTTCCCCAAATAAGTCTTGTGCTAACCAAGGATGCAACCACAATATGAAAATACTTTTGTTACAACGATCGGTGTATTAATGACCGCAATTGACCAAATTCTAGAATTAAAATCCCGCATGGGACAATCGATTGTCGGCCAACAGGACGTGATTGACCGACTGATTATCGGAATTTTGGCCAATGGCAACCTGCTGATCGAAGGTTTGCCTGGTTTGGCCAAAACCCGTGCGGTCAAGTCGATGGCGAAGAACCTGGATGCCAAATTCAGCCGCATCCAGTTCACCCCCGATTTGCTTCCCTCTGATGTCACAGGTTCCGACGTTTACAGTCAGACAGACAAAGGCGGCGTGTTTCGTTTCGATCCAGGCCCGATATTCGCCAATATCGTGCTCGCGGACGAAATCAACCGCGCGCCCGCCAAAGTGCAAGCCGCGCTTCTTGAGGCTATGGAGGAACGTCAGGTCACTGTGGGTGGAACCACTCACCAGATGGAACCATTGTTCTGTGTAATGGCGACACAAAACCCAATTGAACAAGAAGGGACATATCCCCTGCCCGAGGCGCAGATGGACCGGTTCCTTATGCATGTCTCAGTGAATTATCCCCCCGTCGAAGACGAGGTCGAGGTGATCCGTATGGTGCGCGCCGAAGAAATTTCAGCCCATGAGGAACATCAGCTAGGTAAGGTCAAAGCGGAAAAACCACCCGCCATTTTGCAGCAGGTGGTGTTTGATGCCAGACGTGAAATCGGTCAGATCCACGTCTCGGATGCGATGGATCGCTATATCGCTGATCTGGTTCACGCCACCCGTTCGCCGGATGGTCTGGGTGATAATCTGTCACGCTGGATCGAGATTGGCTCAAGTCCCCGCGCCTCGCTGGCACTGGACAAGGCCGGTCGTGCTCATGCCTGGATGGGTGGTCGTGATTACCTCGACCCTGTCGATATTCGCGCCATTGCCCCGGATGTATTTCGCCACCGCCTGACGCTCAGTTTTGAGGCTCAGGGCGATGGTGTGACGCCGGATCAGGTCGTACAGGAAATCCTGACCCAGGTTGCCCTACCTTAGTGAGCGAGGCCCCAATGGCACAGCAGGTCGGAAAGTCCATCTCAGAAACAGATCCGCGTATCTATGTGGAGGGTAAGACCTTGCGCGCGCTGGCTGGGCCATCCCGCGGCATCAGCCTGCTGCCACATCAGCCAGCCCGGTCCCTGCTGAACGGTCGCCATGCCTCTCGCTTACGCGGCCGCGGCCTGAATTTTGAAGAGTTGCGCAATTACCTGCCCGGAGACGATCCGCGCACTATTGATTGGCGTGTCACCGCCCGCACCGGAACGCCCTATGTGCGTGTATACTCCGAAGAACGGGATCGCCCCGGATTGGTTCTAGTCGATCAGCGCATGTCGATGTTCTTTGGCTCGGTCGCCTATATGAAATCTGTAGTGGCGGCCGAGGCCGCCGCCATTGTGGCGCATAGACTACTTGGTCAAGGGGACCGTATTGGCGGGTTGGTATTTGGCGACGCTTTGATCAGCGAGCACCGGCCCCGCCGCAGTGCAACCACGCTCACCCAATTTCTGACCGCATTGGCAACGGGAAATCGAGCCCTTCACGCCGGCTGGCAGCCGCCAGAATTGATCACCATTGATGAGATTCTGAAACGCGCCCTGAAACTGATGCCACAAAGTGGTCTGGTGGTACTCATCTCTGATTTTGACGGGCTAACGGAGCAAAGTGAGCCACTGCTGAGGCAGCTTTCCCAGCGTGGAGATTTGATCCTTATACATGTATCTGACCCTGCATCTCAAAGACTGATGAACAAGAGTATTTCCATTTCTGATGGGGGTTTGCAGGCTAACCTTGATCTGTCTGATCCGGCCCTGCGGGCACGGGTACAGGCATCGTTTGACACGCGATTGACCACATTGATGGATTTGGCACGCAAATATCGGTTCCCTGTTTTACCGCTCAGCACAGATCAACCAGCGCTGGCGCAAATGATCCAGCTGTTTGGCCTGCGCCGGAGGTTGGGATGAGCCAGAATCTGGACGGAATGAATCTGGTTGAACTACTGGACCAGTTGCGCCCGATGGCGCCACCTCCTGCAATTTCCATGCTACCGCAGACCTTGGGCTGGCTGGGTGTACTTGTTGTTCTGATCGCGACGACAGCCTGGGGCGCGCGCTGGGGATGGCGGCGCTGGCGCGACAATGCTTATCGGCGGGCTGCCCTTACCGAACTGGACCAGCTTTCAGACAATCCAACCGACATTGCTATTCTACTGCGACGCACAGCTCTCAGCGCGTTCCCGCGCCCCTCGGTTGCAGCTCTACGCGGCGCAGCGTGGCTCGACTTTCTTGACAGTAGCTATGGGGGCCACGGATTTTCCCAGGGCGTGGGGCAGATTTTGACAACCGCGCCTTATCAGAGCAAGAGCCAAGCCAACCCGGATCTTACTGCGCTTGCCCGCCAATGGTTACGTCAGCACAGGCGACCACAATGTTGACGCTTGCAGCACCTTGGATATTGCTCGTATTACCGCTGCCTTGGCTGGTGTGGCGCTTTGCCCCTGCCTACCATGACCAATCTCAGGCGCTGCGCATTCCGTTTTTTCATCGCGTTACCCAGGCCGCAGGAATCACGCCCCAAAAAGGCAGCGTCGTTCTTCATCGCTCACACCTGCAAATCACCATTGCAGTTGCCATTTGGGCTCTGTTGATTTTGGCGCTGTCCCGCCCAGAACATCTAGGGGACCCCATCGTTGTCGAAACCTCGGCCCGCGACATTGTATTGGCATTGGATGTTTCTGGCTCGATGGAGGAGCGCGACTTCAAAGCGCCGGATGGGTCTCCACAGCCACGGTTGGATGCGGTCAAACAGGTCTTATCGCAATTCATCGAGCACCGCGACAGCGACCGTTTGGCCCTGATCGTGTTCGGCACCCGCGCCTTTATTCAGGCACCATTCACCCAAGACCTACAGGCGCTGACCGGCTTTCTGGAGCAAACCCAGCCTGGCATGGCTGGCCCCAACACAGCTCTGGGTGACGCCATAGGCCTGGCAATTCGTGCCTTTGATGCCAGTCAGGTAGACGACCGGCTACTGATCCTTCTCAGCGATGGAGCAGACACCGCCTCGCATATGACCCCGATCAATGCGGCATCAATTGCCAAGGATCGCGGTGTAGTGATAACCACTATCGGTGTCGGTGACCCCAAGGGCAGTGGCGAAAACCGCGTCGATCTGGACTTACTTCAACGGATTGCTGGAACAACCGGAGGTGACTTTTTCTTTGCCGACAACGGCGAGGCGCTGAACAGTATTTACACCCAGATAGATGCCCAAACACCGCGCCTGGTGGAGCAGAAAAGCTATCGCCCCAGGCAGAATCTGAGCCACATTCCTTTGATGATTTCCCTAGTGTTGTTGATGTTTTCCATCACGGCATTACACCTTAAGAACCGCAAGCCGAGCCATCAAAATGAGTGATACCCTTGCACAATTTCACTTCATTCGCCCGTTTTGGTTGCTCATCCTGCCGGTTTTCCTGTGCCTGTGGTGGATAATCCGGCGCAACAATCAGCAGCGCAGTGCTCTTCCGCCAGGAATCGCCCCACATTTGGCCCATGCCTTGCAAGTGAACCCCACAGGTAAACGTCGCATATTGCCGATTGATGGCGTGGCGCTTTGTGGCGTGTTGCTGGCCTTTGCCGCCGCTGGCCCCGCCTGGACACGGCTTCCCAACCCACTGCAGGCGGACACTGCACCATTGGTTGTAGCTTTCAAAATCACTCCAAGCATGGAGATGACAGATCTGGCTCCCAGTCGGTTGGATCGGGCCCGCTTCAAAATCATCGATCTGATCAACGGCCGCGCTGGCGCCCGAACCGCACTGATTGCTTACGCCGGGTCGGCCCATCAGGTGGCGCCACTGACCGAGGACGCCAATATTCTGCGCCCTTTGCTGGAGTCGCTGCAACCCCGGGTCATGCCACGCGAAGGGGATGCACCAGCAACCGCGCTGGCCATGGGGCGCCAGATCCTGTCCAAGTCAGATGTTCCCGGCGCCATACTGTTTGTACTGGACGATTTCAATCCTAGCAACCTGGCTGCATTCACCGCCGAGAGCGATATCAAACACAGTATATTTTTCATGATCGCTGCGCCCGACGGCACCACTCTACCCCAACTGGCACAAATCAAAACTGCCAAGGCGCTGCATTTGGCGCCGGATGACAGTGACCTGACGCAAGTTTCCCGCTGGCTAGATCAAGCCTATGTTGCGGCGCTAAGCAGTGATGAAAGACTGCAATGGCAAGATCGCGGCTGGTGGTTGGCTTGGCCCGCAGCTCTGCTGGCGCTGATCTGGTTCCGCCGTGGTTGGACTATGCGTTGGGCATTCTTGCTTGTTGTGTTGCCGCTACTGACGCCCACCACAAGCCGAGCCGAAGGCTGGCGCGACTGGTTTCTGACGCCTGACCAACAGGGGCAAAGGGCCATGAACGGCAAAAATTTCGATGCGGCCAGCACTTTGTTCACTGATCCTCTGCACCGCGGCTATGCCTTAATGAAGGCGGGGCAATACACAGACGCGGCCACGATATTTTCCGGCCTCAGCAGCTATGATGCCGCCATGGGCGAAGGCCTATCACATATCCGAAACCGAGAGTACCGACCTGCCATAGCCGCTTTTGAAACCGCACTCGAGCGCCAACCAGATGACCCCGACGCCTCAAACAACCTGAATGTTTCCAAGGCCATACTGGACTATGTTGAGACAGCACGAGAACAATCCGACACCGGCGAGGACAGCGGCATTGGCGCCGATGATGTCGTCTTTGATAACGACGCGCAGCGCGGTACAAAGTCGACTGTGCAAGCACAAGACCACGACGCTGCGCCCCAAACCGCCGAACAATGGATGTCCAGCATAGATACCGATATGGGTGATTTTCTGCGATTTCGGTTCCGATTGGACCTGTCGGAGGATGGAAAATGAACATTCTTCGCGCAGTGTTACTGATGACAATTACCACCATGGCGCCTGTGGCCCATGCGCAATTGGCGCCTCTGGTCTCCGCCACTCTTACCAGTCCGGATACACCAGTCGGACAACCGGTAACCCTGACCATCGAAGTTCTGGTTCCAACCTGGATGCCCAGCCCCCCCGTGCTTCCAGACTTGGAGCAGCCGGATCTATTGGTGCGCCAGCCCCCTCGTGCAGGATCTCCAATCAGTCGCAAATTAGAAGGCGAGACCTGGTCGGGGATATCACGTCGTTATCTTTTGATCCCGCTAAAATCCGGACGTTTCGACCTGCCCGCCGCTGAGCTTGAACTAACCTGGGCCGATCCCAAAACACGCGACCACATCACCCAGAAACTGACAGTGTCATCGCTTAGCCTAACCGCAACTGTCCCCTCCGACGCGCAAGATCTGAACCCGCCGTTGTTAGCCCAAGATATCCAACTGGAACAAGTGATTGAAGGCGGTCCTGAATTGCAGGTGGGCGATCCTATCACGCGCACAGTGACGGCACAAATCACAGGGACCACCCCGATCCTGATGCCCCTGCTATTGAGGGATCTTGAGGATCAATCCGCGCTGCGTGCCTATCCGGCAGAGCCAAAAACAAGCGAAGATATACAGCGTGGCACCCTGTCGGGCAGTCGGATCGAAACGGTGACCTATCTGGCCCAAAGTGGTGGCAAAATCACCCTACCGGATATTGAACTCCACTGGTTCGACTTGGATGAAGGGATTGTAAAAACCACCCGTTTACAGGGGGCTACATTTGAC
>Ga0209395_1003223_pt1 | contig 20520 bp, 13 predicted proteins | sample GOMGulsemesocosm_3_FD_184635 | JGI IMG/M metagenome (GOLD analysis project Ga0209395, IMG submission 184635) | Methane-oxidizing microbial communities from mesocosms in the Gulf of Mexico - GOM9D Gulf of Mexico (SPAdes) (version 2) | ecosystem: Environmental > Aquatic > Marine > Cold seeps... | reverse complement strand
ACTTCAAGATAGGTTCGCTTTTAAACGAGGATCACATAGAGCTAGGGCTTTACTTTTTACCCTACAATCTTTACCAAGAGATGAAGTCTTTCAAGCAGATTTTGAGTCACTGGTTGAAATTACAGAAGGAATGCTTCAGTTACAACAAAGCCAACGAGTTAGAGTCTTTATTCGGTATGACTTATATGGTCATTTTGCTTCGTTATTAGTTTTTGTACCAAGAGAACGTTATTACACGGAAACCAGAAAGAAGATTGAAAGTATTTTACGGGGTATCTTTAAAGCAGAAAATGTTGAGTTTAGCGTACAGTTGTCAGAATCAATACTCGCAAGATTACATTTTATAATCCATAGCGTGAAAGGCTGCTGTGTTGAATATGATGCAGTGGAAATAGAAGAACAAATTATTGAAGCACTTGCTGATTGGAATGATAATCTAAAACAAGAGTTGCACAGCTCTTATGGTGAAGCGCAAGGGAACGAATTATATACTCATTATTACGAAGGTTTTTCCGCTGCATATAGAGAAGAAGTTTCTAGTCGAGATGCTCTTTTAGATATAAATAAAGTAGAGTATTTAATTAAATCTCAATATGAAGCAGAAAGTTTACTGTATAGCCCATTAACAGCAATTGAAAAGAAAACACTGCGTTTTAAATTATTCAGTAAAGGACAAGCTTCACTATCTAAAAGTTTACCCATGCTTGAGAATATGGGGGTAAAAGTCTGTGATGAACGTCCTTATGAAATTATAAAGAAGGATTGTCCAGATGTATATTGGATGCATGACTTTGGCTTGATGTTGGATATTGATATCGCAACATTAAATTTTAAAAACTTAAAAACCAATTTTGAAGAAACTTTTGAACAATGTTGGTTTGGAAAAGTTGAAAATGATGGGTTTAATCAGTTAGTTTTACGCGCTGGTATTAGCTGGCAAGAAGTTAATATATTTAGAGCTTACTATTTTTATTTACGCCAAATTGGAATTACATTTAGCCAGGTTTATGTAGAAACCACTTTGGCCAAAAACCCTGATGTTGTTAGATTATTAATACATTACTTTATTCAGCGTTTTGATCCATCCTTAAAGCAAGAAGAAAACAGTAGTAATGAATTATATAGCACAATTGAACAAGCAATTGATCAAGTAAAATCTTTAGATGAAGACAGGATATTAAGACGCTATTTAAACCTAGTACAAGCAGCAGTAAGAACTAATTACTTTAGAAAGCCTATTGATGAACAAGGTAACCCTTATTTCTCAACTAAGTTTGAATCATCAAAAATAATAGATATTCCATCTCCAGTTCCTTATTTTGAAATTTTTGTATATTCCCCTCGGGTAGAAGGTATTCATTTACGTGGTGGGCCTGTAGCTCGTGGAGGGCTGCGTTGGTCTGATAGGCCTGAAGATTTTAGAACAGAAGTTCTAGGATTAATGAAAGCACAAATGACCAAAAATTCGGTTATTGTTCCTACAGGAGCCAAAGGTGGGTTTATTGCAAAAAGGCTTGAAGAATCTTTTAGCTATGAACAAAGATCAAAAGAAGTTATCTCATGTTATCAAATATTAATTCGTGGATTATTAGATTTAACAGATAACCAAGTGACAGGTGGAGTTGTTAAACCTACAGATTGTGTTTGTTATGACGATGATGATGCCTATCTAGTTGTCGCAGCTGATAAGGGAACCGCCAGCTTTTCTGATTACGCTAATGCTATATCTAAACAATATGGTTTTTGGTTAGGTGATGCTTTTGCTTCGGGTGGATCCGTTGGCTATGACCACAAAGTTATGGGTATTACAGCAAGGGGGGCTTGGGAATCAGTTAAACAGCATTTTGATGCCCTTGGATTTAATCATTTAGATAAACCTTTTACCGTTATTGGAATTGGCGGCATGATGGGCGATGTTTTTGGTAATGGTATGCTGCTATCAAAGCAAATTAAATTAGTTGGGGCTTTCGACCATGAGTATATATTTTTAGACCCCACTCCAGACCCAGAAATTAGTTTTAAAGAGCGACAACGTTTATTTGTTTTTCCTAAAGCGAAATGGTCAGATTATGATAAATCACTTATTTCTAAAGGTGGTGGTGTTTATGCCAGAACATTAAAATCAATTTCATTAACTCCTCAAGTCATGCAACGACTTAATATTCGTAAAGAGCGAGTAACGCCTCAAGAATTAATTAAAATACTTTTATCATCTCCTGTAGATCTATTATGGAATGGGGGGATTGGTACTTATGTTAAATCTAGTTCTGAAATGAATGTTGACGTTGGGGATAGGGCTAACGATGCTGTTAGAGTTAATGGAAGCGATTTGCGCTGTAAGTTAGTTGGAGAAGGTGGGAATCTTGGTTTTACTCAAGCTGGGCGTATTGAATATGCATTGTTGGGAGGGCATATTAATACAGATTCTATCGATAATTCTGCAGGTGTTGATTGTTCAGACCATGAAGTGAATATAAAGATATTAGTTAATTCATTAGTAGAACAAAGCGATTTGACTGAAAAACAACGTAATAAATTATTAGAGTCAATGACTGAGCAAGTTGGGTTGTTAGTGTTAAAACATAATTACTATCAGAATCAAGCCATTACCATGATTGAACAGAACTCAATCAATAAAATGACAGATGTAGAGTGGTTGATAGAAATTTTAGAAAAAACGGGACACCTTGATAGGGCTTTAGAGGGTATTCCCGAAAAAGAATTATTACAACAACGCTACCAAGAATCTGCCGGATTGATGCGTCCTGAAATATCGGTTTTATTAGCTTATAGTAAACAGGTATTAAAACAGAAATTATTAACAGAAATATCAGAGTTAGATACAGCCGTTTTTCACCAAGAACTGATGCGATATTTCCCTTTACAATTACAAGAAAAATATCCAGAACAGATTGAAAGCCATTGTCTGGCTTCAGAAATCGTGGCCAATGGTTTGGTTAATAGTTTTGTTAATAATATGGGGATGGTATTAGCCTTTAGATTAATTGATGAGACGGGCTGTTCTATCAGTTCTATTTTTAATATTTATAAACAAGTTTGCCATACCTTTGCTGTTTCTGAATTATGGCATCAAATAGAATCGGCTAACATTAAAATTGAGAGTGGTGGGGAAGCTGAGTTATACAGTGAAATAAGAAAAATAATAGAAAGGGCAATGCACTGGTTTTTAAGTAAAGACCAGGAAAAGATAGATATTCAGCTATATATCAACGGCATTTCTAATTTAAAAACTAATTTATCAACATTTATATCAGAAGCTGCAAATGAAGATATAAATAATAAAATATCAGCGCTTACTACTAAAGGTGTCCCAGAAAATTTAGCATTTAATATAGCCACATTAGATGTTCTATATTTATGTCTAGATGTTATTTGGCTGAATAAGAAAACAGAATATTCTCTACAAGATTGTTCTAAGGTGTTTTTTACCTTAATGCATGAGTTAGATCTATTGTGGTTACGCGATAAGATTAAATTGTTACCTGATAAAACAGTTTGGGAATCACTAGCAAGACGAACTGCAAGAGAAGAGTTTAATTCGGTTTGTAGTCATTTATCTTTAGCTACATTACAAGAACAAAGTGAGGATATGACTGAAAAAGTAGATAATTGGTTACTTAAGTCCGAAAAATCAATTGTGCGATATAAAAAGTTATTGGCATTAGTTCACTCAGGTGATCTTATTGAGTTAGAAAAAATTACTGTTTTATTAAAAGAATTGAGAGGGCTTTGTGTTACATCCTAAAGTTTATTTCTATGCTGTTGTGATTGCACGACGTAGTAATTAATGATTTAAGATGTTGATAATAAAGAAAAATACTAGTGATGTGCTATATTGGCTATCGCAGTAATAAGATAATTAAACTAAGGTATGTCGTGAAAATATGACAGATATATTACAGTTTAGTATAGTTATAAAACCATGAAAACCATAATTTTTTCAATGACTTAACTATTTTATAACAAGGTTGGCATAAGGTTTGCTTTAGTCAAAGTAATGGATATAAATATATTCATTAAAAACACTTTTAACTATTAAGGATTATTATGAAAAACTTATTAACTGTCTTATCAATTGCTTTACTTTCAACTGCGGCTAATGCAGAAACAGCTACAGTTGAGTTTGGTGCAGTTTTAAACCCTATCGACAGCAAAATCAGTACACTTCCTGAAGTTGTTGCATCAAAAGAGCAAATCAGTGATTCTAATTTATGGGAAGCTTTAGACGTTGATAAAGATGGTTTTATCAGTAAAGCAGAAGCGACTTCATCTAAACAAGTTTCTGATCAATGGGATACTTTAGATAGTAACAAAGATGAAAAACTAGACACTGCTGAGTTCTCACAAGTATTTTCTCAAATGAACTAAGTATTAAAAAATAATAATCAGATTCTAATTTATCCAGAGAGCCTTTCCCAAGTTCCGGATACTTAGAATCTGTTTTATTTTAAAACACACAAGCAAAGATCATTGATCAAAATTGTAATAACTCATACAGCATCAAATTCCTAGTATATCCTACCTAAAAACAATATCAATATTTCTGTGGTTTCATTTGTATAGAGTTTCAATAGCCCTTATAGCAAATGATATACTAACGCCTATTATTTTATAGTTAATAGATACGTTAAAGTATTCTAATACTAAAACTTCTTTTTACTATTATTTACCATTTTTAAGTTGGATTATGAGAAAGAGTGATTTTGACTATCATTTGCCTGAGCATTTGATCGCCCAGAAACCTTTGGCTGATCGTGTTGCCAGTCGAATGTTAAGTATGAATAAATTAACAGGAACTATAAAGGATCAGCAGTTTACTGATCTGATTGATCTAATAAACGAAGATGATTTATTAGTTTTAAATGATACAAAAGTTATACCGGCACGATTATATGGCAAAAAACAAACAGGTGGTAAAGTTGAAATATTAATAGAGCGGGTACAAGATGAACACCATGCACTTGCGCATATTAGATCGAGTAAATCACCCAAAGCAGACAGTATTATTGAATTAGATAATGGCTTTTCTTGTCGGGTAACGGGTAGAGAAAATGATTTGTTCTGTTTAGAAGTTGGTAACGAAAATACTGTTTTAGATTTATTGGATCAAATTGGCCATATTCCATTACCTCCCTATATAACACGTGCTGATGATAAAGATGATTTAACTCGTTATCAAACTGTTTTTGCTAAGCAGGCTGGGGCCGTTGCAGCACCAACAGCTGGCTTACACTTTGATCAAAACACTATAGATAAACTGGATAAAAAAGGTGTAAATAAAGCTTTTGTTACTTTACATGTAGGCAGTGGTACTTTTAGACCTGTTAAAGTGGATATTTTATCTGAGCATGTGATGCATAAAGAATATTATTCTGTTTCTCAAGCAACAGTTGATGCGGTTCAGCAGACAAAAGAAAAGGGTGGTCGTGTAATTGCAATAGGCACAACTGCAGTTAGGGCTTTAGAATCAGCTTCTCGTTCAGGCCAATTAACGGCCGGCTTTGGTGATACAGATTTATTTATAACACCTGGTTATAGCTTTAAATCTGTTGATGCCATGTTAACAAATTTTCATTTACCAGAATCTACCTTATTAATGTTGATTTCAGCATTTGCTGGTTATGACCATGTAATGAATGCTTATCAACATGCTATAAAACAACAATATCGCTTTTTTAGTTATGGCGATGCTATGTTTTTATCTTGATTTTTATACACTGTAATTAATAAAGGACCATTGAAAATGAGTAGAAGTATTTTAATGAAAGTTCACATGTTATTAGCAGCATTTATGTTACCTGTTGCTATTATGTATCCTTTAACGGGTGCTTTATATACTTGGGGTGTAAAAGGTGATTACGATGTTAGTAAGTATGTTATCAATTTGGAAAAACCATTAACAAAAGATAAAGAACAACTGATTGAGCTAGTAAAACAGTCTTTAATAAAAAGGGATCTAGCCTTGCCAACGGGCAAAGCTAAAATAAAAACAGCAGGAACATCCTTTCAATTAGAGTGGACGGGGGCAAATAGAGATGTGATTTTGGCACCTGGGACTGATTTATTAACTGCTCAATTGAAAATTAAGGAAACTACTCAATATCGACAGTTAGTACAATTGCATAAAGCGAAAGGTGGCACTGGTTTTAAAGTATATGCCGCTATTTTTGCAACAGCTTTATTAGTTATGCTGATTACAGGTTTTATCATGGCTATACAAATGCCTAAATATAGAAAATCTGTTCTATTTTCTATGGGGGCTGGTATTGTAATGTTTGTTTCAATGGTGATGAGTAGTTAAAGCAAGAAAGACTATTTGGCTTCCTCTTTAGGCTTACTCTGTAGAAAATAAATGAAAGTGCTATAGTTCTAGGTATCTCTGTATTCTTAAGGATTCCTTTTGTGATTAATACGCACTCAACCTTTAAAGTTTTAGAACAACTGGGTCAAAGCATGCACGCTAATGTTTTTAAAGCATTAGTGAATGAAGATAAAAAAAAGCAGCCTTATGTTATTAAAAAAGTTAACTCCCAGTTTTGTAATGCAGATTTAATTTATTATTTACAGCAACAGATTGACCAGTTAAAAGAGCTTTCACTGGTTGATACTGTTATTCCCTGTATTTACGCTCCAAACTCAGAAACTATCTATTTAGTTCAGCCCTGGTTTTCAAGTTTTACCTTGTCGCATTGGATAAGGCAGCAAAAAGATAATTCCTTTGTTGAAACTCTACAAATTATTATTACCATTGCTGAACAATTAGAACAAAGACATAGAGCAGGGCATATCCACAAAAGTATAAAGCCCAGTAATATCTTGCTTGATGAAAAAACTTTGCAAGTGAGATTAATTGATGATGTTCGTGTATTGGATATTAATCAAATGAGTCATTTTATATATCAGGATAGTTTCCGTGTTGATACATTGCCTTATTTATCTCCCGAACAAACAGGACGAATAAAGCATACCGTTAATTACTCGACTGACCTGTATTCTTTAGGAATGGTTCTTTTTGAATGTTTAACGGGAAAACCTCCTTTTTTGTTTTCAGATCCTGTTGCTATTATCCATTCCCATTTAGCTGAAACACCTCCTTTGGTTCAGTCTATTAAAATAGAAATACCAGAAATGTTGGGGAAAATTACAGCCGAATTATTAGAAAAGGCCCCAGAAAAAAGATATCAAACAGCTGCAGGCTTAGTTTATGATTTAAAACAATGCCTTAATGACTGGGAAGAGCATAAACATATTGGTCGTTTTTCATTAAAACAACATGATTTTAGTAATCGAATTACTATTCCTTCTTTGATGGTTGGGCGTGATCAAGAAAAAAAACAATTGTTGGAAGGGTATCAAAAAGCATGTTCGGGTCTATTTTATTCTGCTTTAATTTCTGGTCTATCAGGGATAGGAAAAACGCGTTTAATACAGGAATTACAATTACCTATTGTCCAAAATAAAGGTTACTTTACTTCGGGTAAGTTTGATCAATTTAAAAAACATATTCCGTACAGTACATTAATTCAGGCACTTACAAATCTTATTAGAGTGTTTTTAACGGAAGATAACTCGCGTATTGAATATTGGAAACAAAGAATAAGCCATCAATTAGGTGAACATGGAAAATTGATTACTGATTTAGTACCTGAGTTAGAATTAATAATTGGTAAACAGCCTGATGTTGTTAAGTTACCTCCCATTGAAGCGCGTAATAGATTTAATGATGTTGCAGGAAAATTTATTGCTTGCTTAGCCAGTAAAGAACACCCATTGACATTATTTATTGATGATTTACAGTGGTGTGATGGTGCAACATTTGAATTATTACAACGTTTATTTGATAACGCTTTAGATTATCCCTACCTGTATTGGATAGGTGCGTATAGACATAATGAAATTGATGAAACTCATCGTTTAAGCTATTTAATAAATAGAATTAAAACAATGCACAGGCCTCTAGTTGAAATTCGATTAAAGGCACTGCAATTGTCAGATGTAAATCAGATGACAGCTTATATTTTAAATACTTACCCTACCCGCACTACACAGCTCTCCGATATTATCTACCAAACATCAGCAGGTAATCCTTTATTTGTTAATGAAAGTTTACGTTGGTTACACAGTTACCAGCATTTGCATTTAGGAAAAGATGGAGCTTGGACATGGGATAACAATCAACTCAGACATACAAAAATCCCAGAAACAGCATTAGACTTATTCAAAGATAAAGTATCTAAGCAAACGAATGAAATACGAGATTTATTAGGTGTTTCAGCTTGTTTAGGTGCAAGTTTTGATGCTAAAGAACTCGCTTTAGTGATGGATATGTCTTTACCTGCTTTATTTAATGCATTAAGTGATGCATTCGCAGATAATATTTTAATGCGAGAAGTAGACTCTATTTTCTTTTTTCACGATCAGGTTCAAGCGGCGGCTGAAAGTTTTTTAGATGAGATTAATAAGCGACAAGCTCATAGAAAAATTGCATTAGCCTTTATTAGTGCTATTCCTGAAGATGCTCATATTGAAACGTTACCTAATTTATTTTCTATTGTTGAACATTTATTATTAGGCAGAGAACCTGATCAAGATGAGGCCACCAATAAACAGGAAGCTGAATTTAATTTTTATGCGGGTAAAGCGGCTATGAAAGCTTTAGCAATGGATAATGCTAATTTTTTCTTTCATCAAAGTTTACAGTTATTTCCTAAGCAATCATGGGATATTCATTACGATTTTTTATTTGCATTACATAAATATCTAGCCCGTACTGAAATGGCTTTAGGTAATCAACCTGCATCAGAAAAAATACTTAAAACCTTAATACAAGAATCCAAAAATGATTTGGACAGAATTGATTGTTTGTATGAACAAACGACTGGTTTATCATCAATGGGAAAATTTAAACAAGCCATTGAAGTTGGTAATCAAGGTTTAAGTTTTTTTGAAAGGGATATTCCCGAAGATGATGCTCTGGCTTTAGAAAAGTCTGCTGAAATAATTGAACAAATTCATGGTAAGAAAAAAAATATCTGGCAACAGATTCTGGATATTAAACCAAGTGGAAATCGTGCCACAAAAATTGAAACTGGAATTTATAGTGAGTTAATTCCAGATTATTATCTTGCAGGGATGGTTCCTCAATTGTATTTATCTGCAATTCAATCCACTCAAAACTGTTTAGACGGGGGGGTTGATGAAACGGTTATCTATGGTTTTTCGATGGTTGGTTTATATCTACAACGTAAGGGGCAATATGAAATGTCCTTTAACTATGAAGATTTAGGATTGTCACTTTCTGATCGTTACCCAGACACATTTGGCGCAACCAAAGGAATTAACGGTATCTTATGGACTAATATGCATAATCGCCGAGATTCAGAATATATTATTGAACAGTGCCAGAAGAATATCCATCGAGGAAAAAGTTGTGGAGATTTATATAATGCAGGCTTGTCGTATGGGCCTTATATTTGGCATTTAATAAACCAGGGTCAAGACTTTAAAAAAGTATCTCGGGTAGCTGAAGAATGTAGTCGGTTTTCAGAAAAATTTAATTTATCACTTTCTCTTGGCTTAGCTCAAAGCGCTATTGCTGGTTGGTCAGATAATATGTTGACTGGTGAGAATACTTATACCCCAGAACAATTAGCTGAAAAATTAAAGCGTTGGGAAGCCGATAAACACGTAGTGTCTATTGGAGGTTATTTTACCCTGAAAGGTATAAGTAACTTTTATCTTGGAAATTATATGGATGCCGAACTCGCATTAGTTCAGGCTAAACCTTATTTACGAGGATTGAGTGATAATATTCTTAACAGACTCTGGTATGTGTTTTGGTTTGTAAATTCTTTAAGGCTGAAAGGTACCATATCAGATGATGATAAACATGCATTAAAAAGTTGTTTGAAATATGTTAAAACCTGGTCTGGTTTAGGACCTATATTAAAGCCCTATTTTTTATTGATGAAGTTAGAAAACAGTATTCATCAAGGTGATTTTAGTAATTTTCGACGACATGCTTTTGATGCAATCGATTTAGCTGTAGCAAATAAATTTACGATGTTAGAAGCTTATATAAATGAAAGGTTGGGACAAGTTTGTATAGAACAGCAACATGAACATGCTAATTATTTTTTAAAAAAAGCGGTCAGTCTTTATCGGTCATGTTCTGCAACGGTTAAAGAGAAGCAATTATGTGAATTATTTTCTTTAACACCTAATAAAAAACAAGTTTTAACAGAACAGCCATTATCAGAAATTTTAGATGTAAATTATCTATTAGACGCTACACGAAGTATTACTCAACAATTAGACTTCAATTTACTATTAAGCACAATTTTGCAATCAGTTATGGAACGACTGGGGGCTAAAACTGCCTATTTATTAATAGCAAATGGACAACAGTTAGAAGTGATGGCTAGAGGGGATAAGCATGACTTTGTTGAAGTCACTCTAAAAGAAACAAAAAACATAAAGACTGAAAACTTAAGTATGGCTATCGCAAATTATGTTTTCAGAACAGCTGAAATGTTAGTTATTAAAAATGCAAATGAAGAAAGTGATTTTATTACTGATAGCACAGTACAAAAACAAAAGCTTAAGTCTATACTTTGTATACCATTAGTATTAAAGCAAGAAGTAGTAGGTGTTTTATATTTAGAAAATAAATTAATGTCTTCTGTATTTACTCGAGAACAAATCGAACTGACTAAATTATTAACGGCTCAAGCTGCAGTTGCCTTGCAAAACACTCAATTAATTAAGGATATGCAACAAAACCAGCGTGAAATTGAATCTTTAAATATAAATTTAGAACAACGTGTTGAAGAAAGAACCGCTGAACTGAATAGAGTGAATGAAGAACTTAATAATTTTGCTTATGTAGTCTCTCATGATTTAAAAGCTCCGCTACGTGCAATTAATCAATTATCCGGCTGGGTTGCTGAAGATTACGCCTCTTCATTTGATGAAGATGGTAAAGAGCAAATGGCATTAATTTGTGGCCGAGCCAAAAGAATGCATGAAATGATTGATGGTATCTTGCAATACTCAAGAATCGGTAGAGTTAAAGAAGATGTTGAAAGTGTTGACCTTAAAGTCTTAATAAATGATGTGCTTGATTTAATTGTCCCACCTGAGAACATTAAAATAAATATTACGACTAAATTTCCTGTCATTAAGGGTGAAAGAATGAGGCTGTATCAAGTTTTCCAAAATTTGATAGATAATGCCATTAAGTATAATGATAAAGAAAAGGGAATTATAGATTTAAGTTGTATTGTAATTAGTGATTGCTGGCAAATATCAGTAAAAGATAATGGCCCTGGAATAGCTCAAAAATATCAGGAAAAAATATTTCAATTGTTTCAAACCTTAAAACCAAAGGACCAATCTGAGAGTACTGGTGTAGGACTAAGTTTAATTGAAAAAGCGGTAACAAACTGGGGTGGAAAAATTTGGATAGAATCAGAAGAGGGCGAGGGGAGTATGTTTATTTTTACTATCCCTAAACTTGATGAAAGATAAACCTAATAAAATAAATATTTGAGATTAATATTTATTTTGGGTGGTAAGATATAACTTACATTTCATGATTTGATGATTGTTAATATAATTTTATAAGTATAAAGCTCTGAATTTAATGAGAATTTTTGATGAATAATTTACAACCCATTTTATTAATAGAAGATGACCTAGTTGATGTTATGACCGTTAAACGTGGTTTTAAAGAACTGGGTGTATTAAATAAGTTGGTCGCTTCAGAAAATGGGGAAGAGGCTCTTAATTATTTAAGTAACCCAGTGGATGGATTACCCTGTGTTATTCTTTTAGATATCAATATGCCTAAAATGAATGGACACGAATTTTTAGGCCTTTTAAATCAGCATTCTGTTTTTAAAAAAATTCCTGTCATTATGCTAACTTCATCGAAAGAACAGCAAGATGTTGATACTAGTTTTGATCAAGGTATTTCTGGTTATATTTTAAAACCGGTTGATTACCAACAATTCCTTGCTTCGATTCAAGTACTAAGTCCTTTTTGGACTTTAAAAGGTTAAAAAATTGAACCGGATACGCCTTCTCTTAATTGAAGATGATCTAACTGATCAATTAGGTTTTAAACGGTTTGTAAAAAAACAAAGCTTACCTTATAACGTTGAAATATCGGGTTCAGTAGCGGAAGCTGTCATAGCACTATCAAATAACTACGATATTATTATTGCTGATCATACTTTAGGTGATGGTACAGCTTTTGATTTATTTGACCATATTCCTGTTGATACTCCCATTATTTTTGTAACAGGTAATGGTAATGAAGATGTAGCTGTTAAAGCTTTAAAAGCAGGAGCAGTTGATTATTTAACCAAGGATATAGATGGTAATTATCTTAAATTATTACCCCACACTATTGAACAAGCTCTTAAATCACAATCTGATAAACAAGAATTAGCAAAACATCGTCATCATCTAGAAAAACTAGTCAAAGAAAGAACTAAAGAATTACAACAAGAGATTAAGCAAAGAAAAAATATTGAACAACAATTAAGATTACTAGCCGTCGCATTTGAAACACATGAAGCTGTTGTTATTACAGATGCTAATGCAAATATTCTTAGAGTAAACAAAGCTTTTGAACATTTAACTGGGTACATATTAGACGAAGTACTTGGTAAAAATATGAATGTATTAAAATCAGGTTTTCAAGATGCTGAGTTTTACTGCAAGATGTGGGAAGAATTAGTTGCGACTGGAAAATATGATGGTGAAATGTGGAACCGTAAAAAGTCTGGTACTCCTTTTCCGGAACGATTAACTATAACGGCTATTGTTGATGATGACGGTATTATTACCAACTATGTCGGAAATTTAGCAGATATATCTGAACGAAAAACTGCTGAAGATGAAATTAAAAAGCTAGCATTTTATGATGCTCTAACAGGGCTAGCAAACCGAAGGTTATTACTTGATAGAATTAAGCAAGAATGTGCAGTAGCAAAGCGTAATAATTATTACGGGGCTATTATCTTTATTGATCTTGATAATTTTAAACCCATTAACGATACCTATGGCCATGATCAAGGCGATGAGGTGCTGGCTCATGTTGCTACACGGTTATGTGCAACACTACGGGAAGATGACACAGCCTCTCGTTTAGGAGGCGATGAATTTATTATCCTAATTCATGCAACAGATATTACATTAAATACTGCAGTATCAAATGCTATGACGGTTGCTTCGAAAATACAAGCAGCTCTTAACACGCCATATTGTTTACATGGTCAACAGCATACTTTTACAGCCAGTATAGGCGTTTCAATTTTCCCCGAGCATGGAATTGACTCAGAAACAATTGTGAATAATGCTGATAAGGCTATGTATATTTCAAAGAATAAAGGCGGGAATTCAATTAATATTTATCAGGAATAAGTGATTGATATTCAACCTATAAATTTTAAGCGTATTAAAAAGCATATTAATAAGCTATGATGGCTAAAATCAAAGCTTTAGTATTAAATAACGTTAATATTAAAGCTTCATTCAAAATATAAAAAAGAACACAATGGATTCGGATTCTGATCAAGAAAATACAAATACACCCATAGTAGACCCTTATGCTCAGCGGGAAGCTGAGAAATATGAGAACCCTATACCTAGTCGTGAGCTGATTCTTAAATTAATTGAAGATGAAGGCGAACCACTACGTCGGCAGCAAATAGCCAAGAAATTTAAACTTGAATCAGCTGATAATCTTGAAGCATTACGCCGCCGATTACGAGCAATGGAACGTGATGGCCAATTAATATTTAATCGACGTCAAAAATATTGCCTAGTTAATAGCAAAGATTTAATTGCAGGTCGAGTTTTAGGTCATGCCGATGGTTTTGGTTTTGTTAAACCTGATGATGGTTCTGCTGATTTATTTTTATCACCACGTGAAATGCGTTCTCTTATGCATAATGATCGTGCTGTTGTACGTATTGCAGGGCTTGATCGTAAAGGACGTAGAGAAGGGGCTGTTGTAGAAATACTAGAACGCAATACACATCAAGTTGTAGGGCGTTTAATTAAAGAAAGAGGCCTCACTTTTGTTGCCCCTGATAACAATAAAATCACTCAAGATGTTTCTATACCTAAGGATGAGGTAGGTAAAGCTAAAAAGGGTGAAATTGTTGTTGCAGAAATCATTCAATACCCAAGTAACCATCGTCAACCCATCGGACGTATTGTTGAAGTATTAGGTAAGCATATGGCGCCTGGTATGGAAATTGATATGGCTTTACGTTCGCATGACTTACCTTTTCAATGGCCTGCTGATTTATTGCAAGAAACCAAACATTTAACCAAAGATGTACCTGAACAAGCTAAAGAAGGTAGAACTGATATCAGGGACCTTCCTCTTGTTACTATTGATGGCGAAGATGCACGTGATTTTGATGATGCCGTTTATTGTAAGAAAACCGCAAAGGGTTGGAAGCTTTTAGTAGCAATTGCAGATGTTTCTCATTATGTGCAAGTAAACACCGCTTTAGATACTGAAGCCAAAAATAGAAGTACTTCTGTTTATTTTCCCGAACAAGTTATTCCTATGCTACCTGAGATTTTATCGAACGGCTTGTGTTCGTTAAATCCAGAAGTTGATCGTTTATGTATGGTTTGTGAATTGTACCTAAATGAAGAAGGCAAGGTTATCCGTTCTGGCTTTTTTAATGCCGTCATGCGATCCCATGCACGTTTAACTTATACCAATGTTGCAAAGATTTTAGTTGATGGAAATAAAGCATTAAGTAAGAAGTATGAATCGTTAGTGCCGCAGTTAGAAGAACTTTATAATTTATATAAAGTCATGCGTAAACAGCGGGAAGTACGTGGGGCAATGGATTTCGATACTCAGGATACTCAAATTATTTTTGGGGAAGACCGAAAGATCGACAAAATTGTTCCAACACAACGTAACGATGCTCATAAATTAATTGAAGAATTTATGATTACAGCCAATATGGCTGCTGCACGTTTTCTAATCCGTAAAAAAATGCCTCATTTATTACGAGTGCATGAAGGGCCAGGTACAGAGAAATTATTAAACCTTAAAAGTTTTCTTAATGAATTAGGCTTGGTTTTAGGAGGAGGGGATAAACCTACACCTTTAGACTATATGCATTTAATTGATTCTGTACAAGGCAGGGCAGATACACATTTAATTCAAACAGTTTTATTACGATCAATGTCTCAAGCTGTGTATAGTCCAGAAACCAAAGGTCATTTTGGATTGGCTCTGGACTCGTACGCACATTTTACCTCTCCTATCAGGCGATATCCTGATTTGCTAGTTCATCGTGCGATTAAACATTGTTTATTAGATAAACCACCTGAAAGTTTCTTTTATGGTCTACCTGATATGGTTGTTCTTGGTGAGCATTGCTCAACTAATGAACGCCGTGCAGATGAAGCAACACGTGATGTTGTTAACTGGCTTAAATGTGAATACATGCTGGATAAAGTTGGCGAAACTTTTAAAGGTATTATTACGGCAGTGACAGGGTTTGGTTTTTTCGTGGAATTAGAAAATATCTATGTTGAAGGTTTGGTACATATTACAAACTTACCTCAAGACTATTTCCATTTTGATGCTAAAACTCATCAACTAAAAGGTGAGCGAACAGGGATTAAATTTCGTTTAGGCGATAAAGTTAAAATTACTGTTGCTAGAGTTGATTTAGATGAAAAGAAAATTGATTTTGATTTGTTGAGTGGGCTTCCTAAGTCGACTAAATCAAAAAAGCCATCTAAAAAAGCTAAAGATTCAGAGAAGAAAAAACCTAAGTCTAAATTTAGTAAAAACAAGACAAAAGCTAAGTCTAAATCTACAAATAAAAACACTCCCAAAAAGAAAGTGACTAAAGCTAAAAGTACAAGAAAAAGGAAAGACAGCTAAATATGAATGTTACAAAAATATTTGGTATCCATTCGGTACAAGCTGCCTATGATTTTTCAGCAGACAAAATAAAACATATTTGGGTTGATAATCAGCGTCAAGATAAACGATTACTTCCCTTACTTAAGCAACTACAAAGCTTAAGCCTTAATATAGAAAAAGCGGATAGAAAACGTCTGGATAAATTAACCGATGGTAAAAACCATCAAGGTATTGTTGCCGAAGTTGAATTACCGGGTGTCCATTCGGAAGAAGAGCTAAAGCATATTGTGAGTTCAATGGAGGGAATGCCTTTCTTTTTAGTGTTAGATCAAGTTCAAGATCCTCATAATTTAGGTGCCTGTCTACGATCAGCTGATGCTGCGGGTGTTCATGGTATTATTATTACTAAAGATAATTCTGCCGGTATTACGCCGACTGTATGTAAGGTAGCTAGTGGTGCAGCAGAAACAGTACCTGTTTATCAAGTGACTAATTTATCCAGAACATTACGCTGGTTAAAAGAGCAAAATATCTGGATAGTCGGCTCAACAGGCGATACTGAACAATCAATTTTCAATACCGATTTAAATATGCCTTTAGCCATTGTTATGGGGACTGAAGGAACGGGTATGAGGCGATTAACTCAGGACCAGTGTGATTTTTTGGTAAAGATTCCTATGGTCGGACAAGTAGAAAGTTTAAATGTCTCTGTTGCTGCAGGTATTATGATTTACGAAACCTTTAAGCAAAGAACGCTTTAAATAGTTTACGAGGAATAAGAAATGGATGAAGCGGATAAGTCTTTAGCTGCCTACGATACATTGAAAAACAGCATGCCTTCTATTGGGTATTTAAGCCGAAAAAAAAGAATTATAGCTTTTTTAAAAGTGTCAAAAAAAGCTCAGGAAATGATTGATAAACAAGATATAAGTGAAGACAATGCTTTGTATTTACTCTCTATCTTGACTAAAAAAACAGCAGACTTTCAAAAGTCAGCAATGATGGCAGCAATGCATTTAAGTACGGTTGATAGAAAAATAATACCTGCTGTAGGTTTTAGATACGCTAATGAAATGCGAGCTAATTTACAAATGTTGCCTGTGGATGATTCAATAGATAGTTAAGAACTATTCTTCTTTGTTACAAATTTTATCTGTCTCTTATTTGATAAGAGACAGATTTTAGCTCATTTTTTCTATTAGCCTCTTAAACTGATGCAAGGCCAGTTAGCCTTAGTCGCATGCTCAAGTAATATATCATCAGCATCAACGGCAAAAGGGTTATCAACAAGTTTAAGCAATGGCAGGTCATTGTATGAGTCACTATAAAATGAGCTGTTTTCCATTGTCTCACCTGATTTTTCAAGCCATTCATTAAGTAAGGTTACTTTTCCTTCCTGGAAACAAGGAGTACCTTCAAAGCCTCCTGTATAACGACCATCAACAAATTCTGGTGTGGTTGCCAGTAAAATATCAATACCGAAGAGCTTTGCAATAGGTTCTGTAACAAAACGATTAGTAGCAGTGATAATCATCACTGTATCACCTTTAAAACGATGTTTATTAACCAATCTAATAGCTGGTTTTAATTGAATAGGTTTGATTATTTCTTCTATAAATTGTGCACGCCATTTATAAAGTTGTTCTGGATCATTGTTTGCTAAAGGAGCTAAAGAAAAGTTTAAAAACTCAACAATATCTAATTTTCCTTGTTTGTAATCTTCGTAAAACTTAACATTTGCTGTCTCATATTGTTCTTTATCAACAATGCCTTGGTCAACAAGAAACTGTCCCCATAAAAAATCACTGTCATCTGAAATAAGAGTATTATCTAAATCAAAAATCGCTAAACTCACGTTTAAAACCTACTAGGAAAAATAAAAGAAAAAGGACTGTAGCATCAGTAGTTATTTTATGGAACAATGGCTCTAATAATTTTAATACTGACTTGTTTTTTAATTTTAACATTCAGACAGCTAGCTATAAATAATATAAGTCGATTATTACCATTTTAATTTGATTTAATGAAGGATTTTTATAGTATTTAAAATATTCAACTTAATACAGTTGATGGTTTGAATGTAAATTAAAGGAATAGGAAAGCTAATAACAGGTTTTTAAATGATTGACTCAAAAGGGTACCGGCCGAATGTCGGGATTATCCTTTGCAATGATGATGGTCGTGTATTTTGGGCAAAACGTAAAGGAATGAATTCATGGCAATTTCCTCAAGGGGGAATAGATTGTAATGAAGACCCAGAAGATGCGATGTACCGAGAATTGTGGGAAGAAACAGGCCTACAGACTCAACATGTAGAATTGTTAGGTCGTACACGCTATTGGTTACGTTATAAGTTACCCGATAAATATATTAGAAAAAACTCATTACCACTGTGTATTGGGCAGAAGCAGATTTGGTATATTTTACGCTTAGTAAGTGATGAAGCTGAGGTTCGTTTTGATTGCGGGGATAAACAAGAGTTTGATGGTTGGAAATGGGTTGATTATTGGCACCCATTAAAAGATGTTATTTACTTTAAACGTAAAGTTTATAAAAAAGCGATGGTGGAATTAGGGTCTATCATACTACCTGAATCTATTCCTGTTGACCCTATAGGTTTTCTGGAACAATTAAATAAATAATACCGTATGCTCAGCCTATAGCATCTTGGGGCGCTGGCTTTAGCCTGCACGGGTGTGCATAAAAATGCAGGTTAAAACCTGCGCCCCAATTATCTGATAAATCACCTCATTATTTTTTTAATCTAAAGCCTAGAAAAAACCTAAAGGATTAACATCATAACTTACCAACATATTTTTAGTTTGTTGATAATGATCAAGCATCATTTTATGTGTTTCTCTACCAACGCCTGATTTCTTATAACCACCAAAAGCAGCATGAGCAGGGTAGTGGTGATAGCAATTAGTCCAAACACGTCCGGCTTGAATACCGCGACCCATACGATACGCACGGTTCATATCACGTGTCCATACACCTGCACCTAAACCAAACTCAGTATCATTGGCTATTTCTAGCGCTTCTGCTTCATCTTTAAAGGTTGTGACTGAAATAAAAGGTCCAAAAATTTCTTCTTGGAAGATGCGCATTTTATTGTCACCTTTCATTATTGTAGGCTGTATGTAATAACCATCGCTATGCTCTCCATCTAAAGATTCAACATCACCACCAGTCAATACTTCAGCACCTTCATTTTTACCAATACCAACATACTCCATTATTTTATCGAATTGTTGTTTTGAAGCTTGAGCACCAACCATAGTTTCTGTATCTAAAGGGTTACCTCGTTTAATCAACTTGGCACGTTCTATAACTTTCTCAATAAATCGATCATAGATTGATTCTTGAACCAATAAACGGGAAGGGCAGGTACAAACTTCACCTTGGTTAAAAAAGGCAAGTACCGCCCCTTCTATACATTTACTTACAAAGCTATCTTCTTGCTCTAATACATCTTCAAAGAAGATATTTGGTGATTTGCCACCAAGTTCTACTGTAGAGGGGATGATATTATCAGCAGCGCACTTCATAATATGCGAACCAACGGGTGTTGATCCTGTAAAAGCAATTTTAGCAATGCGAGTACTTGAAGCCAGAGCTTGACCTGCTTCTTTACCGTAGCCATTTACGATATTAATAACGCCAGCAGGTAATAAGTCAGCAATTACTTCCATTAATATTAAAATAGAAACAGGTGTTTGTTCTGCTGGTTTTAAAACAACACAGTTACCTGCAGCTAAAGCAGGTGCTAGTTTCCAGCAAGCCATTAATAAAGGGAAGTTCCACGGAATAATTTGACCAACAACGCCAAGAGGTTCGTGAAAATGATAAGCCACGGTATTTTCATCGATCTCACCGATAGAACCTTCCTGAGCACGAATACAGCCAGCAAAATATCTAAAATGATCAACAGCAAGTGGTACATCTGCAGCAAGTGTTTCTCTTACAGCTTTACCGTTATCCCAAGTTTCTGCAATAGCTAATAGCTCAAGGTTCTGTTCTAATCGATCTGCTATTTTTAATAGCATGTTAGAGCGAGCAGTAACTGAGGTTTTGCCCCAAGATTTTTTTGCTGCATCAGCTGCATCAATAGCTAGTTCAATATCATCAGCAGTCGAGCGGGGCACTTTACAAAATACTTGGCCATTTACTGGGCTTGAATTCTCAAAATATTCACCCTTTACAGGTGCTTGCCAACGTCCACCAATAAAGTTTTCATATTGATCTTTAAAGTGAAGTTTACTATCAGGTTGATTTGGGTTGCTGTAAATCATATTTAAAGTTCCTGTCTATTTAATTAAGTAATTAAAGGTGTTTAAAACTTATCTATTTTGGGGCGCAGGCTTTAGCCTGCTCTTGTGCTAAAGAATGCAGGTTAAAACCTGCGCCCCAAAAGTTATTTACAAATGATAATAGGTTTTAAATTTTTTCGCTTTAGGTCAATTTAAATTTTCTTGTATTTTATACGGTGTGGTTTATCAGCATCAGTGCCTAAACGTTTATGACGATCAGCTTCATAGTCTTCGTAGTTACCTTCAAACCAAACAACTTCACTATCACCT
>Ga0209395_1003221_pt1 | contig 20526 bp, 16 predicted proteins | sample GOMGulsemesocosm_3_FD_184635 | JGI IMG/M metagenome (GOLD analysis project Ga0209395, IMG submission 184635) | Methane-oxidizing microbial communities from mesocosms in the Gulf of Mexico - GOM9D Gulf of Mexico (SPAdes) (version 2) | ecosystem: Environmental > Aquatic > Marine > Cold seeps... | reverse complement strand
CTAATAACTCTAAACTTTGTTGGACATATTTAAGGTACATCTTTCCTGCGGAATTCAAGTTTACTCCACGACTTTTTCGATTAAATAATGCAAAGCCTAAATGCTCTTCTAGCGTTTTTATTTGATGACTAACAGCTGAAGGGGTTATGAATAACTCTTCACTTGCTAACTTAAAACTCTCGTGGCGAGCGGAGGCTTCAAAAATATTAAAAAGGTGTAGAGGGGGGAGTTTCTTGGCCATAAATAACCTTCATTTACAATAGAGTTGATGTTTTGAACCATAAACTATTTTTCAGTATAGATGAATAATATTTGTCTATTTTAGTTGTAGCGTTTTCGTTAACAAGAATATCTCATGCTTACGGAGTAATCGGAAATAATTATATCGTCCGAAGAATTTCAGCAATTGCTACATATATTTTGCAATTTAGTGCAACTACGGCACTCTTGTGGCTGATCATAGCCTAACAATAATTTTAACAAGGACAAAAATCAGGTGGCTGTTTTCGTCCCTCAATACTTTAGCCAACAATTTTTTGTCATTATTAAGGCGTTATGTTTTACACAAGGATCGGTGTATGAAGAACTCAGTGTTTGGAGCCTTTGCCCATTACGGTATATATTTCCTAATGACCTTGTGTTTTGCGTGTTTCTACCTCAGCTGGTCAGTCTGCTATATTACGTTTGTCTGCAAGCCTACCGCGACTGTCATAAGCCTTGTAACGATTAGGTCTTCGTTTATTAGCACAGCGTAATTGTTTCCATAAAGTGCCACCATTCTTTTTATCACGCCAAATATAGCGATAAATAGCTTCATGACTGAAACAGCGTAAACTTTCCTTTTTTAGGTGCCCCGTTACTTGTTCAGGAATCCATTGCTTATGTAATAATCTCCTAACAATGGCGTAATCTTTCTGTGTTTCCCGATAGCTTTGGCAATGTTAGTAAAACTTAATCCTTGCCTTTTTAACGCTTCTATCAAATATCTCCCTGAGTGAGCTGATTGTATTTCATAGGTTTTTACTTCGTGGTAGGCGCAAAAAACTAAGGATATAGCAGTTCATTGTTTTTATTAAATTGGGTGTCGCACTTAGTACATGAATTCGGCTATACATTTAGTTAGCCTCAAGAGGACCACTTTATCTTGAGGCTTAACTTTTTAAGTACTTTCTATGACTTATTTACTCTAGCGCTAACAAAGTCTATAAAGTGATTAATTAGCGCAGAGTCTTTCCTGCGTTGTGTATACAGTGCATAAAATGTCGACCCTTTGATTTCATACGAAGGTATCATTTCAACAATTGAATTTGTTTTAAGCTCTTTAGAAACTAAATACCTTGGTAAAACTGCGTAACCCAAGCCTGCTTTTACTGTTTCATAAATGACTTGTTTATTATTAAAGTGCAACTCCCCCCGTAAGTGTTGATGAACAGATTGCCCCTTATGAATAAAGTCGATTTGGTCAAATTGGCTGATATTTGTTGCTAGGGTAATTAAATCTAACTCCACTAAATCTTGTGGTATTTTGGGTATAAATTTTGATGACAAATATTCTTTGCTAGCACATAAAACAAAGTCATCATCAGTAATGTATCTTGCTAGGTAGGGCTCATCGCTTAAATGAGTACTTCGAAAAGCTATATGAATATTTTCCTTGAAAATATCGATGATTTCATTGGAAAAACTAGCGTTGAATTTAACCATTGGAAATTGCTGTCTATAAGCAATAATAATCGGTGCAAGTACCACTTCACCCCACAAAGCAGGTGCAGTAATGCGTAACTCTCCTGAAATTGTACTCTTGAGCATTGCTAAGTTATCAAGCATTTGTGAATGCATTTCTACAATCTCTAAGGCTGATTGATAAAAGAGCTCGCCTGCATCCGTAATGTTTAAAGAGCGTGTGGAACGGCTTAACAAGGTGCTTTCCAAAGTCGTTTCTAAGTAGCTAATATCTTTTGAAGCCTTAGCCGCCGCAACATTTAGCGTTCTAGCACCTTCGGCGAAAGAACCTTTTTGAATAATTGCGATAAACAATTTCATTAAATACAACTGATTTAATTTACTATTCATTTTCATACGTTCCACCTAAAGAATATCTTATAATATCCTGTTGGGATATTGAGTTCTGCAATTTTGGCATGTTATGCATTTTATTTAAATATAATAAAGTCGCTGTATACCAAATAACGGAGAATTTATATATGACTCACTTTGCAACACGACAGGAATTTAACTTTACTAAGAGCGGTAAAAACATGAAAAATCGCTCGGTACTTGCACCTTTAACGCACAACATGAGCTTAGATAATGGCGATCTTAGCGAAAACGAAATAGATTGGCTGAACAAATGTGCTGAAGGTGGATTTGGCATGATAATCACCGCAGCGACCTCTGTCTCAATGACTGGTCGAAGTTGGCAAGGACAACCGGCGTTAATTACCGATGAACAACAAAAAGGTTTTGCACAAATAGCTAGAAATGCCAAAAAACATAACGTCTTAGCTATTGTACAACTCCACCATGGTGGCATGAGAACTGAGCACGAATTTAGTTCGCAAAAGCCAGTTTCTCCTTCTCAATACACTGTTGATAGCCATTATCCTGATGGTGTTAGAGAAATTACGGCTGTTGAAATTGAGTTACTCATAAATGATTTTGTCAATTCATCAAAACGGGCCTATCAAGCAGGAATGGATGGAATAGAAATTCATGCAGCATTTAACTTTTTGTTAAGCAATTTTAGTAATCCTATACTGAATAAACGTACAGATCGATGGGGTGGATCATTTGAAAATAGAAATCGTATTATTTTTGAAATTGTAAAACGTGTGAGAACAGAAATTCCGAGAGACTTTATTGTAGGAGTTCGACTTTCGCCAGAAAACTATGCTCATTTCTCTGGCATAGATATAGAAGAGCAAATACAACTCAGTAATGCATTGAATGATTTAGACATTGATTATATCCATATGTCTCTATACAACTCTTTTAAACAACCTAACCATCTACCAGAGGGTGATCATACTTTACTGCAATGGATTAAAAGTAAACTAGATCCCCAAATAACACTCATGATTGCTGGTAATATTTCAAATATCATTGATGCAGACAAAGTGACTTGTCATGGGGCTGATCTAGTTGCAATTGGAAAAGCTGCGGTTGGCAATCCTGACTGGGTAAATAAAATTAATGCCGGAAGGTCATTAATTAAGCCACCTTACACTCCAAAACGACTGGCTGATAACGGATTTACTTTAGCCGCTATTGATTATATGGAAGGTATATCCGGTTTAGTAGCGATGAATAAATTAAAGATGGAGGCATAAAGGTGGATATTTTCGATTTGTTGTTAGTCTATCAAACTAAAATAGTAACACTTTCTGTGGTGGCTTTAATGATGGCCGTAAGCCCAGGTGCAGATTTTTTGTTAGTTACACGAAATAGTTTAACTTATTCTAGAAATAGAGGGCTATATACTACTTTTGGTATCACGCTAGGTACTTGGGTTCATATCTTCTATTGTATCGCGGGGTTGGCGGTAATAATTAATACTTCGCCTGTATTGTTTTCTCTCATTAGATATTTAGGTGCATTTTATCTCATTTATATTGGGGTTTCGTCGATAAAATCGAAATCCCTACTAAGCAATGAACAGCAAGAATGCGCCGTTTTTATCACACCAAGCAAAGCCTTTGTGAGTGGTTTTATTTGTAATGCTCTGAACCCGAAAACGACCATGTTCTTTTTAGGGATCTTCACCCAATTAGTCACGATAGATACACCTGTAATTATGCAATTTATTTACGGTGCTATAATTTCATTGGCGCACTTGTTATGGTTCTCATTATTATGTTATTTACTTACACACAACATACTCTTGGGGAAAGTTAAAAAATATCAAACAGTGATTAATCGTTTTATGGGAATAACGCTAATTGCGCTAGGTTTGAAAATGAGTTTATTCTAAAATAATGATGGTTAAACAGAGCTCAATAGAAGGCTTGTTTCACTGTTGAGCACACCATCAATTGTTCTTACTTCACGCAATACTCGGTCAAATTCTAATAAATTTGACGTTTTAATTTCAGCAACTAAATCCCATGTGCCATTAGTTGTGTGAAGTTTTTCAAGTTGGGAGATACCTCGTAATTTATTAATAACTTGAGTGGTCGACTTCCCTATAACTTCTATCATCATAATCGCCTTAACCACATCTGTTTCTAATTCATCATGGGCGCGAATTGTAAAACCAAGAATTGCATTTGAACCAATGAGTCTGTCTAGTCTATTTTGAACAGTTCCTCTAGAAACGTGCAATAACTTTGCTAGTTTCGAAATAGAGGCTCTAGCATCCATACGTAAGATAGCGATGAGCTCTTTATCAACGGAATCGTAAAGGTATACTCGCTGCTTACTATTCTTTTCATTTGTCATATTGGCGGCCAATTTATCATTTTGATAATAATATAAAGCAATATGACAAATTTTTGTTAAATATTTGCAACTTATTGCCATTTTGATTGGCATATTCATCAGATAAGATAAGGACTCAATATATAACTCGTTTGAATGGTGTTGGGGTTGTTCACATAGAAGTCGGTGTGGCTGAGATAAGACCCCATTTTACCAAGTACTAGAGAGAAGCTATGCCATTATTTTTACAAGCGCCTAATGCCGTTGTCATGATCCGTCCGCATCATTTTTGTCCTAATGAAGAAACGAAGCAAGACAATAACTTTCAATCAAGAGAGTTGGTTGACAAACAACAAGTTAAAACCAAAGCGTTTGAACAAGTTAGCACCGCAGGTCGAGTACTTGAAGCAGAAGGCATCGTTGTCCATACTTTTGAAGATGAAGGACTTGAAACACCCGATTCAGTATTTCCTAACAATTGGTTTTCAACCCATACCGGCGGTCAAATTGCTATTTATCCGATGTATGCCAAAAATCGAAGGAAAGAGCGCCGAACAGATATCATCGAAATGCTTAAAAAACAATATCGTGTTCAAGTTGTTTTTGATTATTCTGGATTAGAATATGATGATATTTATTTAGAAGGCACTGGCGCTATGGTATTAGATCATATTGAACGAATTGCTTATGCTGCTAGTTCAAAAAGAAGTGACTCACATATACTTGAACGTTTTTGTGCGCATTTTAATTTTGAACCCATGGTTTTTGATGCTCAAGATACAGCAGGTATATCTGTTTATCACACCAATGTATTAATGTGTATTGGCAGTGACTTTGTCTTGGCGGGGTTTGAAATGATGACTAACTCTAAGCGTCGTGCTGAAATTATTCAACGCTTTGAAAATGCAGGAAAGCGCATAATTTACTTGACTGAAAAACAAATAAACGCATTTTGTGGAAATGCACTTGAACTACAAGGGTCTTCAGGGCGTATTTTGGCGCTCTCTGTAACAGCCTTTAACGCATTAACTCATGAACAAATAGCATTATTGGAAGAAACGGTAAAACTAGTGCCACTAGATGTCTCCGCTATTGAATTGGCTGGCGGTTCAGTACGTTGTATGTTGGCAGGTATTCATCTGTCGAAAAGATGATTAATGTATTCTCTGATAAATCGATAATTAGACAACTGGGTGTTGAAGAGTGAAAAGGAAAACAAATGGTCAATGACATTGTAAGTGCTATCAACAATATTCTTTGGGGCAAAGGTCAAATATTGATTTATTTGCTACTTTTTGCCGGCTTTTGGTTTTCGTATAAACTACGTTGGATACAGTTACTGCAATTTAGATACATGTTCACGGTTATGAAAGGCAGTACCCAGTCCGACAAATCAGGGATCAGTTCTTTTCAAGCATTATGTACCGGGCTTTCTGCCAGAGTAGGAACGGGTAATTTAGCCGGGGTGGCTATGGCTATTTCGCTCGGCGGCAGTGGTGCTGTATTTTGGATGTGGGTTATTGCATTATTAGGTATGGCAACAGGTTTTGCCGAGAGCGTACTCGGGCAGTTATATAAAGTACGTGATGAACGTAAGGAATTCAGAGGCGGACCTGCTTACTATATTCGTTCGGGGCTTAATAAACCTTGGCTTGCTATTCTTTTTTCACTTTGCCTTTTTCTAGGTTACGGTTTAACTTTTAGTGCGATGCAGGCTAATACTATCGCGGATGCATTAAATAATACTTTTACTATTCCTCGTGAATATACCGGTTTTGTTATTGCTGTTCTTGCTGGCAGTATCGTTGTTGGAGGCATGCGCAGCATTGCTAGATTTGCTGAACTTATTGTACCGTTTATGGGGTTAGCGTTTGTTGGTACAGCGGTTGTTATTACGTTATTGAATATTCAATTATTACCCTCTATGTTCATGGATATTTTTTCATCCGCTTTTGGGCTGAATGAAGCCGGTGCGGGGGCCTTAGGCGCAGCAATTAAGAATGGCATTCAGCGTGGTTTATATTCAAACGAAGCAGGAGCTGGGAGTGTACCGCATGCAGCCGCAGGTGCATCTCCCGTTCCAAATCATCCTGTAGCTCAGGGCTATGTACAAATGTTAGGTGTTTTCTTAGACACTATGGTGCTTTGTAGTTGTACCGCTGTAGTTATTTTATTATCAGATATTAATATAAGTGGTGATATGGAAGGTATTAGAATGACTCAAAATGCCATGACCAGTCACTTCGGTAGCGGTGGAAATTATTTTGTCGCTGCTGCAATTACCTTATTTGCTTTTACTTCAGTTGTTGCAAATTATGCTTACGCAGAAAGTAATCTGCATTTATTCAAATTAGATAATAAAATAGGGCGACTATGCTATACCAGTATTTATTTGGCTATGGTAGTTTGGGGAGCAACCGCAACGTTGAAAGAAGTGTGGGGATTAGCCGATATGGCATTAGGATTAATGACATTGGTGAATATTTACGCGATCGTTTTACTGACCCCAACGATAGTCAATTTAACGAAAGATTTTCGCGAAAAACTAAAGGTTAACAATAAACCCACGTTTTCACTTAATGATGTGGAAATACAAGGTAAAACTGAACAGGGTGTTTGGGCTGATAAGATATCCAAAGAGAATTTATAGCCATTAAATATAACAATCCTTAAAGAGAAAATTATGACTAAATATACAAAATCGGTAGAAGCTATCGCTGCACTCAATAGTGAACAATTTCGCGTAACTCAACAAAGTGGTACTGAACACCCTGGCACTGGAGAATACTTAAACAATAACGAACCGGGTATATATATCGATATTGTTTCAAAAGAGCCTTTATTCGCTTCTTCTGAAAAATTTGATTCAGGTTGTGGATGGCCAAGTTTTACCAAGCCCATCGAAACAAAAAATGTAAATGAAATAAGTGACTCTAGTCACGGTATGACGCGAATTGAAGTTCGTTCAAGTCATGGAGACAGTCATTTAGGTCACGTTTTTAACGATGGACCTGCTGATAAAGGCGGTTTACGATATTGCATTAACTCAGCTTCATTAGTGTTCATTCATCGTGACGACATGGTGAGCAAAGGTTATTCGGAGTACTTAGATCAAGTCGAGGATGTATAGTCGCTATATATATTTGAATAAGTCGTTTAAACTGGCCAATAACCGCTAGCTGTTTTTTGTGCCTGACGCAGTTTAGCCACAGTTATTTGTCCATTATCAGGGCATTAAGTGAATCTTTATATTACTGGAGTTTAATTAAATTATGGATAAGAAAATTAGTGGTAGTTGTTTATGTGGCAAAGTATCGAGCGTTGTCCAAGGCCCCTTTAATAAGTTTTATCAATGTTATTGTGACCGATGCCAGAAAAAAACAGGTTCAGCTTTTGCTTCTTTAATATTTACTTCACCAGATAAAATTCAATGGCAATCAGGACAAGACTTAATTAAGAGATTCGATTTACCTGAAGCTAAACGATTTAGTAATTGTTTTTGCACCGATTGTGGTTCTCAAGTTCCTTATTTAAGTCGAGATGGGGCTTTTTTAGTTATTCCTGCGGGGTATATTTCTGGTGATCCTGAGATAAGGCCATCGGCTAATATTTTCTGGGATGAAAGGCCATGCTGGTTTGATGAAGGGAAATCAGCCGATACATTTACAACATATCCTGAGTAAACTCACATAAAAAACTCAAGCGAGACAAAATACGGTTATTTGGTCTCGCTTAGTTGTACATTTCTAAAGTATCTAGTTAAGGCTGGCACTTAATTCAATTATCTCTTTTCTAGCGGATATTTTTTGGGTAAACAACAAATTATCTCCCTTTATATCATTGAGATATAAAATGCCGTGATGTAAGTTGTGCAATATCTGAAACTGACCATTTGTTGTATTATGTGTCCAGAGTTGATCCTCATTGTTGATATTGTAGAGGATGTCATTTGCAAGTAAAAAACGTTTATTGTTACTCTTACCGTTCAGTTGATTAAGGGCAACGGTATTGCCGGATGAGATTTGCCAGTAATTATTTTGTGTATCTAGATAAATCAACGCGCCTTTATTAGTGGTAGCCGCCCATTTTACATCTCCGTTAAACAACTCCTTTATTGTGCCTTTCGACATGTCAAAGCTAATCAATTTGGTGTTGCCTGCAACATCAGCCTTTAACAAAACTTCATTACCGTGCCATTGAAATAGCTGAGTCACCGCAATTCTTGTCGTTAAAGGGCTGACTTTCGCGTCAAGACTTACAGTAAATAGTTGACCATTGGCTGCAATCATAATGTTGTCACTGGACTCAGACCAAGCCAGACCAGTAATTTGAGTATCCGTTTCAAATTGGGTCAATTGCTTGAGTTGTTCATCATGGCTTAGCCATAATTGAGCAGTACCAGAGCGTTCTGAAATAAAAGCTATGGTATTACCCGTAGGAGCATAACGACCTTGTCTTTCTGCAAAAATTGAACGCTCGATACTGGGATATGGTTGAAAGACTTTATTAAAAGCGGCTAGCTGATTTGTTTTACTGGATTGGCCAAGTTGAATCTGCGCTATATCACTATCAAATAAACCATGAGTGAGCAGCAGTTTGCTATTTTTCGGATGCAGACTTGGATGATAAATATTATTCTGGGTAGTAAGTGATAGTTGATTGATTTTACCATCAAAAGATATAGCAAAGAGTTGTTTTCCACTGCTAAAAATTAGCCTGTTCTTCTTAGGGTCAAAACTTGGATAGATACGCTGCACAGGCGACATGGCATTGGGACGCGTTATGATGGCACTCGATATTAGTTTTCCTTGATTGTCGATAAGTTCAAGTAAATGATGGTTGGTTGCATTGATACTTATCACCGCCAAAAGGTTTTTGGAGGTTGAATATGTCAAACTATAAACTTTCTTATTTGTAGGGGCGTAAAGCTCAACAAGTTGCTGACTTCCCGGAGGTAACTTTATTAAGCGTGCCTGACCATCGACATATTGTAACGCTGCAATGCTGCCATCATTTAATGAATAGGGCATTGTTAACTCACCTTTTTGGCAATTAAATCTCATTTTCGGTACTTGAGGGGTGATAAGCGCAAGAGGTAAGTCGAGCGTCATTAGATCTAAACATGGTTTTGGCTGGCTATTTTTATTACATGCTTGTCCAGCCATAAACACCAGCATATTCCCATCTGCTGAGATACTATGGCTATCATATATTCCGTAATCTTTAGTTAATTGGCGCTGTTGCTGGCTGGTCACATCTTTGGCCCAAATATTATTTTGACACATGCCCAAATAGCGATGAAAAAATATATATCGACCATCATTAGAGTAACTCGCCATGAATTCTTTCTCATCGCTTGTAGTCACAGACGTTAAATGGTCATAACGTTCAGGAGGTAAAGTGAATTGTTGTGAAACAATCAATGAAGCCAGTGCTACCAAGGTAAGTGTAGCTATTGCGGTAATACGCTTTTTGCTGCCAACAATTGCCCTAAACCATGAATTTGTAGTAGGGATTGAGGATAACCCTAATTGCCAATCAACCTTTGCCTCTAGACTGTAGCCTTGCTTAGCGTGAGTTTTGATGACTGATTGTAACTTACTGTCATCACCCAGTGCTTTACGTAGTTGAACTATACTGCGTTGTAATGTATTTGAAGAAATGACATTACCATGCCAGACCTTGTCCATTAGTGACTCTTGGCTGACTACTTTACCCTGATGTTCTGCCAGATAAGTAAGAACCGCAAGGGCTTTGGGTGGCAATAACTGAATATTCTCGTCTAGGTGGATCTGGTTTCGGGTAAGATCAACAAAATACTGATTAACCCAGTATTGCTGTTTTTTGGGATTCATCTTTAACCTTAGTTTTCGTTCATTCAATTTGTGTCAGTTTACTCGATTATCTTTCTCAAACGCAGTAATTAAACAGGTTTAATCCAAAACTAGCAAAAATACCAATTAAATCAGTAACAAGTCAGCGATAAATCACCTAAACGTCATGTCTTTTTGGTCATAATCATTAGTATCCATCGTATCAATTCATTTAACTAAGGAAGTTAAAAGCCTAATGGGAAAGATATTAAGAAAAGTGAGATTTATGACAATACTGAAGGCGATCAGTGCATTGTTAATATTCCTGATAACAAATAATAGCGTGGCGCAAAGCATTGTCGATGATAAACCAGAAGTAAAATTTAACAAGATTGGTGACAATGTATATTTAACAACGAACAACTCAGGGGCTAATGTCACTATGTTAGTGGCAGATCAAGGACTTTTGTTGATAGATTCAGGTAGTAGACGAACAGGTTCTGCTGAATCATTGTTAGCTGGGATTCGTGAAATATCCGATAAAAAAGTTAAGTATGTGATCAACACACATTATCATTTTGATCACAGTGGCGGGAATGAGTTTTTTGCTGACTTAGGCGCAATCATCATTGGGCAAGAATATATTCAATACTCTCCAACTCTTCACCATATATCTTTCAATAAAAATTTAGCATTAAGCTTCGGTGAAGAAGAAATCAATCTCTATCATACTCCCGGTCATACTTTAGACTCGTTAATAGTCCAACTTGTTCATAATAATATATTGATGATGGGAGACAGCTACAGCACCGAAATGATTACATATGAAGGTGCTAGCGGTAAAAATGGCTACGATAAATTGATAGAACATGTGCTTTCATTGACTAACGACAGCACAATTATTGTGCCGGGCCATGGGACGGTAAGTCAACTCAGTGAATTGTTAGTATCTCATCAATCTCGGGATATTTATCGACAACGGTTAGGGTCTCTATACGACCAGGGATGGAGTAACCAAGACATATTTGAAGACGAGATAACTAAAGCTTTGGTCAGTGATTATACCAAATTCTATGGATACCGTTTAATACCGGACATGATAGAAGCAAATTTTACCAAAACTTTTCCTTTGCCTCAGAACTGGTTAGATCAATTTACAGGACGTTATAAAGGGGAGAATGGACTGATCACACAAATAAGGATGATTAATGGCAAATTACAAATGAGAAGGGAAGGCAGCTTTGTTATTGAGTTAAGAGCGATATCAAAGGATCGTTTTGATCTCGTTGGCTTTCCTTTTGTTCAGGAAGAACAGGTGAGCTTTACGTTCAATAAAAATAAACAAGTAGAAAAAATGCATGTTCAGATCCCTAATAGATTTGTGCTTAATAGATGGATTACAGAAGGGGAAAGCAAAAAAATGAATTAAGAACTCTTGACCAACCCACTTAATATTAATTAGTGGAAGGCATGAAAAAATCATTTTATTGAAACTAAATGATTGTTTACAAAGCAGTACAGGTGTGGCGCAGAAAAACAGTGATTAAATACTGCGTTAAATTCAAGAAATTTACACAGCTTTCAACATGGCTATATATATCAAAATGAACAAGTTTACTTTTACCTTAGATATATAAGAAGGGCTAGTGAAGTTTGACAAAGGAATAAACATGACATTGAAGAAACTAATTTTTATCATTTCGTTTTCTATATTGGTAGGAATTTTTCAAACAGTTCAAGCGAATCAAGATACGACCGTTTATCAGACAACAAAATTGTCTGAGCACGCGTACGTTATAACGAGAAACTGGGATGATGTAGGTAAGTTTAGAAACAATATTGGTGTAATTGTGGGAAGTGAGGGCATAACATTAATTAATGTTATGTATGAAAGTGAAATAGAACAACTTCTTAGCGAGATAAAAAAGATATCTAGTCAACCTATTCAATATGTTTTCAATAGTAATTGGGATTTTCACAATACAGATGCGAATAACAGTCTTGAAAATAAAGGGGCAACAATAATAGCTCATAAAAACATACAATACTTCGCTAATACAAGCACACAGCTATTGTTTGACGAGAAACTAGAACTCAATATTGGCACTGATAATATTATTGCGTATCGCAGTAATGGCCATTCTATGGGACACATTAATATATATATCGAAAAAGCCAATATCATGTTTATGTCAGATAGCTATAGAGATCAATGGATGACAACGCCTGGTCCGTTTGGTTATCAAGGCCATATTAAAGGGCTCAACTCGGCATTAGAACTTTCAAATTCAAAAACAAAATTCGTTCCTGGAAACACTAGTTCTAGTGTGTATGTTAAACCGGCGCAAATTTTAAAAGAAATTGAAATTAGAAAAACATTCGTTTCACGGGTCAATACATTGCACGCACAAGGTATGTCGGTAGATGATATTAGTAGCGACACGGTAATTGACGAATTATTTAAAGAAAATTATGAACGTTATCCTGAATACGGAAAAGATCTTTCTCACAACGTAAGAGCCGCGTTATATGGAATAAAACTAAAAACCGAAAAGAACAATAGCCAGAGTTTGGTGAAGTACACTGGGCAATATAGATTACCCAATAATAAAATTATTGACGTTGTTGTAAAAGGTGAACATTTATTTGCTAAGAGCAAGGGGGCTTTTTACTACTTATTAACCCCAAATTCGACCAATATTTTCGAATTCGGCTGGAGCTCTCCAATTAGGACGATTGAATTTATAAAAGATGATAAATCCCAAATAAGTGGCTTAAAATTTAATTTAGCGAAAGACGATAACCGATATGGTCAAGACGTTGCTCTTAAATATTTGAGAGAAATACCGTTAATAAAACGCATTAAGAAATAATAAAAGTATGAGAAACGTTCATCGCCGAAGATGAACGTTTTAGTTTATGTTACATGTTCACGGTATAAGCGGGAGCGGTTATTGTAATGTCCTATCTTAGTAGAATTAATGATTCATTTGCCACATGAGTAAGCTCATTTAAACAAATTTATATATTATTTATAATCTCTTAATATACATGCTCTAGCACTAAACTTATAACCTAAGTCATGACCTTCAACTTTCTCGGCTACTAAAATAATATCCTCAGCAATAATACTCACGCGTTCAGCATCAGTTTTTTCACAACGAGAAAGTTGAAAGGTTTCATATTCATAAACAAAAGTGGCAATAGCTCGATCGAAATCAGTATATTTTTCTTTTGCTTGCTCTTCGTTACTTTCAACACCAAGAATAACAACGTCATCGATTTGCTTTATGTCGTTCAGATCATCATTCAATTCTTCAGAGTTTCCCGTAACAGCAATTTGCTTCGTTTCTGTGAGTTCATTTTCAGTCATGTCGTTGGGCTCCTGATTAGTAGCTTCTCCCTCGACATCATTTTGCTTACCTGAACTAAACGTTACTCCTGGAATTTCAATATTTAGTTCATTGCTATACCAATTAAGGGGTTGCATTAAAGTGATCATTATCGGCATTATTAAAAACAAGCGTATAAATATAAATAAGACGGAAAAACGTTCTCTTGCTCTAGCATTGATCGGGTGTAAGCGTAATAAATTGATTAATTTAAGGAATAAAAACCACACATTACCTAGCGTAAACAACAAAATCAAACTCATTGATGTCAACAGTAATAGCCATAAAGGGAGTACTAAAACGGTGGTAAAACCTTGTGCATAAATTAAAGAATGAGGGTCAACGCCTGTAATGTAATTGACTTTTCTTGCAGCAACCGCCAGCGTAAAATTACCAATAATAACGTAGACTATAAAAATAAAACTTTTACCTAACAGTGTTTGCCAAACTCGAGTAAATATATCTAATAATTCACGTAACATACCTATCATTGCAACGGAGCCAACAATAAGTAATCCCGTACCGGGCTCCAAAAGAGTTTCGGTTGTCATTGACTCGTCTTGTGATACACCGAGTATTACCGCCAGTAAATATATCTTTTGATTTGAATGTAGTACTTGCCACCAAGTAACCATTTTTTTGGGTAACCAAAGGAAAATTGTTAGGCACTTTTCAAATAAAATAGTGGGTGACTTTAACGTGGCTTGCAAACGCTCAAGTTGCTTGCGTGGTATAGCTACTTCATTAGGTACATCACTAGCTACTGGCTCAAAGTCTTCATCTTGCATAAAATTGCCATTTCGTTAAAAATTTATGAATTAACATTATGACATTTTTAGTCCTTTATTTTCAACAATATAAATAAATTTTGATGAGGGGAATAGGGTTATTGTGGTGTGGTTTATCAGCGCATAAAGTTAAGAGTCATGATGGGAGTCTTCATCACAGTAAATGCCCGCAACGCTAACTTTTAATATATTCATTTAAATTTAGGCTTATTCTTTGAATAATTAACCATTTCCCCTTAAGTGAGAATGACAAATATTAGTTACTTATTCTTATTAAACAATTAAATACGAAAATTTCAATTAGTGATCTATAATCACAACAATCTTAATTTTTATAATAATGCCTTTATGAAGAATAACATCGCCAAAAGTCTAGTGTTAGGGGGCTTATTTTTAACCAACTCTGTTACGTTATTTGCAGAGGAAGAAGTAGACTTGTTTGCTTTACCGTTAGAGAAACTACTCGAATTAAGAGTTACATCTGCTAGTGGCATCTCAGAGTCAATACTCGAAGCGCCTGCAGCAATTGTCGTGATAGATAAAGATGCTATTGCCCGAAAAGGTTATAACAATATTGCCGAATTGGTAGGTGATTTACCCGGTTTTGATGTAGTAAGTGTTGGCGGGGCATCAGGTAAAATTAACGCTTATCAACGTGGTTACCGAACTCCGCTCACTGCACGTACTTTATTGTTGATTGATGGTGTTGTTGAAAACAATTTGTGGAGCCAACAATTGGTTTTAGGCCCTCAGTATTCAATTTCATCTATTGAAAAGGTTGAAGTTCTTTATGGTCCTGCATCGGTATTATATGGAGCCAATGCTTTTTTGGGTATTATCAATATTATCACCAAAAAAGGACATTCTTTGGCAGACAACGAAGATGAAATAACCGTGAGGGCTGAACTAGGAAGCTGGCAATCACGCGGTGGAGAGTTACATGCTCGTGGTCATCACGGGAAATTTGACTACAGTATTACTGGGCGTGTATTTCACAGTAATGAAGAAAACCTAACAGGTCGTTGGGGATTTATTTCTAACGAAATGTATTCAAATAAAGATATTTGGGGCCCGATGTTACAAGAAGGTAATAACGGCGTAAATTATGGAGAATATAATAATGATACTGACGATTGGAGTATTTTTGCCAATGCCAGTTATGCCAATTGGCAAATAGGCATGCATTCATGGGCAACAGACGAAGGTTATGGCCCACAATTTACTGCTGACCGTGGGCAATCAAACTCAGACTGGCAGAGGCGTTATCAAAATTATTACCTTAAACACGATGCTCAATATGATAATTCAACCCAAATTAAAACTTCGCTTATCTATCGTGACAATCAAATTTTCGGAGATTGGGTAGAAGCTGAGCCTGATTGGCGTACAGGGATGGAAGCTCATGCTTTTATAAGCCGTACTCAATGGAATTCAACCAATGATGCTTTGGAATTAAAACAAGATATTAATTTTACATACAGCGAAACTATACAGTTAATGGTTGGATGGCGTTACAAAAAATCCGATTTAACAAGGCATTATGATATAGCAGGATATTGGGCGGGTTCGTATAGTTCAGGCGCGAGTAAAGATGAAACGGGACCTTATGGTTTTGGCGCAGGAATTTACCATAGCAACGATCCCGTTTATGACTTCTTAGATCCCCCCCAAAAGAATGTTCCAAGCGAGAATAGAGTCAAATTTTCAGATCAAGGTGTTTATGTTGGAAGTATTTATGATTCAGGAAATTGGCGATTTAATTTAGGGCTACGCCACGACGACAATGAGATTTGGGGTTCTTCTACTAGCCCTCGAGCCTCTGCTGCTTATAAGTTCAACAACCAACGCTCAGCGATAAAATTAGTGTATGGTGAAGCTTTTCAAGAGCCCGCCGCTAAACAATTGTACGGTGGTTGGTCTGGCCGAAAAGCCAATCCTGATTTACTTCCTGAAGAAGCACAAAATATTGAATTAATACTTCAACATCAGGATAAAATGTGGCTTCATGATATGTCTTTATTTCAAGCAAATTATGATCATGTGATAAGAGAAAATGCCGACAATGACGCCAATAGGAAGATTTGGGGCTTTGAATATCGAGGAAAATTCGATTTCTCAGCGGCGAATTCGATCTTTAAAAAATTAACAGGTCATATTTACTATACCTACACAAACCCAGAAACAGATCAAACCTATGACCACAGCGCAAACGATGGTAAAGGCGACTGGATAAACAAGACGAGTCGCTTGGGAGACATAACTCCTCATAAAATTAATTTGTCGCTGGATTGGCCCGTTATTGATAATTGGCATCTCAATATCAATACAAATTTCTATTCACGTACCGCCTTGTATTCACGGAACCCGCTTACTATCAGAAATGTAAAAGTAGGCTCTCGTGTTATTTTAGATTCTAGCCTTTCATATAGGACCGGAAAGTGGCAGACATTCATTAAAGTGCTTAATGTATTTGATCGAGAAATACTGGCGCCCGGTATTAATAATGCTAACTCAGGAGATGATTTTAGCCAGCGAAGTAAAGGGTACGATAATTCGTTGTTACCGCAACCGGGACGATCAATATGGTTAACAACAAGTTATACATTTTAAACTCTTTTATCTCAATACAGATAAGTGGCGGAGTAATCCTTTGTTTGGCTCCGCTTCGATACACTTCCAGTAAATATTGAACAATCAAAGTTTGCTCGATTCATTTTCTTAAGTAAAGGTTTGACGCTTTCAAAAGTTCAATTCATTTAAAAAAGACTGGCCATAATCCATCGCCTCTAATTTGAATAAGCTTGCTAATGTCTGTCCTATATCGGCAAAGGTATTACGTTGTCCGATATTAATGCAACCTATATGGTTGTGATAAGCAAGTACAGGAACAAATTCGCGAGTATGGTCGTTACCAGGCCAAGTAGGATCGCAACCATGATCTGCAGTTAATAGTAGCAAGTCGTCATCAGTCATTTGGTTTAAAAATTCAGCTAAACGTTCATCTAAATATTCTAATGCCTCACCAAAACCAACAGGGTCGCGTCGATGACCAAAGTCTTGATCAAAATTGACTAAGTTGGTAAAAATAAGACTGTTGTTCGGTGCTGTTGCCATGTGTTCTAGTGTTTTGTCTAGTAATGCCTCAAGACCCGTCGCTTTAGTTTTAATACTAATACCTTGATGAGCGAAAATATCTGATATTTTACCAACACTTATCACTGTTCCCCCGATTTTGGTTAATTTTTCCAAAACGGTGGTTGCTGGGGGTAGCACAGAGTAATCTCTACGATTACCTGTGCGCTCAAAATCGGCAGGGCTGTCACCAATAAAAGGGCGGGCGATAACACGACCAATATTTAACGGGTCAAGTATCCCACGTACCTGTTCACAGTACTTATAAAGATTGTCTAAGCCAAAGTGCTGCTCATGAGCTGCTACTTGAAAAACACTGTCTCCAGAGGTGTAACAAATAGGTAAGCCCGTTTTTATGTGTTTTTCGCCTAATTCAGCAATGATATTAGTGCCAGAAGCATGGCAATTTCCTAACATGTCGGCATAACCGGTCTCTTGATTTATTTGAGTGATTAATTCAAGGGAAAAACTATTCTTTTTATCTGTAAAGTAAGTCCATTCAAATAAAACGGGTACACCCGCCATTTCCCAGTGCCCACTAGGGGTATCTCTTCCGGTGCTTATTTCAGCGGCATAGCCATATGCACCTTTACTTGGGGTGATGGGCTCAACACAAAGTTTTCGTTTCGATGCTTGTTCACAGGCTTTAACTAATCCTAACTTACTTAAGTTAGGGAGTTTTAATGGTCGCTGTTTTATTTGCTGAAATTTGTCTGCCAAATTTGCAAAGGTATTAGCATTAACATCACCGAATGATTCGGCATCAGGTGCATGGCCAAGGCCAAAACCGTCAATAACAAGGATAATCGCTCTCGTCATGATTTTTCTCATTTTTTAAGATTAATTGTAAGGGGTATAAATTAAGACGACAGTAAAGTCGCCTTAACCATTAGGGTAATAATTACTGTATAAGTTCATGGATCACAGGTTCAACATCAACTTCAGTGGATGAAATCTCAACAGCTGTTAGGTATTGTTTAATGGCAAGAAACGCTTGAGGTTCATCTTGGGCGTGTACAATAGCAATAATGTCACCCTCAAGAACTTTAGTGCCCTTAGGTTTGATATCACTAAAGCCAACGCTATAGTCAAGAGTTTGGTTATGATCAACACGCCCACCGCCCATTTGTACTAATGCCATACCGATTGCTCGAGTGTCCATTGTGCCAATGAAACCCGCTTTAGGCGCTACTATATTTTTAATGATATTAGCTTTAGGAAGTATATTTTCGCTGTTAGTTAATAAATCAGCTGGGCCGCCCATTGCTGTGATCATTTGGCTAAATATTTCTGCGGCTTTACCTGAGGCTAGCGCACTCTCGGCTAAATCGGTAGCCTGTGTTATATCGCTTGCAATTTTACTGGTTAATAACATGCGAGCAGCAAGAGCTATGGTGATTTCATGTAATCTTGGCTCACGGTATTTTCCCTTTAAATAGTCAATAGTTTCTTGAATTTCTAATGCGTTACCGACCGTTGTGCCCAAGGGTTGGTTCATATCCGTGATTAATGCTTGAGTTGGTGTACCTGCGCCATTAGCAACAGAGACTATCGAGTTAGCCAACTTCTTAGCTGACTCGATATCAGCCATCATTGCACCGTTCCCCACTTTTACATCCATAACTAAAGACTCAAGACCAGCAGCTAATTTTTTAGATAAAATTGACGCGGTGATCAAAGGAATAGATTCTACCGTACTCGTTACATCTCTAATGGAATAAAGGCGTTTGTCAGCAGGTGCTAAATCTTTAGTCTGAGAAATAATCGCGGTTCTTTGCTCTTTAACCGTCTTTTGAAACTCTGGCAGACTAGGGCGAACATTAAAACCTGGAATAGCCTCTAGTTTATCAACTGTGCCGCCAGTATGACCTAACCCTTGACCGGCTATCATAGGTACATTTGCACCGCAGGCCGCAACTATTGGGGCCAACATCAAACTAACCTTATCACCAACACCTCCGGTTGAATGTTTATCAACAATAGGTAAATCTAATGTGTTTTGCCAATCAACAACCGTTCCTGAGTCCCGCATCGCCATTGTTAAACATACTACCTCCTGTGTTGTCATCCCGTTTAACCAAATAGCCATTGCCATAGAGCCAACTTGTGCGTCGGTGAAATCACCATTTTTAAGGCCATCAACGAAGCACTGAATTTCAGCTTCTGTTAAAGCTTGTTTGTTACGTTTTTGACGAATAATATTTTGAGGTAAGTACATAGGGATCCTTAAGATAATAATTGTGGTGTAAAAGCATCTGGAAGCAATTCTGCAACCGTCCATACTTTTAAATGGTCTAGGTGGTTTGCCGATGCAACTAAAGCATCTTGGCTAAGAAATTCAGCAATAACTTGTCTGCATGCACCACATGGTGGCGTTAACTGTTCCTGATTTGTGTAAACCAGAAGGGCTTTAATGGTGGTTGATTGTTGATTTACTGCAAATGAAAGGCAGTTACGTTCAGCACAAACCGTTAATCCGTAAGAGGCATTCTCAACATTACAGCCTGAGTAAATCTCATTGTCGATATTGACGGCAGCTGCGCCAACATAAAAATGACTATAAGGGGCGTAAGCATTTAATGAGGCTTGTTTAGCTTGAATAATGAGCGGTTGCCAATCACTACTCTTTTTATTGTTTTTACTTAATTTCATAGTTGTGCCATAACTTAACGATAGATAATTCAATAAGCAGATATTGTTTTTACCTGACTCTTGTGTCAAGATCTATTCTGCATTATTTGACCAATTGGTCAAGAATTTATTTTTAAATATTTTATTATAAGAGTGTTGCCATGTCCCTGTTAGAAGTCTTTGGTTATGTTGCTAGTGTGCTAATCGCTTTGTCTTTAATGATGTCTAATATCAAACGATTGCGTTGGATAAACCTATTTGGAGCGGCTGCCTTTAGTGCCTATGGATATTTTATTGATGCATATCCTGTTTTTATTTTAAACGGGTGGATCGCCTTAGTAGACATTTATTATT
>Ga0209395_1003218_pt1 | contig 20535 bp, 16 predicted proteins | sample GOMGulsemesocosm_3_FD_184635 | JGI IMG/M metagenome (GOLD analysis project Ga0209395, IMG submission 184635) | Methane-oxidizing microbial communities from mesocosms in the Gulf of Mexico - GOM9D Gulf of Mexico (SPAdes) (version 2) | ecosystem: Environmental > Aquatic > Marine > Cold seeps... | reverse complement strand
TTCTGTCGGTGGACAGAAAAAATACCGCGAAGGTTTTGAGCCAGTGCCTGCAGGCATTACGCATTTACCTTTTAATGATATAGAAGCACTACGCAATGCGATATCAGAGCGTACTTGTGCGGTAGTACTTGAACCTATCCAAGGTGAAGGCGGCGTTATCAATGCCGACCCTGCTTTTGTTAAAGCAGCACGTGAGCTGTGTGATGAGCATAACGCACTGTTGATTTTTGATGAAGTACAAACAGGTGCGGGCCGTACCGGAACATTCTTTGCGTACGAGCAATATCAAGTCACACCAGATATTTTAACTTCAGCAAAATCTCTGGGTGGCGGCTTCCCTATCGGTGCGATGCTCACCACAGATAAGTGTGCTGCTAGCTTAAACTTTGGTACACACGGCAGTACTTACGGTGGTAACCCATTAGCTTGTGCCGTTGCAGAAGTTGTTGTTGACCATATCAGTGATCCACAAGTGTTATCGGCCGTTGCCGATAAACATAAGCTGTTTGCACAAGGCATCGAGGCAATTAACGCCAAGTACAACATTTTCCAAGATACTCGCGGCCTAGGTTTATTGATTGGCGTTGAGCTGATTGAAAAGTGGCAGGGTAAAGCAGCACTATTTATGGCTGCTGCACGCGAACAAGGACTGATGATGTTAGTTGCTGGCCCTAAAGTTTTACGTTTTGCTCCCTCTCTTATCATCGACGATGCTGATATCACAGAAGGTTTAGCAAAACTTGATGCGGCCATTGCGCAAGTCATCGCTCAAGAAGACTAGTAAACAACAAGCCCAATATCCCTAGGAGGCTGTCCGAGAACTACGATCGTAGCGAGAATAAGGTTAATTGAGGATAAATTGGTGGTAATTTGAGGCGAATAGCGTGCTATTTAACGAAATTTAGCGTTGATTTTAACCAAATAAGCTTGGTCGTAGTAGATCAGTCTGTTTTTGGACAGTCTCCTATCCATAGGGACATAGGGCTTTGCTTTATCAAACTATCACTCTTTTTTAGCGAGTTAACTCACGCCTGAGTAATTGCAACTAGGAAAAACTATGTCCACTTCAAACAAAGAACACCAATTTTCGCAATGGCTTGATTGGATCGATGCCGAACACGAGTTAATGCTAGCGCGCACTATCGAACTATCTCATATTAACTCAGGTAGCTTTAATCCCGATGGCGTTAATAAAGTGGGCGAAAAACTCATTGAATACGCTCGTATTCTAGACGCAAAGGTTGAAGTATTACCGGTAGAGCCATTTAAGCACATCGATAATAATGGTGTTGAACAAGCATTGCCTATGGGTAATGCCATTCGTTTAACTAAACGCCCTGATGCTAATTTGCAGATCTTCTTTTGTGGACATTTAGATACGGTTTTTCCAATAGACTCCGATTTTCAAACGACAAAATGGCTTGATGACAATACCTTAAACGGTCCAGGCGTTGCCGACCTTAAAGGTGGTTTAATTGTGATGTTAAAGGCGATTGAAGCGCTAGAGCGCAGCCCTCATGCCGACAATATTGGCTGGGAAATACTCTTTAATCCCGATGAAGAAATAGGCTCGCAGGGCTCGGCTGGCTTTATTGCCGAGGCGGCTAAAAAAGTACATTTAGGTATGATTTACGAGCCGAGCTTCCCTGACGGAAACTTTGCTGGTGAGCGTAAAGGCAGCGGTAACTTCAGTATTATCACCCGCGGAAAAGCAGCACACGCTGGGCGTGAACATCACTTAGGTCGCAATGCAGTACGTGCTATGTGCGACTTTATCAGCCAGTTGGATGATTTAAACGGCCAACGCGACGGTGTGACTATCAATCCTGCTTTAATCGAGGGTGGCGGCGCGAGCAACGTTGTCCCTGATATGTGCTTATCGCGTTTTAACATTCGCCTTGAACAGCCTACTGATGAGCAGTGGTGCCTTGATAATATTCAAAGCATCCTAGATGAGATCAATCAGCGCGATGGTATCAGTATTGAAATGCACGGACGCTTTGGCCGCAAACCTAAGCTGCTAACCCCCTCTAACGTGAAACTCTTTGAGCTTGCCTGTGAGAGTGGCGCGCAATTAGGTCTTGATCTCACTTGGTTGCCGACAGGCGGCTGTTGCGATGGCAACAACTTAGCTGAAGCAGGTATCCCAAATATAGACACACTAGGCGTGCAAGGAGGAAAAATACATTCCGCGGATGAGTATGTGAAAGTCGACAGTTTAACGGTACGCGCTAAGCTCAGTGCTCTAATGCTTCTCAAGCTTGCGACCAGTGACGATGTCAGCTGGCTAACACATCCTGAGCGTTAAATAATGCTGATATTGCGTCCAGTTCGCTTCTCTGACTTACCGGCTATTGAACATTTAGCGGTCTGTGCGGGGAACCGGTTAACGACTTTACCTAATAACAGGGATCATCTGGCAGAGCTTATTAATAGCACCCAGAAATCTCTGCAACAACAGGTTGATAGCCCTTCACAACAGAGCTATCACTTTGTTCTGGAAGACACTGAAAGTACTGAAATATTAGGTATATCTGGGATAGAAGCGAATGTGGGCACTACCAGCCCTTTTTACAGTTTTCGGTGTGATACGCTTGAGCATCAATCCTCAGAGTTACAAATCCGCAATACCATTAATACGCTCACTTTGTGTCAAGATTACGAAGGCGCTACTAGATTATGCACCTTTTTCTTGGCCAATAATGAATTACCCGAATATGCATTAAAATTGCTCTCGCTAGCTAGGCTAATGTTTATCGGACAACACCCACAACGCTTTAATGATCAACTTATGTTAGAGCTACAAGGCGAAATTGATGAGCACAAACAATCGCCTTTTTGGCAGGCGTTGGGGCAACACTTTTTTAATATGGACTTTAAACGCGCCAATTATCTTATTGGCATAAACAGTAAAGGGTTCATCGCCGATTTAATGCCGCGCCACCCTGTTTATGTACCTTTGTTAAATAGGAAAGCGCAACAAGCGATGGGGAAAGTTCGCCCGGATATGCTAAAAGTCGAGTCACTATTTACATCCATTGGTTTTAATCAACAAGGTTATATCAGCATTTTTGATGGTGGCCCGACCCTTGAAGCAAAGACCTGCAATATAAGTGCTATTGAGCAGCAATTTACGACTACACTAATAATCGATAAGCCTGATCAAGCAGATCTTTGCCAGCAGTACTTAATCAGTAACAATCAATTACGAAACTACTGTTGTATCAGTGCATCCCTGAACCCTGACAACATCACTTTGACTGCATCTCAAGCACAGCAACTTAATTTAGCCGCTGGCGATACGCTCTATTTACTAGCGCTTAGCGCCAATTAACCTCAATATTGAAGGACATCTTACCTATGATGGTCATACGCCCAATAGAAGCCAAAGATGGCGATGCACTGGCTAAACTTGCCAAAATAACCGGCCCAGGTTTTACCTCTTTACAAGATAATACCGAGGTTATTGAGAATAAACTTGCCACCGCTTTAAGCGCTTTTGATCAACCCAATCAAGATCAAAAAGATGCGCTTTTTCTGTTTGTTTTAGAAGATTTAGCAGAGCAACAAATTGCGGGCATCTGCGCGATTGAAGCAGCCGTTGGTTTATCAGATCCCTGGTACAATTTTCGCACCGGCACATTGGTACACGCATCCAAAGAGCTCAATGTTTACAATCAGATGCAAACACTAACGATCAGTAACGATCACACTGGGTATTCAGAGCTATGTACCCTCTTTTTGCACCCTGATTATCGCCATTCAAAGAATGGTCATTTATTATCTAAGTGTCGCTTTTTGTTTATGGCCGAATTTCCGCAACGCTTTAATCAAAAACTCGTCGCCGAAATGCGTGGCTATTCTGATGAAAATGGTATTTCTCCGTTTTGGGAAGGTCTTGGCAAACACTTTTTCTCTATCGATTTCACCAAAGCCGATCAGATGTCTTCAATTGACAAAGCATTTATCGCTGAACTGATGCCAAAATACACTCTCTACACAGAGTTACTGCCAAAAAGCGCGCAAGAAGTGATCGCTCATACGCATCAAAATACTATTCCTGCCCGCAAGCTGCTAGAGCGCGAAGGTATGCGTTACACGGGCTATGTCGACATTTTTGACGCAGGTCCCACACTTGAAGCTAATGTTGCCGACATTCGCGCAGTGAAACACAGCCGCTATGTCAAAGTTCAAATCAGCGAAACAGTTGCCAATGACAGCAATGATTTATATTTGATCAGCTCAACCGCCTTTGAAAACTTTCGCTGTGTGATGAGCCCAATTGAAACGCCAGATAACCATCTAATAAAGCTTGATGCAGATACTGCTCAGGCACTTAACGTCACTAATGGCAGCACTGTTCGCATTGTGCCGCTGATCGCACCAAAGAGGTAATACATGACAAACTCACTTTATATAAACGGCCAGTGGCTTACAGGCAACGGCGACAGCTTTGATTCTTTGAACCCAGCAACGGGTGAGAGCATCTGGTGTGGCAACAGTGCTAGCACTGAACAAGTTGAGCTAGCGGTTAGTGCAGCACGCAATGCGGCTGTCGATTGGGCCAAGACTGAACTCATCGAGCGTATCGCTATTGTCGAAAAATTTGGCCAGCTATTGATTGAAAAGAAAGAAGATCTAGCGCGCCTAATCGCCTTGGAGACCGGTAAACCATACTGGGAAACACTCACTGAAGCAGGTGCTATGGCCGGTAAGATTGCCATTTCAGTTAAGGCAAACAACGAGCGTACGGGGAACACCAGCACTGACATCGGCGCAACAAGAAGCACACTACGCCATAAGCCTCACGGCGTAGTCGCTGTTTTTGGACCTTACAATTTCCCAGGCCACTTGCCTAATGGACATATAGTACCTGCTATTATCGCAGGTAATACTTTGATCTTTAAACCAAGTGAGCTCACCCCAAGTGTTGGCAGCTTCATGGTGCAACTTTGGGAGCAAGCAGGGCTTCCAGCGGGTGTTATCAACTTAGTACAAGGCGAGAAAGAGACAGGTATCGCCCTTGCTGGCAACCCAGATTTAGACGGCTTGTTTTTCACTGGCAGCTCAAATACTGGTCATTTGCTGCATCGTCAATTTGCCGGCCATCCCGGTAAAATCCTGGCGTTGGAAATGGGCGGAAACAACCCTTTGATCATTGGTGAAATCAGTGATTTGCGTGCAGCTGTTAACGAGACAATCCAATCTGCTTATATAACAACCGGTCAGCGCTGTGTATGTGCTAGACGTTTATTTGTGCCGAACAATGATACGGGTGAGCAATTTTTAAGCTTACTGAAAACGGCTGTTGAAAATATCCAAGTAGGCGAGCAATTTGCAGAACCTGCACCTTTCATGGGCAGCTTAATTTCAGAGCAAGCTGCTGACAACATGTTAATCGCTCAGCAAAAACTAACGGATCTAGGCGGTAAAGCATTAGTTGAGCTGACGAAGATTAAAGCCGGTACCGGTTTTGTTAGCCCGGGCCTCATTGATGTCAGTGCCATTGCCCAACTGCCCGATGAAGAGCATTTCGGTCCATTGCTGCAAGTCATTCGCTACGATGAGTTTGACGATGCGATTAGTGGGGCGAATAACACCCAATTTGGTCTTGCTGCTGGCTTATTCAGCGACTCTAAAGATGAATACAACGCATTCTACAGCCGTATTCGCGCAGGCATTGTCAACTGGAACAAGCAAACCACTGGCGCCAGCTCTGCAGCGCCATTTGGCGGTGTCGGTGCCAGCGGCAATCACCGGGCTAGTGCTTACTACGCAGCAGATTATTGCGCCTACCCGGTAGCGGGTATGGAGACAGATACACTGGTTTTACCTGAGAAACTTTCCCCAGGACTATCTCTATAACACACTGAGGCAGCCGGAAAACGTAGCGAGCTAAAACAAGACAAGGCAAAAATTGGCGAAATAGCGCAGCTTACTGTTGTCAATGAGCATTCCAAATGAGTTAGGCTTCGCCTAATTCATTTTTATTGAATCAATTTTTAACGCCGTATTGTTGAGCGCAGTAGCTTAAAGACTGCCTCATTGACCACTGTAATATTTTGAGGCCCGCACTGCGGCTCTCTATAGGAGAATTTTCATGAAAGCGATTGAAGCCAACTTTGATGGTCTAGTAGGACCTACTCACAATTACGCTGGATTGTCTTTTGGCAATGTCGCCTCTCAAAACAACCAAGCACAAGTAGCCAATCCTAAAAAAGCAGCACTGCAAGGACTGACTAAAATGAAGGCGCTGGCAGATATGGGCATGACCCAAGGTGTGCTAGCCCCTCAAGAGCGACCAGACATCCATACTTTGCGCAGATTAGGCTTTAGTGGCACTGATGCAAATGTATTAGCACAAGCCGCTAAGCAAGCACCGCAGATCCTTGCTACTTGCTGCTCTGCATCTAGTATGTGGACCGCCAATGCCGCTACTATTTCGCCCAGTGGTGATACGGCTGACAATAAAATACATTTTACCCCGGCAAATTTAAGTAATAAATTTCACCGCTCAATTGAGCATGAAGTCACTGGAAACATACTAAAAGCAACTTTTAGCGATCCCAACCACTTTGCCCACCATGAAGCGCTGCCCACTGTGGATCATTTTGGTGATGAGGGAGCAGCCAACCACACCCGCTTTTGTCATGAATATGGCGAGCGCGGTGTTGAGTTCTTTGTCTACGGCAAAGAAGCCTTTAACCTAAGTAAAGTAGCGCCTAAAAAGTATCCTGCTAGACACACCCTAGAAGCTTCTCAGGCAGTCGCGCGATTGCATCAATTGAGTGACTCACACGTGGTTTACGCACAGCAACATCCCGATGTTATTGATGCCGGTGTATTTCACAATGATGTTATCGCGGTCGGTAATAGCGACATTCTGTTCTGTCACCAGCAGGCCTTTTTGGAGCAGGCGGCTGTTAAGGCTGAACTCACCCAAAAGATGGGCGGTAATTTTAAGATTATTGAAGCGCCAACTGAGCTTGTCAGCGTGCAAGATGCTGTCAGCAGCTACCTATTTAACAGCCAACTGCTGTCATTGCCCAATGGAAAAACAGCTTTAGTAATCCCTCAGGAATGTGAGAACAATGCAAATGTTTGGCAGTATTTACAATCATTAGTGACAGGCGATAGCCCTATCGATCAAACCTTAGTCTTTGATCTAAAACAGAGCATGTCGAATGGTGGCGGGCCGGCTTGTCTGCGTTTACGCGTGGTGATGAATGAGGCAGAGATTGCAGCAGCTAATCAAGCGACATTGATGAATGATAATGTATTCAGTACGCTCAATAACTGGGTTGAAACGCACTACAGAGACAGACTGACAGAGGCTGATTTAGCAGATCCGAAACTTCTAATGGAATCTAGAACAGCACTGGATGAGCTAACCAAGATTCTTAAACTTGGTTCTATCTATCCCTTTCAACACTAAATCGTTAAAAATTTAGAACGAACTTTTACGCTGCAACAAAATAAGCGCTGTATTTGAAACTGTACAGCGCTGCTTTTTATCTGGGTATTTAGAAAGTATATTTAGCCACAGATTCCTGAAGAGCTCGGGCTATCTCTACAATACTTTGACTGGATTGACTCGCTACTTTAGATTGAGAAGCCGCATCTTTAGCGGTTTTATTAATCACAATAATATTCTTATTTATCTCATCTGAACGCACTTTCTGTTCATCAGATGCAGAGGCTATTTGGCTGTTCAATGAATATATTTGATTCACTGATTCACTAATTTCATTTAAAGTACTGATAGCTGATTGAGTATCTTGCACCGCTTGTTGCGCTCCTTCAGTACCCGCTTTCATAACACTGACCGAATTTGCGACATTCTCCTGAAACTTATCAACTAGCTGATGGATCTGAATTGTTGACTCTTTTGTCTGTTTCGCCAGATTTCTCACTTCATCGGCAACCACCGCAAAACCTCTACCATTTTCACCTGCTCTAGCCGCCTCTATCGCCGCATTGAGCGCCAATAAATTGGTTTGTTCAGCGATGCCACCTATGACCTCTAGCACCACACTGATCTCGACACTATTACCTTCTAGCTCAGTGATAATATTAGCCGAGGACTTAAGCTTTTCAGCCAAGCTGTGAATCGATCCACCGACCTGCTCTATCTCTTGTTTACCTTTTTTTACAAACTCACTTGCTCTATTGGCGCTGTGTGCCGCTATTTGAATATTTGAGCTAATCTCATTACTCCCCTCCAGCATTTCATTGGCCGAATACTCGAGTAAGTCAGATTCCTTTTGCTGATTTATCGCTAACTTGAACGTTTGCTCTGTCACGCTGGTATTGTTTCTGGATGCAATTTCTAGGTTTTCTGAAAAGACCGGAATTTGACTAAAAGTCGCCTTAAGGTTTGCTACAAATTGATTGAATAATTGACTGATGTCAGCCACCTCATCTCTCCCAGCAACTTTAAGGGAAACCGATAAGTCTCCTGAGGATACCACCACATCTGCGAGGTGATTCTTTAATATGAGTAAACGTTTATTGATGGAAAAAGCCATGAAGAATAGCGATGAAATGACCAGTAAAATAAAGATTGCGCTAAACGCATACAACTCAGTTTTAATGGTCTGCAGGTCATCGACCACTTTTTGACTAATCTGTTGATCTAACTGCTTAAATATTTCTTCTGTGTTGTGTACGGTATTACGCATTTTCCCCTGTAAACCTGATTCATGTGTCAGACCTAGCCGTTGATAATTCTGGCTTAGCTGGTCAAATCCCTCCTGATAGGCTGTGATTTTTCGAAGCAGATCTAGCGCTAAGCCTTGATTCAATTGACTAGCGGCAATAGTACTTTTAAACACTTCAACATTTTTATTGAGTTTTGTGATGTACTTTTTAGCTTGACGCATAATAAAGTCTTTTTCATTTCGCCTTAACATCAGCATATCAGCATTTAAAGCGATCAATTTTTGTTCTTTGATTAAGGCCTCCGCTTCATGCACAGCCCCCCTTAACTGACCTCTTAAACCGTCTGAAGGTGTTAAACCTATTTTCTGATTAAGCTTAATAATGTTATTAAAATCTCTTTGGTAATCCTTTAACAACACCAATAGCTGACTTAGATTTTGCGTGTCTACGCCAGGCATACCGCTAACTTTAAACTGCAGTGCAGTAATGTTCTGCACGAGTATTTGATAATTCTTTTCAAATTTTCCCTGATACTTCATATTGAGGCGCGCAAGAAAATCTTTTTCATTGCGCCTTAACGTCAGCAAGATAATTTTATTATCTTTAACTAACACTTTTGTATCTTCCAGATCTTTGATTTGCTGAATTGAATGATTGGCGAGTAACGCAATGATAAGTAAAAAACTAGAGACTAAAACAGCCAAGGTTAAGAGTTTTTGCTTAATTGAAAAATTATTCATAGGGTGCTCCTCAGCAGGCCACGGATACATCGGTAAAGATGATAATCGCATGATTTTACAGGCATGTTATTACAAACTGATGACAGGCCTATCTCAATTGAGCAACCAAACACCTATGGAAAAGATGACACGATGTAAATTTAAACAATGACTACAGACAAGCTGTTTGCCCGGCGCAAACCATGAAGAAGGAGCATCAACTATCCTGTACGCCTCGATGAAAGGCATCGCAAAAAATAGCTAGAAAAAAACAAGACAAGGAAAAACTTGAGAAATAGCGGAATTAGTAGGTCCCGCTTTATGAGTATTAACGGTTTAGCAACCTACACCACAATTAATGAAATCTGTATCACTGTATTAAAAAGCTGAGGCATAACTAAAACGGCATTAAGAGAGCTCGATGTGTATTTGCCCCAGTGACTGATAACAAAAATCTGTCAGCTCAGGCCAGCGCCGCTCATCTGTCGCAACATGCACAGTCGCAACCTTTGCCGCTCTTCCCGTTTCAAGATCGTACTTAAAATCTCCCACCATTACTGCATCATTGGCATCTATTCGCCAACTCTTTAACAAATGAATCAGCCCTGCTGGATGAGGCTTGTGAGGAGCATCATCCCTACCGATGATAAAAGCCGGATCAAAATAATCTTCTAGGCCTATTGCCTTTAATGACAGCAATGCCATCTGCTTATTGTTGCGAGTGAATATCCCTAGCTTACAGCCCTTTTCAGCCAATAAAGGGATCAATAACCTTACCCCTTGCGCCGCACTTGCATGTGATGCGTAATAAGCTTCTAGCTCATCGAGCTGCACAGTAAGCGCTGCTTTCTCTGTGCGTGGAGCAGCCGCTATTGTCGCTAAAATATCAGCATCAGGTGCCATACCTAGCGCTGCTCGCATATGCGCAAAATCATGAACGGCGATGGTTAAAGTACCGTCTAGATCAAAAACCCACGCTTTTTTATGTATTAGAGGATGATGCAAGTTATTTTCTCTCTCTATCTAATTGTAACAATTCTGCGAGTTGATCCAGCTTTCCAACTAATATATCAAAATGATCAGCATGCATTTCAGAACTGACATCTTCAACTAACGCCCGCTCTAGATTGACTAAACTCAATTGATTATCTTTGACATTCTGTAACAAGCTTCTAGTGCGCTTTTTACTGCTGTCAGTCAGTTTACCTATCCTTGAAAAGGCTTTATTCAATTGTGCCTCAAAGCTTTCAATACTGTGACTGACATTATTCAAATCAGCATTCATTACACTGTTGACTTGCTTGACCTGGTTTTCAAGATCGATAACCACACTTTGAAAACGACGGTAAAACAGCTCTGACTCAGACTCTAAAAATATATTGAGTAATTCACTCGGATAAAGCGCACGATTGCGCCCATTGGCGCGTACGCTGTATTCTCCACGGGAATTACAAAAAGGTCTGTTTTGCTCAGGGAGTATTTCAATACGTAAAATGGGCAGGCTTTTAATATTTTCGGTAAAGACATGAACGTCAATACTTGGCGTACACTCTAGTGCTTTGTTAATAAGGGCGAGACGGGCTTTATCATCAATAGAACAACCGACCACTCTGCCGCGTTGCATACCACTGTCAGCGGTGTATTCATCGACACCAATTAATAAAGTGCCACCATTAGCATTGGCAAATGCAACAAAATCACTGCTTTTAACCCCGGAGGGTTCCCGTTTAAAATCGACTTCTGAATTTTCATTTGAGGCTAACATAGCGCGAGTTCGCTTAGTTAAACCCTGGAATTCCATTTTTGCCATAACCCGCTACTGCCTTAAGCCAGTAAAGCCTGATAAGTGTTACTCAACAGACTTAGGAGAACAGTCTACTAACTAGCTAGTTCTCGTCCAGAAACGAGGACGTAGCAGAGCGACTCAATGGTTCAAAATGTGCGCGACTAAAGATGGCATTTTAGTCATTCTAAATAACTTTATCTAGTGGTGCACAGATTGAGCCAGTGAGACGTTCGCAGTAGGCATTTGTTTCTGAATGGGAACTTACCTATAAATATTTTCATCAAAAGGGTCTAAAGGTGCTTCCAGCATGTTGTCATCATTGCTGTACAGAACACGTCCTTCAAACTTCAAACTCTTAGCAGCGAACCAACGCTCAGCACTTTCACGCCCCTCTTCTGCACTGCTCTTTTGCAGGTTGGCACTAATAACACGATAGAAATACAGACCAAATAGTCCTGCTGCTACACCCATGAAAAAAGAAGACCCCATCGCAAATACAATAGCAATAACCGCAGCTATCCATACGCGACTTGCCTTAGCGCTTTTATATTGGTCATTATGCTTTATATAGAGATCATGAAACTTAATAAAACGACGAAAATTTTGTTGCAGATCAAATTTGTCATCGCTGGAGATTGTACTAGCCATAATATTTTCCATTTTTAATATTCTAGAGCTCTGCTCACATCCTGAACCGAGCTTTTACTGTCCACTGATAAAGTGACATTTACTTGTAGATTGACCTTAGCTTAACTGTGAAGTTCTATCAATCGACTATCTCATTTTAACTTCAGTATTTTAAAAATACTGAAAATTCTAAGCGAGAGACTTAGTCACCACTTCATAAACATCCGCCGATAACTCACCGCTACCTAAGATGCGCGTTAGTTGATCACGAATTTGCGACTGACGCACCTTGGCATAGCTCTTCCACTTTGATAGCGGACCAATTAATCTAGCCGCCAACTGAGGATTCGTTTTATCTAATGCAATAATTTGATCTGCTAAGAATAGATAACCACTGCCATCTTCTGCATGAAAGTTAATCGGGTTTTGCATACAAAAAGAAGCGACTAGGCTGCGCACCTTATTAGGGTTCATAAAGTCAAAAGCGGGATGATCCATTAACTGAACAACTTTATCCAGCGTACCTATTTTAGGGTCGCTCGCCTGCACTGAGAACCACTGATTAACAACCAGCGTGTCGCCCTGCCATTTGAGGTAGAAATCAGCCAGTAATTCTTGTGCTGCACTTTCAAAGGATGAATGAGTAACTAATGCCAGAGCTGCCATGCTATCAGTCATATTGTCAGCTTCGCGATACTGCGTCAGTGCCAGTTCTAGATAACTTTCACGGTTCAAGGCCATCAAATAACCTAAGCACAAGTTTTGCAGTGAGCGCTTTGCAATGCTACCAGCACTAGGATCATAACTACCAACGGCAAGACGCGCCCCTTGATAGGCAGCTAAAAATTCAATCTCTAGCGCTTTAGCCAGCGCTTCGCGGACAAAATTGCGCGCTTTATGGATACTGGCTACTTCAACAACATCACACAACTGGGCCAAGTATTGCTCTGATGGCAAACTCAACACTTGTGCCATCATCGCTTTGTCCAAAGCGCTGTCAGAGAGCACCGCACGATACGCCTGAATCAAGCTATCATCCAGCGTGAGCGCTACGCCCATGCCTAAGTGCTTTACTAAGCCTAAGATAATATCAGCCGCTAATGTTTGAGCAGCTTCCCAGCGGTTAAAACCATCTGAGTCATGGCTGATCAAAAAAACTAATTGCGCTTGTGTATAAGCATAATCTAGCTTAACAGGCGCACTAAAACCGCGCATCAACGAGGGTACTGGGCAAGTCGCTATATTATCAAAACTGAAGGTGTGGGTTGTCTCATTCAGCTCTAGTAAGGCTGTGCTTTCACCGTTTATAGCTATATCAGTGCCATTTTCATCAAGCAGCCCTAAATTGAAAGGCATGTGAAATGGCAGTTTCTCACTTTGCCCTGGTGTTGCAGGGCAACTTTGCGAGACATGTAACTTATAGCACTGGTTTGTCGCATCATATTCATCTGTTATCTCCAAGACGGGAGTACCCGCTTGGTTATACCAATTTTTAAACTGACTTAAATCACGACCGCTGACATCTTGCATCGCACTAACAAAATCATCAGTCGTCACTGCTTGGCCATCGTGACGTTCAAAGTATAGGTCTGAACCTTCACGAAATTTTTCATTACCTAGTAAAGTATGCAGCATTCGCACAACTTCAGCGCCCTTTTCATAGACTGTCATGGTATAGAAATTAGAAATTTCGATGAATGATGCCGGTCTAATAGGATGTGCCATTGGGCCTGCATCTTCAGAAAACTGCGCTGTGCGCAGTAATCTGACATCTTCTATACGCTTAACCGTTCGAGAATTCATATCCGCTGAGAACTGTGAATCGCGAAATACTGTGAAACCTTCTTTTAAACTGAGCTGGAACCAATCGCGACAAGTCACTCGATTTCCCGACCAGTTATGGAAGTATTCGTGAGCGACAATCGCCTCCACACGTTGGTAATTAGCATCTGTTGTGGTTTCAGGATGTGCTAAGACACAAGAGGTATTAAAAATATTGAGACCTTTGTTCTCCATGGCCCCCATATTGAAAAAATCTACAGCGACAATATTGAATACATCTAGGTCATATTCACGCCCGTAAACTTCTTCATCCCAGCGCATCGATTTTTTCAATGACGCCATGGCATAATCTAACTTACCTAAGTCTTTAGCATCGGCAAATACTTTTAAACTCACCTCACGATCAGACATCGTCGTAAAACTATCTTCAATATGCGCTAAGTCACCAGCGACGAGTGCAAACAGATAAGCGGGCTTGGGATGCGGATCATGCCATGTTGCAAAGTGACGGCCATCTTCTAAATCACCAGAGTCAATAAGATTACCGTTGGAGAGCAATACAGGATACAGCGCTTTATCAGCATTTAACGTTGTGTCATACACTGACATCACATCTGGTCTATCTTGAAAGAAGGTAATGCGTCTAAAACCCTCTGCTTCACACTGTGTGCAATACATGCCTTCAGAGCGATACAGCCCCTCTAGTGCAGTGTTTTTATCTGGGTAAATTTTAGTGACTATATTTAAACTAAACTCATCACTAAGATTGGCTAAGCTAAGGCCCTTGTCATCACGTTGATAAGCGCTTTGCGCTAACTCTTCACCATCAATAGCAACAGATAAAAGTGTGAGCTCTTTATCACCGTGTAAAAACAAGCCTGCCTGTGGATCTAATGATAGAGGGTTGCGACGTATCGTCAGTGTGGCATTAACTTGCGTATAATCAGCTAAGAGATCAAAATTTAGCTGGGTATGATCGATCAAAAACGCGGGAACTTGGTAGTCTTTTAAATAAATAACTTTTGGTTGTGACGCGCTTTGCGCATCAGTAGACATTGACTCTGAAGACATAGGTAACCCCTAATAAATTCTGTGTGCTTGTATAATGTTTTTATTATAATCAAAAGCTTCCCATTGAGCAGTATTGATTACCATTATCTTACAAAAACACAGAACCTAGGCGTTTTTTTGAAAGTGTTAGTCTAGCGTGCCAAACTCTATAGCATAAGCCGTATATTTACGTAGATTGATAACGCCCGTATCCAAAATAAGATACTGCCCTTTTATCCCTTGTAGTACACCGCTAATAGACTCAGTTTTATCTAAGTTATGCGAGCTTACCTTAATCGGATACTGATCTACCGGGTAGTTTAATTCCTGTACCTCAATATCCGTAATCGGCACGATACTTTGTATACCATGCTCTTGTATCAGCGCATCCAACTCATCTTTGCAGGTCGCTAGCAATTCATCGCGCATTGCTTTTAAGTCAACTTGTGCAACTTCCCCTTTTAGCATTTTTCGCCAATTGGTCTTATCGCTAATATGCTGACCAATTATCTTTTCAACGAGACCTGATTGCTGGCGGGTCTTCACCCTAAAAATGGGTAGCGCTTCCACCGCGCCTTGGTCCATCCAACGTGTCGGTACTTGAGAGATTCTGGTTATGCCCACTTTGATACTCGATGAATTGGCCAGATAGACAATGTGTTCATTAAAACAAACGGATTTTCCAAACTCTTCATCACGGCAGGTGCCTAAATGGAAGTGACATCTATCAGGACTCATCATGCATAAATCACACTGAGGAAGTTTTTTAAAGCAGGGAAAACAGTATCCTTGAGAGAAACTCTTTTTTGTTAGCCTGCCACAGTGGGTGCAGTGAATTTCGCCTAAGTTTTTTAGATAAACGGTTTTGCCTAGCAGTTCGTTCATCAGCAACGGGTTATCATCTAGCTCTAAGTAGTATTGGATAGTATCACTGAGCTCTACACGCATTTTTTGCATGCTGCCCGATCTTAATATTGTCATGGATTCTTGTCGGTTCTTGTTCATCCTAGACTCAGCGATTGAGCGCGAAAAAGGAGTGCAAGTAATTGGTGTGCATAGGAAATCAGAAAAATTAGTAGTCACCTTATTGGTGATGAGAATTTTTTCTGGTTTTCTAGGTGTATCAAGAACTTGTGCTTACCTTCGTGATTCAATCGCCGAATCTAGGATCATTAAAGCCACTGCTATGTTGCAGTTTATGGCGTGTGTTCAGAGAGAGCCTATCAATAAACAGTGACTCTCCTTGATGAATATTCTAATGAAACTTAATAACTTGCTCTTCTAAAGGGTTTACACCTTTAGTGGTACCATCCGCACGTTTCCTATCAATATAACCGGTACGCTCTTCTTCTGGCAAAAGCTGATCATAGTGAATCACCGCACGCAGGCAAATATCAAGCTGCTCAGGCGTCATTTTCTTGCCATCAGGCCACTTCCCCAATTCTATAGCCAACTTAATTGACTGATGCATTTGCGGCGTCATTTTCTCGATTAATTCATCGTAATTCATATTTAACTCTTTTTAATGTTCTTAATAATAACTAGCTCCCATCCAGGAACAGCCATTTTTCTGGATGAAAACTAACTATGCAGCGTCGTCACTGCTTTAATGTTTGAGCCGTTTTCACTAATAGCACTGCTAAAAATCCGCACACTAGCCCAACTAAATGCGCTGTGTTTGCAATATTACCTAATCCTAATTGGCTTAATAGCCCTGTATAGCCCAACACTAACCAGACAATCATAAAGCCCATCAGTGCATTTGATACAACAGATAGCTTATTTGTATGTAGCTTATCCCAAAGCCATGCATAACTTATCAATGCATAGACAACACCAGAGAGCCCGCCAAAAACAGGTCCTGCCACATAGTATTGCCCGATATTAGATGATATACCGGCAAAAATAGTGATCAAAAGAAAACACACAGAGCCTTGACGCTGCTCTATCACGCTACCAACCACCCATATCCACAAAGCATTAAACATGATGTGCGCGATGTTAAAGTGAATAAAAATTGGACTGACAAAACGCCACAACTCTAAAGTTTCAAAATTATGGCTCAAGTTATAGTAATTAATACTGTTATTCTTAAGCTCAAAATCAGTAATTGTATAATATTTAAGAGACTCAATATCAGCGCCAAAATCAACCAGCAGACTTAACAATATGCTAGTGACAAGCAGCGTAATAACCAGCGGTATTTTTCTGTAATCAACACGACGAGTATTTGATTGGGTTGCTATCACCTCGCTTTGTTCTGATAATTGCGTCAGCAATTGCTCGGGGAGTTCTCCATTGCTTTGCCAGTGCTCATACAAAAGAGCCACTAATTCGGCGCTTTGTTCATCGAGAACAACTAACTGCTGAGTCTGTTCAAAAACGACTCGATGAGAAATTTTAAGTGCCCACAAGCGTTTAGTAAAACCGCTTAAGTCTTCATTTAACGGAGCTTCAAAAACAATAATCACAAAAGCTCTCCTGTCTACTTATACTTCGGTACGAACATCGACACTGACAAATTTATCCGCTTGTAGAACGCTTTCAAAATCATATCGATAGGCAACTAACTGACCAAATTTAACGGCACTATAATCAAGACAGGCAATGTTATTTGTCAACGGAGCCGGTGTGCCTTCACACCAGTAGTGACCAATAAATAATGTTTTTTCATTAGGAGGGTAATAATACAGGTTATCTTGCTCTTTTTGCGAGAGCACTCTGTGTAGCATATTGGCCGGTAACGGATCAGGCTGGAACACCACATCACCATAAAGCTCAGGATTTTTTGCCCAAAACTTAGTCCTAAAAAACTGCCTTACATAACCGTCTCTGCAGGTCATCGTCTCGTTATTAGGCAGCTTAATTTGTGTACCACGCAACAATCTATCCATCACCGTCCACTCGAATGTATCGCGCACAGCTGAATGATACAAAAACTCTGTATTAATGATGTTTGAACTCGTTTTATCGAGCAGCTGCGAGATTATCCCCTGATGCCAACACGCGTGAACCACCCTGAATGTTTCAAACTCCAAGAATACCGGCAGCGTCATCATCCATTGATAAAAATCTTTTTGATCAGCGGGATGATTGGCAAGTTGATCAATCGTTTCCTGTAAAATTCTCTGGTGTCTCGAGGTGTGTTCACGCAGATAAGGCATGTGCACTGACTCACCAGAAGTGGAATAGCTTAAGTAATTATATTCATGGTTTCCCATCACTATATGAGCATTACCTGCATCCACCATATCACGCACTAAATGTAGCGCTTCACGGATTCGCGGACCGCGATCAATAATATCCCCAAGAAAGACCACTTTGCGTTCAGGGTGAAAATAAACGCCATTACGTTTTGAGTAACCAAGGCGCGTTAACAGTAGCCTCAGGGCTAAACCACAGCCATGAACATCTCCAATGATGTCGTAACCTTTTGCATCACACTGCTGTATCATTTACCGACACTCAAATTTTTACGGGTAATACCTGCGCTCCAACCTAACTTCTCACGACAAGTACGGTAAAAATTGTAGCCCTCAGGATGAATTAATTTAAGTTTATGCTGGTGCTTACTAATGGTAATAACATCACCAGGAGCTAAGTTAATACTAACTTGGCCGTCACAGGAGACGATAGGGTAGGTTTCATTTTCTTCAGAAATAATAAGACGCATCTCACTGTTTCCATCGACCACAATAGGCCTTGAAGATAAAGTATGCGGAAACATAGGCACGAGTACAATCGCATCAAGCTTTGGATGCATAATAGGGCCACCGCCAGATAAAGAGTAGGCCGTTGAACCTGTAGGGGTTGCGACAATCAAACCATCAGAGCGCTGCGTATAAACATAATTACCTTCCACGTAGAGATCAAATTCGATCATGCGCGTGGCTTTACCAGGGTGAAGCACCATATCATTTAAAGCATCTGCAGTACCAACCACTTCACCGCCTCGCTTAACTTCTATTTTTAATAAGAAGCGCTCTTCTTCAGTGTATTTATCTTCGAGTATTTCAGCAAATTTTTGCTCGAACTCACTCGGGGAGATATCTGTCAAAAAACCTAACTGACCACGGTTAACGCCCAATACTGGCACATCACATTTAGCCAGCGCTCTAGCGGCACCTAATAAGCTACCATCACCGCCCACCACGATGACCAGATCACACAAATCACCCATCGATTTTTTACTGGAGGTTTGCAAACCGTGTCCGGGCATTAAGTCAGCAATACGTCGATCTAATACAATGTTAAATTCTCGATCAGACAAAAAGCTAATCATGCCCTTTAATGTATCAACGACTTTTTTGCTACCTAGCCTACCAATCAAACCGATATTACGAAATTTAGTCATCTACAACAGCACCTAGGTCATCGAATAGAGTCAAGATTATAGAGTAAAATTATGAGCTCAGCTATAACTGGATGGCAGAAATTCTGCGGCCTACAAAACACCGGTTTTTAGTGAGTTCTCATCCAGAGACGAGGCCCTAGCGAGGTCGATCCAATGGTATGAGATAAGCTCTAATAGATGCAGTCGTTTAGCTGTTCTAAATAATTATATTTAGTGGTCCGCAGATCGAGCTAGTGTGGCATCCGCAGTAGACATCTGTTTCTAGATGGGAACTAGCTAGTCATTCAGAATCTAAATTAGTTCTAAGATCGTTGATACAAACCATTTAAAGATTAAACCCGCGACGACCTTGCAGTCCACCAGAGTGTAACAGCGCCACCTTAGTCCCCTTGGCAAAATGACCACTGGCAACTAACTCATCAAATCGACGCCACATTTTTGCCGTGTACACAGGCTCTAATAAAATTTCGTACTGCGCTTCTAGCTGTCGCATATGCTCTTTTTGCTCAGCTTTTACTTTGCCATAACCGCCATAGTGCCCATCTAAATCTAGCCCCCATGCACAACCGGGACTTAAATCTGCATCAGCCAATAACTGCTCAATATCTTTCTTTAGAAAAGCAGCTCCCTTTAAAACAGGAACTCCTAAAATAGCACTAGTGCTATTAGCCCCAGCAATTAAACCCGCCAAAGTACCACCCGTCCCACAGGCTGCGACCAGCACATCCAAATCAGGCAACTGTTGTTCAATCAACCCCATCAACTCTGTAACGCCTTGTAGCGCAGCACTGTTTGAGCCCCCTTCAGGTATCCATAGCGCTTGAGGGAACTGTTTTTTTAGCTCATCGAGAAAACCAATATCATTCTTCAAACGATACTCTTCGCGGCTCAAACTAATAAGCTGCATCCCCCAAGCTTTAGCATCAGTGAGTGTTTGGTTATCATCAGTCCACTCACCTCGAATAAACCCGACACTTTGTAAACCGAGTGAGTTTGCCGCAAAGGCTAAGGCGTGAATATGATTAGAATAGGCGCCGCCAAAACTCACGACTTGTGAAATATTTTTTTCAATAGCGCTGAGTAAGGAGTATTTTAGCTTGAACCACTTGTTGCCACTGACTTGACCATGAACCTGATCAGAGCGAACGACATAGACAGATAAGTCGTGTTGAGCATATAAATCAGAATTGAGCAGATGATAATTAAGATCGAAATCGGCATGAAAATTCATGACTACTTTCCAGAAAACAAAAGACGGAGAACGATATATGAAGGAATAAAAATAAGTGGTGGGAGTGGAGAGGTTCGAACTCCCGACATTCGCCTTGTAAGGGCGACGCTCTCCCAGCTGAGCTACACTCCCACTAATCGACTCTATACTATTACACCGAGCGCGTTTGGTGCAACGAAAACTTATCAGATAAAGATAAGTGGCGGAATGGACGGGACTCGAACCCGCGACCCCCTGCGTGACAGGCAGGTATTCTAACCAACTGAACTACCACTCCACATGGTAATAAGACCTTTTCTTTGGGTTCTTAACCCGCAACCAACGC
>Ga0209395_1003217_pt1 | contig 20535 bp, 15 predicted proteins | sample GOMGulsemesocosm_3_FD_184635 | JGI IMG/M metagenome (GOLD analysis project Ga0209395, IMG submission 184635) | Methane-oxidizing microbial communities from mesocosms in the Gulf of Mexico - GOM9D Gulf of Mexico (SPAdes) (version 2) | ecosystem: Environmental > Aquatic > Marine > Cold seeps... | reverse complement strand
ATGTGTCTCTTAATGCCTTTGCGACTTTATTCATTTGCCAATAAGAGGAAAATAGCACCAAGCTGGCATTCCCTTGTTCAAGGTATTTAGGTAGCTTAGTAATAACTTCATCAGTAAACTCAGTAGCACTAGCTTCATGGGCCATTTTGGCTATTACCAGTTGAGCATTATTTTGATAATCAAAGGGGGAGTCTACTTGTTGGTATTGGCTACCATCATTGCCTTTCAAACCAACTTGAAAACGGAAATGATCAAATGAGTTTAAAGCACGTAAAGTTGCAGAGCACAACACTGCTCCTTCACATTGACTCCACAACATGTTTTCGAGAGTAAAACCTACCTCAATAGGGGAAGCACTTAACAGATAGTCTTGACGTTTACTGGTTAGTTTCTCTAACCAACGAGCCATAGGTGCTCCTTTGTCACTATCTGTCTTCGCGTACATAAACCAAAGTGCTTGTAAATTTTCTAAACGTTGCAACATAAAGCCAGCTTCGGCAAGCAATGGTTCGGCTACATACATTTGTGTATCTCCATCTTTCACCGCTTCAATCAGTCCGTTGTAGAGTTTATTTAAATGTGAGACTGACTTCTTACTTAAGCTTTGTAAATCTTCGGCCCATGTCTTTAATGTTTGCGGAATAATGCCATTTTCAAAACGATGTACCTGTTCATCACTTTTAGATTTATTACTGTAGCTATTATTTGAAGATGATGACTCATTTTCTATAAAATAGGCATTGGCATTTGTTTCAATAAAATTGAGAACCTTCTGCATTTCCATCAGCAACTCTTGCGCGTCATCACTCAATTTTAATGCGGGCGAAATGGCATTTTTTGACTTAATTAACTTAGCCATTTTGTCACCCGTCTCTCTGAGTTTTGTTAGCCAATCAATTGAACCTTTTAGCGTTATGCTAGCACTTGAGAAATCACGGGCTACTTTAGGAAGGTGATGTGCTTCGTCAATGATATAAAACGTATCTTCTGGTGATGAAAGTATCCTACCACCACCTAACTCTAAATCGGCTAATAACAAACTATGGTTTATCACTAATACATGTGCCTGATCCATCGTTTCTCGCGCTTTATGAAATGGACAATGAGTATGTTCAGATAGGTTTTTCAAGCAGCTATGTTTATCGCTTTGTACTTGTTGCCAAATATGTTGAGGTAAATGGGTTTCCCAAGAGTCAATATCCCCAAGCCAACTACCATCAAGTAATGCTTTATGCATAGCGTTTAATGTTCGCACATCCCTTGCGTCTGGCTTTTCTGCGAAGGTAAAGCCAACTTGAGTTGGTTCACTGCCTGAACTTGTTGTTACTGCTTGTGTTAATTTTTGACGGCAAACGTAGCGCTGTCTACCTTTTACCAGAGTAAAGTTAAAGTCTATTCCAGCATGTTTTTTTAAAAAGGGTAGATCCTTATCAACTAATTGCTCTTGTAAAGCGACGGTGGCGGTAGAAATACAAACTTTTTTATCTAGAGAAAGAGCAAGAGGAATAGCCCCTAAGCTATAGGCCAGTGATTTACCAGTACCGGTACCGGCTTCAATGGTAATAATTTTCCTGTCTTTGCTATATTCGCCGGCTAACGTTTTCGCAATTTCGGCAATTAGCAGTGTTTGCTGCTTCCTAGGATTAAAGTGCGTCAAATTCTCACCGATAGCCTTATAAGCTTGGCGAATTACTTTTTTTAACTTATCAGATAACATTGTTGTTGGTTTCCAAAAAACAGGAGATCGGTTACACTGCTGTATATATTAACAGGTTTAAGCTTTCACATGAAAAAAAGTAAGAATAAATGGCAACTTTTAATTCAATGGACATAGATAGTGGTTTTTTACTTACCAGACAAGTGCAAGATAAACCAAACGGTTTACAAATCACTCTTTGGCTGAAAAGCTCTTCAGGTCCCGTTAAATTGCAAATAGAGAATGAATTAGCAGTTTTTTTTGTTGAGCAACATCAGTTAGACCTTGCCATAAATCTATTGAGGCATCAGAGCATACCCGTAGAAAAATTTCAGTTGTTGTCATTAAAAACGTTTGCGCAGAAAAATGTTGCAGGTTTGTATTTTACAAACTTGCGTAGCTTTTACCGTGCTCGAGAGATCTTAAAAAGCCAGAAAATAAAATGTTATGAAGATGATATTCGCCCGGACGATCGTTTTTTGATGGAGCGATATATCACTGCTGATATTGATTTTGCTGGGAATTATACTGTAATCAATCAACAATCCTCAGGTTATCAAGTAGCTAAACAGGCTAAATGTAAACGGAATTCGCTACCCGGTGCAATCCAGCTGACAATGTTATCGATTGATATAGAGTGCTCAATGGAAGGAGAGCTCTATTCCATTGGTCTCTATGGCAATAATAACAATGAGGAATTTAAGCGGGTATTAATGATCGGTGACGCTCAACATGATACTCACAGTTACATTCATTGGCAAAGGGATGAAAAGCAATTATTAAGTGCTTTTATTAAGGAGGTTATGTTATTTGATGCGGATATATTCATTGGCTGGAATGTTATCAATTTTGACTTTTCTCTACTACAAAAACGCTGTGACTTATTGGGTATTAAGTTTGCCATAGGACGAGACGGTAGTGCGCCTTATTGGCGTAAAAATGCCAATAACAATGACCAAAACTTTATTGAGATTGCAGGACGAGTTGTACTCGATGGTATTGATTTATTAAAAACAGCTACTTACAGCTTCCCCAGTTTTTCATTGGATAACGTCGCTCATACTTTACTTGGTATTGGGAAAAAGGTTAGTGATGTTGAAAATAGGGTAAAGGAAATTACGGATAACTTTACTCATAACAAATCAGCACTTGCCGCTTACAACCTTGAAGATTGCCGTTTAGTCTGGCTTATTTTCGATAAAACTCAGCTTCTGGCTTTTGCGCAACTTCGTGCACAACTCACTGGATTATCGATTGATAGAGTAGGTGGCTCTGTTGCAGCTTTTACCAATCTCTATCTACCCAAGTTACACCGTAGTGGTTACATAGCGCCCAATATGGGGGATGGAGAATCAGATTTAGTTTCCCCTGGAGGTTATGTTATGGACTCTATTCCTGGCTTATATAGCAATGTATTGGTTTTAGATTTTAAATCTTTGTATCCAAGCATTATTCGTACTTTTAAAATTGACCCTATGGGGCTAATCGAAGGATTAAAAACGGTAAATGATCTTCAAATAAGTGCAGTAAATGAAAACGTTGAAAAGCAGATTGATGATGCTAGCTTGAATATGGTCATTCAGGGGTTTGATGGCGCTTATTTTTCACGAGAGCAACATTTTTTACCTGAGATTATTGAATTACTATGGTCTGAGCGAGATAAAGCAAAGCAGCAAAATAATGCTGCTTTATCACAAGCCATAAAAATTATTATGAATAGTTTTTATGGCGTTTTAGGATCAACAGGCTGCCGGTTTTTTGATCCACGTTTATCGGGCTCCATCACTAAGCGCAGTCATGAGATTTTGAAGAAGACAGGGGCTTGGATCGAAGATAGGGGCTACCAAGTCATTTATGGTGATACTGATTCTATTTTTGTTTCTATTGGTAGTGATAAGTCTAACCAGCAAGCTAAGGAAATAGGCATTGAATTGCAGGGTATTGTTAACAACAAATGGCAACAAACCTTATTACACGATTTCAATATTAGTAGCCAATTAGATATTGAATTTGAGACACACTTTAGCAAGTTCCTTATGCCTACAATTCGCGGCTATCAACTCGCGGGTGAGAAAAAGAAGATCGGCACTAAAAAGCGCTATGCGGGGCTTGTTAATGGCAAGCTAATTTTCAAAGGCTTAGAAACAGTGAGAAGTGATTGGACTGAGCTGAGTAAAGACTTTCAGCAAGAGTTATATAGGATGATATTTAACAATGAATCTGTTAATGATTACATTATAAAAGTTGTAGACGAATTGAGGCAAGGCCTCTATGACGATAAGTTAATTTATCAGAAAAAAATCAGACGAAAGTTAAAAGATTACGTCAATACACCACCTCATATTAAAGCGGCACTAATCGCAAATGATGAGCTAAGAAAAAGAGGTGTAGAAAAGCGATACGGACATAGAAAAACAATACAATACGTTATAACTATTGATGGGGTTCAACCATTAGAGTTTAATGGTAGTAAGCTTGATTATGATTTTTATGTGGAAAAGCAACTTAAACCAATTGCGGATGATATTCTTCCTTTTATTCAAAGCGATTTTGAGTCTATTGCTGGCAATCAAATGGGACTCTTTTAGCTGAAATGAAAGGGCCAATGTTAGCCCTTTATTAACACAATGCTTTATCTTACGGATTTAACATTTATGTTTAGTGTTTGTTTTTATAAGGCTACGGAATCCGAGCCCTAATACAACTAAAGCAAGTAGTGCTGCGGTATTTGGCTCAGGTATTTTAATAGGTCTAGTTTCTATCGGTTGAATTCGCACATCGCCATTATTATTTTTTACATAACGGACAAGGTCTTCTTTTTTACAGCTCCAAGTATCACGGCAATCGCCAAAATCTCTTCTATTTATATTCACATCATTTACGGTAATTTCACTCTTGCCTGTGAAATTGGCGATGGGTACCCCTGCGCCGTTTATTACAGCTTGATCATAAGCCGATATTTCAACTGCATCTGCGGTTGAAATAACTAAAGCTAAACTAAAACAGAATAGTAATTTATTCATTTGTCTCTCCAATAATTAATTGAAGGCTAGGTTATATTAATAAGTAAATAACGGCTGTTCAATCAGCGCCAAACTATATGCATAGTGCGCCAACACAACCAAACCTCTGCTTAGATATTCATTATTGTACTTATTTATTTTAAATGAGAATAACAAAGCCTAGTAACCTAGGTTGATTCAGGTTATAAATACTCCATACCTATTTTAGATGGCTAGATAGCTGAAAAGGATTGCAGCACGTTAAGCGCAGTCCTCTATTGAGAACTAATATGAAACAAGATACTAAGATTGTAAATGCAGGGCGTAGTGCTAAGTGGACCAATGGAGTAGTTAATCCGGCGGTTACTCGAGCTTCCACTGTGGTATTTAATACCGTAGCCGAAATGAATAAAGCCGTTGCCAATCGTCATAATCAAACAATGGTTTATGGTCGTCGTGGCACGACGACATCTTTTGCTTTTAGTGATGCTATGACTGAATTAGAGGGCGGTGCTGGTTGTGCACTATACCCATCGGGTACCGCAGCAATCACTAATGCTATTTTAGCTTTTGTGCAGCAAGGCGACCATATATTAATGGTTGATACTGCTTATGAACCTACACGTGACTATTGCGATAAAATATTAGCTAAAATGGGGGTAAGTACTACGTATTATGATCCATTGTTAGGTGCTGATATTGAAGGGTTAATTCAAGAAAACACTCGTCTTGTTTTTCTTGAGTCACCAGGCTCTATTACGATGGAAGTACAGGATGTTCCGACTATTAGCGCGATAGCACATAAACATGACTGTATTGTGATGCTTGATAATACCTGGGGTGCGGGTATTAACTTTAAGCCTTTTGACTATGGTGTTGATGTTAGCGTTCAAGCGGCAACTAAATATATTGTTGGCCATTCTGATGTGATGCTAGGAACAGCAACAGCGGTAGAAAAATATTGGCCTCAGTTACGTGATTACAGTTATTTAATGGGGCAGTGTACTTCTCCAGATGACCTATATCTGGCTTTACGCGGTATTCGTACACTTGGCGTGAGATTAAAGCAGCATCAGCAAAGTGCAATGAAAGTCGCGCAGTGGTTACAGAGTCGTCCAGAAGTGGCTAAAATTCTACATCCCGCTTTTGAGTCTTGTCCGGGTCATGAGTTTTTCAAACGTGACTTTGAAGGGGCTAACGGTTTATTTTCTTTTGTACTAAATTGTGGTGATAAAGTAGCATTAACCGCTTTTCTTGATGGTTTACATCACTTTAAGATGGGGTATTCTTGGGGTGGTTTTGAAAGTTTAATTTTAGGTATTACTAATGTAAATGCGATTAGAAGTGCCACTACCTTTGATTGTGAGTTTCCTTTAATTCGCCTTCATATTGGTTTAGAAGATGTAGATGACTTAATTGCTGACCTTGAAAGTGGCTTTGAACGTTTCAATCAAGTACTGGCCAACAGCTAGCACGTTTGCCCGTATTGTTTCTAACAAATACAGTAAGCCCGAACTCGTTGTTGCTTACTGTATTTACTCATTTAAGTATATTATTGTTGATTAAATATCTGTAGAAGCTAATTTTACAACATAAAACAAACAATCACTTATCGCTGTCTTTTTGTTAGTAGTGGCTTTAAATAAACGTAAATTATGCCTGCACACCAATTGGTTATCTCGTGCGTAGAAATACTCATCTAAAACATCTTTATTGCTTTTATCAATTAATTGTAAGTTATCTAATCCATTACCGTCGATCCAACCAATCATTTCATCCTGATGAGCACTACCAAAATTGAAACACTCAATATTATCTTTAAGCGTGACACCACTGTAGCCTTCGTCATGTTGAGCGTAAGACAGATTAACTTCTGATTTTAGCTGTAAACGTAGTGGTCGATAGATAACCTCGACAGGTTTTTCTTGGTGGATATAACCAATATTTTCACAGCGTGCTACTTGGCTGATACCTGAAAAGGCAATTTCGTGTGCCTGCTCATCTTGGCAGCCACCACATTCAATCGTTATAAAAGGGCAATTGAAGCTCTGCTCCATTATTGATCCCATACTTAAATCAGATAAAATGAGTGTTTGACAAAATAAGGAGGCCAACGACAATGTTTCTGTTGTTACAACGGAACTAACCGCAAACGTCGGTCCTGAGCTTGATGAGTTATGAAGGTCGATCACCATTTCAGGGGATACTTCTCTAATGGCTTGTTCAATTAGCGCAGCACGTTGGCAATAGCCTTTTTGTTCATCATGGCACTCAAAAGAGCAATTCTTCCCAAAGCAGCGATTAATATCCACACCACCACTTATAAAGCGTTGACTAAATAATGGTCGAGTGCTGGCTGCTTCTATTGAGCAAATGATAAAACGTAAATTGGTTGTGGGTTTTCCTTCCGATAAAACTTCGGTTAAATAGCGATGTAGTGCGATTAATCCAGAAGGTTCGTTACCGTGAAGTAGGGTGGTAAATACTCGACACTTATCAGGATTAGCTCCGGAAATATCAATAACGGTTGGCCCTGTCATCGAAAGTAGAAATTGTTCATAATCTGCATGCAAATCTTGCCATGTGGGATCAGTTAAATAATTGATTTCGCTAAAATCGATATCCATAATATTGCCTAAGTTATTTTTGTTTGATGAATATATCCTTATATTCATCAAGCATGTCACAGTTGCTGCAACCTGAGTGTTGATTAAGGTCAATAAATTGTAGTAAAGGGATGATTTATATTTTATTAGCGGTAAACTATTAATATATTGTTAAAAACTATCAAGAGAGATTCTTATGAGTGAAGAAACCATTTTTTCTAAAATAATCCGTCAAGAAATTCCTGCACCATTATTATATCAAGATGACTTAGTCTCTGCTTTTAGAGATATTTCGCCTCGTGTAGCAAGCCATATATTAATTGTTCCAAACAAACACATCGCTACGGTTAATGATATTACCAATGAAGATGAGCTTACAATGGGTCGAATGATAACGGTGGCTAAAAAATTGGCAAAGGAAGAGGGCATTGATGAAAGCGGCTATCGCTTGATCATTAATTGTAATGATGATGGCGGGCAAGAAGTTTATCATATTCACATGCATTTATTAGGTGGCCAACGACTAGGACCTATGTTATCAGTGTAGATCTATTAAACCACTCATCGAGCACTCTATTTGATACCTAATTACAGATAATCCTATAAGTATGCGATAAGCCGCCAGATTACTAAGTTCAAAAGCAATGAAATCATTCATTTATTAACGCATACTTTAGTTAGACTCCATTAGATGGTTAATTTTGTGAACTGGAAAGAATTACTAGAAAATAGAAATCGCTTATTTTGGTTAGCGCATACCGCAGGTTGGTTTGGTTTTGCTTTTGTGCATTACCTCGGCTCTTTGCAGCATGACCTGCGTGATATTTTTGTGGTGATTATCTTTCTTAATGCTTATGCCGGATGGTTATTTACCGCACCGTTACGTTACATATATCGTAAAGCTTGGAATTTCCCACCGCTAAAAATAGCCCTGGTGGTTATTTTATCATCGTACTTTACTGGGGTACTCTGGCAAATAGTTAAAAATATCAACTACTGGGAAATATATAAACACGGCTATGAGCCAAAGTTTTGGTATATGTATACCCAATCAAGCCTAAGCTCTTTTTATATTATTCTAAGTTGGAGTGGGCTTTATTTTGGTAGTAAATACTATCAAATGCTGCAAATTGAAAAACAAAACGTCTTAAAAGCAAATGCAGTCGCTCACCAGGCGCAACTAAAAATGTTACGTTACCAGCTTAATCCACACTTTCTATTCAATACACTTAATGCAATTTCAACATTAATCTTAGTAGAAGAAAATAAAACAGCTAACTCTATGGTTACTAAGCTAAGTGAGTTTTTGCGTTACTCATTAGACAAAGACCCCATGAAAAAGGTTAGTCTGCAGACTGAAATACAAGCATTGCAATTATATTTGGCCATTGAACAGGTACGTTTTGAAGATAGGCTGCAACTTGATTTTCAAATTAGTGATGACTGTCAACAAGCTTTAGTGCCTAGCATGATATTACAACCATTGGCTGAGAATGCGATTAAACATGCCATTGCTGTACAAGAGCAGGGTGGTAGCATCACTATTTCGGTAAAACGCTTTGCCGATGACTTGTTAATAGAGCTTGCTGATAACGGCCCTGGTGCAGATATTATTGATGGAAACCTACACCGCGAAAGTGGTGTTGGTTTGGTCAATACCCGTGAACGTTTACAAGCGTTATATATTGAAAAATTTTCATTAGTTGTCTCCCATAATCAACCCTCTGGTGTTAAAGTAAACTTACGCTTGCCTTTTCAGCTAAGCTAACGTTTAAATTGAAGTAAAATCTCTTCAGCAATATTATTGTATTGCTGTTGTCTGGATCCAATAAATTAGGAATTTTTTATGTCGCTATCGACCATAATTGTTGATGATGAACCTCTTGCCCGTAAAGGTTTGGCAATACGTTTGAAGGCACATGATGATATTAACGTTATTGAGCAATGTTCAAATGGTAGAGAAGCACTAGAAGCGATTCGTGCGTATTCTGTAGATCTAATGTTTCTTGATATTCAGATGCCAGGACTGAACGGCTTTGAGGTACTCGAAGCTATTATTGAACAAGGCTTAACAATGCCTGTAGTCGTATTTGTTACTGCATTTGATCAATATGCGCTAAAAGCATTTGAGGTTCATGCACTTGATTACCTCTTGAAACCGGCCGATGAAGAAAGGCTTTCGCAAACCATTGAAAAAATTCAACACTATCTAAAAAGCAGTACCGATGCCGCGCATAAATCTAAATTAGTGCGCTTAGTGAGTGATGTTACAGGGAATGACTACCAAAAAATATTATCAGAATTAGAAAATAATCAAGAGCTGAGTACCTCTAGCTATTCTGATGTCTTAGCTATTAAAGATGCAGGTGAAGTTAACCGAGTACCAGTAAAAGATATTCTGTGGATTGATGCTGCTGGTGATTACATGTGTGTTCACACATTAGCCGATAAACAAAGTACCAGCCCAGAGAACACCTACATCCTCAGAAAAACGATGAAAGAATTAGAGGCCTGCCTAGATCCAAAGCAGTTTATTCGTAATCATAGGTCGACCATAGTGAATAAACACGTGATCGATAAGTTTTGTAGTCAAGTTAATGGTGAATACTTTTTAGTACTTAAAAACGGAAAAGAGCTTAAAGTGAGCCGAAGCTACAAAGACAAAGTAAAACAAGCTGTTAATAGTTAGTTTGATCGTAATGTTGTCATCAAAAAGTTAATGAAAAAAAAGCCAGAGGTTGAAAACTTCTGGCTTTTCCATTTTTACTTAACGACTAGCGAACTAGCGAAGATTCTTTTTAGTCACTGTTAATACTTTTAAAGTATTGGAAGCACCAACGGTTTCCATCGTATCACCGTGCGTTAATATCAGCTTATCACCAACGGATAATTCAATATTTCCAGCAACCGCTGCTAATATCTCATCAGACAAATTGTCATTATTAACATCTGTTGAATCAAATTCAATGGGATAAACACCACGGTATATTGCCGTTTTGTTCAATGTCTTACTATGACGAGATAATGAGAAAATAGGTAAGCCAGAAGTAATGCGAGACATTATTTTACTGGTTTGGCCTGATTCTGTTAATGCAATAATCGCTTTAACACCATCTAGATGGTTCGCGGCATACATAGCTGATAAAGCAATCGTTTCTGAAACTTCAGTGAAAGTAAGTTCAATTCTATGATTAGAAGTATTTACCGAACGATGTTGTTCAGCACCTTGACAAACATTTGCCATCGCTTTTACTGTTTCAACAGGGTATTTACCTGCCGCAGTTTCAGCAGATAACATAACCGCATCAGTACCATCTAATACAGCGTTTGCTACATCCATTACCTCAGCACGTGTAGGCATAGGTTGCTCAATCATTGTTTCCATCATCTGCGTTGCTGTGATGACGACACGGTTAAGTTGGCGAGAGCGAGTAATGATATGTTTTTGTTTACCGACAAGCGCAGCATCACCTATTTCAACACCTAAATCACCACGAGCGACCATGACAACGTCAGAGGCTAAAATGATACCATCAAGGATTTTGTCATCATTTACCGCTTCAGCGCGTTCAATTTTTGATACTAAACGAGCATCACATCCCGCTTCTTGAGCAAGCAAACGTGCTTCTCGCATATCTGCTGCGTCACGAGGAAAGGAAACAGCAAGAAAATCAACATCAATCTTGGCAGCAAGTTTTATGTCTTCTTTATCTTTTGCTGTTAATGCAGGGGCTGTTAAACCACCGCCTTGGCGATTAATACCTTTATTATTAGAGAGTGGACCACCAACAGTAACTTCAGTGAAAACAGAAGTATCAGAAGTTGATATTACTTTTAATTGTACACGACCATCATCAAGTAACAGGATATCGTCGGTGTTTACATCTTGAACTAATTTTTTATAGTCTATACCTACTTTTTCTTGGCAACCTTCACCTTTTTCTAAAGTGGCATCTAGCTCAAATTTATCACCAATAGCCAGTTTTATAGGGCCATCTTTAAAAGTAGATACACGGATTTTAGGACCTTGTAAATCTCCTAATATGCCTACGTAAACGCCAAGTTCTTTTGCTATCGCTCTAACATTGTTAGCTCTATCAATATGGTCTTGTGGGATACCGTGTGAAAAGTTAAGTCTAACTACGTTAACACCAGCAGCGAGTACATTTTTTAAAACTTCTCTATCGTCAGTTGCTGGACCTAAGGTAGCAACAATCTTCGTTCTTCTAGGCATTTTAATCCTCTACGTGTTTAAATTACGTTAATAAGTATTTTTAATTAATGGTCTATCTTTAATAAATTTATGATTAAAGATTAAATTTTTAGTCTTTTCGTTCAAAGCGCGAGCTTCTTAAACTATCTTTTACTTTTTTCAGGTTATCTCTAAATTTACTACCGCGACGTAATGTAAAACCTGTCGCTAATACATCGATTAACGCCAATTGAGCAATACGTGATGACATTGGCATATAAAGGTCAGTGTCTTCACAAACATCAACGGATAACACTATGCTACATTCCTTAGCAAGTGGTGTACCTGTAGTCGTGATACCAATAACAGTGGCGTCATTTTCTTTTGCTAAACTGGCAACTTCAACTAATGATTTAGTCCGACCGGTATGTGAAATCACAATCACAACATCGCCTTGTCGACTATTTATAGCACTCATACGTTGCATTAATATGTCATCAAAATACACAACAGGAACATTGAAGCGGAAAAACTTATTTTGTGCGTCATGAGCAACAATCGCTGAAGCACCTAAACCAAAGAAAGAAATTTTATTAGCTTGGGTCAAAACATCTACAGAGCGATTGATATCATTTGAGTCTAAGCTTTTACGAGCTAATTCAAGACTAGCCATTGTCGATTCAAAAATCTTAGCTGTATATTCTTCTGCAGTGTCATTTTCATCAACATGGCGATTAACGTATGGGGTTCCATTCGCTAAACTTTGTGCTAAATGTAATTTAAAGTCAGGATAACCCTTAGTGTCTAAGCGACGACAAAAGCGGTTAACGGTTGGCTCGCTAATGTTCGCTTGTTTGGCAAGCGCTGCTATGCTTGAGTGAATCACTGTACTTGGAGACGCTAAGATAACTTCGGCTACTTTGCGTTCAGACTTACTAAGCATGTCTAGTTCGTTTGTGATCTTTTCTAATATATTCATTATGGTCTGATCCTAGATCTTCTTTATCTTAAATTTAAAATTAAGTTTTAAACGATATTTAAACGATAGCCTGACATAAATAATAGGCTATTTTGTCTATACTGTAATTTATTTTCTGCTTGAGTAACAGAAAAAATGAAATTTTATTTCATAATGTTTAGTTGGAATAGAAATAAATGTACGAGTATTTGCCAATTGTTACTTGTAATACAACAGTACCTCAACCTTCTATCAGAGTTGTCAGACTGCATGTTGCTATAGAATAGGGCATTCCTAGCTATTTTTTTTGGTTGTTTTTATTAGATGTAGTAAAATTACAAAAAGTTCTTTACTGTCGACTAAACAAGCGCTAAATTAGGGGTATATGTAGTTTAGTTACAAAGACGTTGTTTTACTTTAGCGCTATATAGATGCAGCTTTAGTTAAAAATATGTCGAATTAATGCAATAAAATTTTATATAAGAGAAACACTATGAGTAATTTAGATTGTCAATCAGCTAGTGAAATCGTCATATTTGGCGCTTTAGGTGACCTATCTCGCCGTAAATTATTACCTGCACTCTATCAATTAGAAGTGTGTGGCTTAATTAACAGCGAAAGCCGTATAGTTGGTGCTGCGAGACAAGAGCATAGCCTTGAAGAATTCAAAAGCATAGTTTTAGAAAATTTGAATAACTTTGTTAAAGAAACTATAGATGAAACCGTGCTTTCACGTTTTATCAATCGATTGGTTTATCAACAATTAGATTTTAAAGATAGTAGCTCATTTAATGATTTAGCTGATGCGTTGGTTGAGGGTAACAGCACTCGGGTGTATTACTTTTCAACACCACCAGCAATTTATGGTGATATCTGTAAAGGCCTAGATCATGCAAATTTGATTAGTGATGCTGACCGTGTAGTAATGGAAAAACCTATTGGTCATTCACTTGAGTCCTCAATTAAAATAAATAACCAAGTATCTGATTATTTCAAAGAAAATCAAACCTACCGTATTGATCATTATTTAGGAAAAGAAACGGTATTAAACCTCTTAGTACTTCGTTTTGCTAATTCATTGTTTACTAATAATTGGGACAGAAACAGCATCGACCATGTGCAAATAACGGTTGCTGAAAGTGTTGGCATTGAAGGACGTTGGGGCTTTTATGATGAAGCCGGGCAAATGCGAGATATGGTACAAAATCACCTGTTGCAAATTTTATCATTATTAGCAATGGAGCCCCCAGCAGACTTAAGCGCTGAAAGTGTCAGGGCTGAAAAACTAAAAGTGGTTAAAGCGCTCAAAGCGATTAACCGAGAAAATATCAAAGATAAAGCTGTACGTGGTCAATATGCTGACGGCTACTTAAACGGTGTGCCAGTACCTGGTTATTTAAATGAAGAAGGTGCTAATGCTAATAGCAATACTGAAACGTTTGTTGCTATAAAAGCTGAAATCGATAACTGGCGATGGAAAGGGGTACCCTTCTATCTTCGTACAGGTAAACGTATGCCGAAAAAACACAGTGAAATTGTTGTTCATTTTAAGCAACAACCTCACAATATTTTTAAAGACAGCTACATTGATTTACCGGCCAATAAATTAACCATTCGTTTGCAACCCGATGAAGGGGTTGAGTTACAAATGATGAATAAAATACCTGGTATTGCCTCTCAAATGCGCATCCAAGAAAATAAATTAGATCTGAGTTTTTCAGATACTTACAATGATGAACGTGTTGTCGATGCTTATGAACGCTTAATGTTAGAAGTGTTAAATGGCAATCAATCATTATTTGTTAGTCGCGATGAAGTTGAAGCGGCTTGGACTTGGGCTGATAGCATTATTGAAGCCTGGAAAACTACAAACGAAGCGCCAAAACCATATGCAGCAGGCTCTTGGGGGCCAGTATCTTCTATTTCTCTAATCGCGCGTGATGATCGCCAGTGGGTTGAATAATGCAAAATTTAACAAAATTTATGACACGTAATGAGCTAGATAATGCATTGGCACAATCAGTAAGCCAATTGCTTCAAGATGCAATCAAACTAAGAGGCAAAGCTAGCATAGCTGTTTCGGGCGGGTCTACACCAAAAGGTTTCTTTAGTGTGTTGTCGAAAACGGATCTTGATTGGTCAAAGGTAACGGTGACATTAGCTGATGAACGGTGGGTATCACTTGATAGCAAGGATAGTAATACCCGCTTGGTGCATGAAAATTTATTACAAAACAAAGCGGCAGCAGCTAAGTTTTTCCACCTTAAGCAAGGTGAAGAGTTAACTGAAGAGACACTCAATGATCTCAATATTGCAGCTAATATCACTTTGTTACCCTTAGATGTATTGATTTTAGGTATGGGTGAAGACGGTCATACCGCCTCACTTTTTCCTTGTAGTGAACAAATCAGTCAGGGACTAGCCGTTGACAATGTTAATGCTTTATTAAAAGTCATTCCTAAGACTGCACCACATCAACGTATTAGCTTTAGCTTTGCAGCGCTAAGCCAAAGTAAAAATATATTTTTACACCTGTGTGGGGAAAATAAACAAGTTGTACTAAACCAAGCACTCGCTGGAAAAGATGCTTTTGAAATGCCTATTAGAGCATTTTTAGACCATCCTAGTTTGGACACACAAACTTATTGGGCGCCTTAACTTATTGTTATCTCCTGATAATAACTGAACATTTATTTGATGGAATTGGATAAAGTTAGCGTTGAATTAAAAATTTAGATGTAAGGGTTGATAAAGCAAATGAAACAACAAATAGTAGATATTACCGACAGAATCATTAAACGTAGTGCTAATACACGTGCTGAATATTTAGCGAAAATTGACGCGGCAAAATCAGATACAGTACATCGTGCTGGTTTATCATGTGGTAACTTAGCCCACGGCTTTGCTGCTTGTGGCAAAGAAGATAAAGCATCGTTACGCGGCATTCAACACTCAGATATCGCTATTGTTACCTCTTACAACGATATGCTTAGCGCCCATCAACCGTATCAGGCATATCCGGATATAATCAAAGCTGCAGTTAAAGATGCCGGTGGCGTGGCGCAAGTTGCTGCAGGTGTTCCTGCCATGTGTGATGGTGTGACACAAGGTCAGCCGGGTATGGATTTGAGCCTGATGAGTCGTGACACAATCGCAATGGCTACAGCAATTGGTTTATCGCACAATATGTTTGATGGTGCTGTGATGTTAGGTATCTGTGACAAAATTGTCCCAGGCTTGTTAATAGCTAGTATGACCTTTGGCCATTTACCAACGGTATTTATCCCTGCGGGACCAATGCCTTCAGGTTTACCAAACAAAGAAAAAGCACGTGTACGTCAGCAACATGCTAAGGGTGAAGTAGATGAGGTAGCGTTACTTGAGGCTGAGTCTGCATCATATCACTCTGCCGGTACTTGTACCTTTTTCGGTACAGCAAATTCTAACCAGCTAGTGGTTGAAGTGATGGGCTTACATTTACCTGGTGCGTCTTTTATTGCACCTAATACCCAGCTTCGTGAAGAATTAACGAAAGCTGCTGCGCGTCAGGCGACACGTTTAACCCAGCAATCGGGTAATTATATGCCTATTGGTAAAATGGTCGACGAACGTTCAGTTGTTAATGCAATTGTTGCGTTACTGGCAACAGGTGGCTCAACGAACTTGGTCATGCATATTATTGCTTTTGCTAAAGCGGCTGGCATCATAATTAACTTCCAAGATTTTAATGACCTTTCTGAAAACGTTCCGTTATTAACACGCATTTATCCTAACGGTCATGCAGATATTAATCACTTCCAAGAAGCTGGTGGTATGGCTTTATTGTTCCGTGAGCTTATTGAAGGTGGGCTGGTATACGAAGACGTTGAAACCATCTGTGGGCGTGGTTTATCTCGCTACACTAAGAAGCCTGTGCTAGAGAATGGTGAGCTTAAGTGGGTTGATTGTGTTGAAAAGTCACTCGATGATGCAGTTATTGCAACCGTTGCTAAGCCGTTCAGCTCGCATGGTGGTTTACGTGTGATGAAAGGTAATTTAGGTGTTTCTGTTATTAAGACGTCATCTCTTAGAGACGGCAGCTTTGTTATTAATGCACCAGCGGTTGTTTTTGAAGATCAGCATGAATTACAGACTGCATTTGACGCTGGTGAACTTGAAAAAGATTTTGTTGCCGTAGTACGATTCCAGGGCCCTAAAGCGCGTGGTATGCCTGAACTACATAAATTAACGCCATTGTTAGGCGTGCTTCAAGACAAAGGTTTTAAAGTTGCCCTTGTTACTGACGGACGTATGTCTGGCGCTTCAGGTAAGGTGCCTGCAGCTATTCATTTATGTCCGGAAGCACTTGATGGTGGTTTGATTGCCAAGGTTAACACTGGTGACATGATTAACCTCAATGGTGAAACTGGAGAGTTAACCTTGTTAGTTGCTGAAGATGAATTAGCTAGTCGAGACGTAGCTCAGTTCCAAGTTAATGGTCACCATGAAGGAATGGGACGTGAGTTATTTGGCTTTATGCGCCGGAACTTAAGCTCTGCTGAAACAGGCGCATGTTCTTTATTTGATTCATAACAGTAAAATAAATGGTACAAGGTAACTCAGTTTACCTTGTCTAATGAATACAACAACAAAGTGAGTGTTTTCTTACAACACTTACCTTTAAATTAGATTAAACTTGTGGTTCCTCATCAATATGGAAGTAATCACAAAGCATGATAAAGAGGATTTATGACAATAACAAAAAATTGGCAAATTATGCCAAAGGAAATTTTTGCAACCGGACCGATTGTTCCCGTTTTAGTTATCAATAAAGTTGAAGAAGCACTTCCTATTGCAGAAGCACTGTTAGCGGCTAATGTTAAAGTATTAGAAGTGACTTTACGAACACCTGCAGCCCTTGATGTTATCAGTATTATTGCAAAAGAGTTACCTGAAGCTATCATCGGCTCTGGTACTGTTACCAATCGTCAACAACTACAACAATCTTATGATGCAGGTGCAAAATTTGCTATAAGCCCTGGCTTGACCAAAGATTTACTGCAAGCTGGAAATGAAGGCAATATAGCCCTGATCCCTGGTATTTCATCTATATCTGAACTTATGGATGGCGCAGACTTTGGTTATGACCATTTGAAGTTTTTTCCTGCAGAAGCCTCAGGTGGTGTTAAAGCGATTAAATCTATTGGTGGCCCATTTCCTGATATTCGTTTTTGTCCTACAGGTGGTATCAACCTTAACAATGTTCGTGATTATTTAGCACTGCCAAATGTTGCGTGCTGTGGAGGCTCATGGTTAGTCTCTAGTGATATTGTAGATAACAAAAATTGGTCTGAAATAACTAAGTTAGCTAACCAAGCATTAGCCTACGTTAAATAATATAATAGCAAGTTGATTAAGTTCTTTCACACTCAGCGAGAATTAAAAGGTTTAGAGGCAATGCATTGATTTTGATAAAGGTTATCTCTTATCAAAATCAATGAAATATAGAATAACTATATTTAACAAATTTTGTTTGTTCTTTAAATTGGTATAAGGCTTTTAGGCTTATTATGAGTAATAAAAAACCCGTCATGAGAATGACGGGTTTTTTTATTACTAAGGCTAAGTAATGCGGTGAAAGTTAATGTTCTATTGGTTATTTTGAGCCATCTTCAGGCGCTCTGCCATTGATAGGGGTTCATCTTTACCTTTTTTCACTTCTACTTTTTCAACCTTTTCTACTTTTTTTGTTTTTTCAACTTTAGTGTCGCCTTTAAATACAGACTTCATCATGCTTTTCATACCATTAAAACTATCTTTAGGTACATGACTAGCTTCTACTGCGTCGTAATGGGGCGATTGAGTTGCAGCTTTGTTACTGGTAGGTTTTTTCTCTGCTTTCGCAGGCTCTTGCTTAGGAGTAACTTTAGCTTCTGCTGGTTCTACACGCTTGTGAGGTGTTGCTAGCTTTTCTTGAGCTAGTTTTGCTCTACTCGTTTGTGCATTCTCTTCAAAAGCATCATTTGCATTGCCTTGTTCAGCTTGATTACAAGATGGCATAAAGATGTCGTTCGAGCTCATTTTGTGATCAAAATCGTCAACAACTTCACCCATCTCTTTTTCAGCGATGTGTACAGCATCTTTTACCTGAGATAATTTTCGGCTTAAATTTTTATACTTTTTCTCAATGTTATCGATTGCACCTTTAACATCATCATTTAAGTTTTTTGTTAAGTCCTTATAAGATTCTATTTGTTGTTCAAGCTTAGCCAAAGATGACTGGCTATGATTAATGCTATCGTCAATAGATGTGAGCTTTGTTTCTAAACGCTGCTTTTTAGCAGAAAATTTATCAGAGATCTCTTTGGGAATTAATGGTGCTTGTATTGTTGCTGGAAGTACATCCACAAATTCACTAATACAATTGACAGGTTTCCATTGAGTGAACGAAGGGTGCCAGCCATATACGTCAGGATTACTAGCTAAATAGTCTTTTGCAGCTTCTAAATCTAGAGGAGCTGTGACTTCGCCGTTGTTTGAAAAAAACCATTTTTTCATTGTAATTACTCTTATCTGTTAACTTTAGTTTTAGAATTAATATGTTGAGCTTTCACACTACTTTATAAGTAATGACACTCATTAATAGTCGGTTTTGATCACGTTAGCTAAGTTCTTTTGAAGAGAAGCATATTGCTCTTCAATTGATTTAACGACAACTTTAACTTCCTCAGTTAAATTATGGGTTATTTGACCATAATTATCTAGTTCGGCATCTATTTCATATAATGAATCTGAAGTGATCTTAATGGTTTTATCAATGCGATCTAACGTAGTTATTAATTCTTTTTCTTCACCAATTAAATCATCAATAAGGCCTGCTGGGATTTCTATAGGGGGAGGGGGAGGAGTTATTGTTGTTTCAAATTCATTAATACAGCTGACAGGAACCCAATGAGTATATGAAGGGTGCCATGCATATAAGTCAGGTTTTTTCGATATTAATTCGTTTGACTCTTTTAGCCCAAAGGGGCCCGTTACTTCACCATTGTCAGAAAAAAACCATTTTTTCATAATAATTACTACTCTCTTTTATATTCGTTACCTTAATAAAATGAAGGTAACAACGACGACCTTTTTTTATTAACCGCGGGTCTTATATTAATTACCATTTAACGTTAGCGAAAGCGAACAGTCAAGTGATTTGTTAATAGAAAGTAATACATCAAGGTAATCTTTGATTATCAATGCACAATGTCTAGGTAATGTAAGAGTATTATTGAGGGGAAATAGGAGCTTATACCAATTTTAATCATTTTCTTCCCTGCTCAGCGTTATGCTCGATGTTAAATAACAAGGTGAATTAGTGCCGATGCAGTTATATCTAAATCAAATAAATCTAACGAAATTAGTGGGCATCGAGTAAGCACCTAATTTTATGTGTTTTAATATTAAATACGGAATAAAAAAAGCCAGTTATATGAAATATAACTGGCTTTGAATACTTAGCAATCTTGTGGTTAAGGCTTAGTTGCCATTGCTGAGCTGCGGTTAACTACGTCAGCAGTAATAGCTGTTCTTCCCGATGACTGATGGGTTGGTCTATCACTATCTACCATAAATTTTGTTGGTATATCTTTCATGGTTGTTATAGTTTCCGTCTTAGTCATTGGTGCTGTTGCTCTACCCGAAAGGCGGTTGGCTTTCTTGACTTGTCGAGCTAGTTTTTTATCCTTCGCTGGACCTTTCTTAGTCGCGTTAGCACCTTTTATTTTAGGCTTAACAACAGGTTTAGCTTCGGCTTCAACTACAGGCTCAGCTTCAACAACAGCTTCAGCTTCAACAACAGCTTCAGCTTCTACAACCGGCTCAGCTTCAACAACAGCTTCAGCTTCAACAACAGGTTTAGCTTCAACAACAGCTTCAGCTTCAACAACAGGTTTAGCTTCAACAACAGCTTCAGCATCAACAACAGGTTCAGCTTCAACAACAGGTTTAGCTTCAACAACAGGTTTAGCTTCAACAACAGGTTTAGCTTCAACAACTGGTTTAGCTTCAACAACAGGTTTAGCTTCAACAACAGGTTTAGCTTCAACAACAGGTTT
>Ga0209395_1003216_pt1 | contig 20549 bp, 14 predicted proteins | sample GOMGulsemesocosm_3_FD_184635 | JGI IMG/M metagenome (GOLD analysis project Ga0209395, IMG submission 184635) | Methane-oxidizing microbial communities from mesocosms in the Gulf of Mexico - GOM9D Gulf of Mexico (SPAdes) (version 2) | ecosystem: Environmental > Aquatic > Marine > Cold seeps... | reverse complement strand
TCAGCGGATCGGTCCAGAAGCTTTGGGGTATCTCCGCTTTTCTGGCCTTGCGCACCAGTTCCACATGATTGACATAAGCACTGCCATCGGCCCAGTGAAAGGCACGGGGCAGCGGTGAGGCGCAGTCAGCGCTGCTGAACGGCTCGCCCGTCAGGACCCCGGTTTCAAGAGCCGAATAAATATCGCGCAACGCGCCCTCGTGTTCTGCCCAATTATCCAGTGCACATTGCAAGGTCGGCGCAATATCGCCTACCGTCACACAGCGGTCCATGGTCTTATTCACCACTACTAAACGACCATCGCGGCCCTGTTGCACAGATGCCAGTTTCACATCAATCACCCTAGCGACTGTATTAACGCTCTGCTTGCTGAAAGCTTCCATCGTGCAACCACGCCGCATGCTGGGGAGCCTTCTTGGTTTTGTCCCACTCCTCGAGCATGATCGGGGCGACCTCGTGCAGCCTGTCTAACATCCCCGCCGCCGCCGTATTGACCGTTAACTCTAGGCGATGGCCGTTGGGATCAAAAAAATATATCGACTTGAATATGCAGTGATCCACTGGTCCGATCACCTCAAGGCCCCGGGCCTCAACGCACGTCTTGGCGGCCAGCAAGGCGTCCATACTGTCAACTTCGAAAGCAATATGCTGTACCCAGTCCGGCGTATTCGGGTCCTTTTGCATGGGCGGTGACTCGGGCACTTCAAAAAATGCCAGTACATTGCCCTTACCCGCATCCATAAACACATGCATATACGGGTCCGGAGCTTTGGTTGAAGGCACTTCGTTTTCGGCAATAGCCAAAACAAAATCCATCCCCATAAGATGCTGGTAGAATTCCACGGTTTGTTTCGCATTGTTACAGCGGTAAGCGACATGGTGTATACCTTGAATATTCATATACTCACCTCGGTCTCCGGGCAGGGCCTAACAAGCGTCGCTGCGGGTAATATGCGCTCTAAACCATAGGCGATTAAACGACTGCGCTGTGGGTCGGGCTCACGGGCCAGTTGCTCAAGTCGCGTCAGCAAGCCACGCCAGCAACTGGACTCCAGATGGTGCTGCAGACCCAGTTCCAGCGCCTCGAATAGCAACAACCACTCCTGCGCCGCCTGCTGCTGAATTTCAGCCAGCAGCGCTTGCAGCGGTTGCCCGGCTGCGCCTGACTGCCTAAAAGTACGAACGCGTGCGTACAGGGAGAACAGCTTTCGAGTGCTCTCATCATAATGCGGAGGGGTCCAGTACCGGGAGCACGACTGCGCGTAAATCGGAAATGCCTGCTGATCGGCAGAGCCCCCATAGACGGAAACAATGCTTTCACCGACGGCCATGTCGTAAACACCCCAGGCGGGATCAAACAGCAGCTCACCGTTTTGGGTACTGACCCTACAGTCCTCAAAACTGAGTATCAGATTTTTTTGATCGCAGCGCACAATTTCAAGTAGCTTTCCCTGTACGTTGATACCCGATAGAAATTGCAGGTCAACCCGTTCATTGGTGGCAATACCGTGGGCCTTTAATTCATCGACAGTGCTGACCGACAAGCACCATTCCATCGCCTTCAAGCGTCCCGTCGGACTGCCAAAACCTGCGCGATGCGAGGTAATACCATGGTCTGGCAACACTTTGCCCTGATAGGACAACTGACTGGGCCCCGTAGTCTGCATATAGACTGCATTACCCACTGCGTCCTTGATAAGCCGGCTAAACCGGCCGGAGACTTCCACGCCAGAGCTGGTCACCACTGTATTAATGGTCTGCGCCTCAATGGCCTGCTCAAGCGCGCTGGCACCACCGCGATGAACACACATCTGGCGACCGAACTCTTCGAGCACCTGGCTTAGATGGCGACAGGATTTTGTGACAAACAACTGCGGCTGCTCAGCGGTAATATCGTAGGCCTTTTCGATAGCATCCACTGTCAGCGGTATTTTCCTCACCCGCTGATCATCTAAGCAGTTCACACTCTCCCCCAGCGAAGACAACAACCCGGCACCAAAAAGACGATAGTCATCCATTTCACCGACCAGCCCGTACTCGACTGTCCACCAGTGCAAGCGGGCCAGTAGGGCCGCCTCCGAAAGCGTGCTGTTGCTAGCTATCGCGGTCTGTAATTCCCATTCCGCCGCGGCTAGATCGGCAGTACTTGAACTGTGGGCTTCTTTAATTATTGATAAATGACGAATCGCAGCATAGACCAGCAGATCACCGCGGCTGGATATCGCGCGCATACCCAGTTCACCAAAGCGCTGCAGGAACTCGGCGTAATCGATGTCGACAATAAACGGCGCATGCCCCGCCGACTCGTGAACAATATCCGGTGCCGGGGTGTACAGCATATGTTCAATAGAGCGTATATCCCTGGCAATCGCCAGCACCCTGTGCGCCTGGAATGCCATAAAAACCGCAGGCGGAATAAAGCCATCCACTACCACAGCCCGCCAACCGATACCCTGCAAGCAGTGATTCATATCCTCGATACGCGGGATGGAGTCCTGACAAATACCCGTTTTAGCCAAGCCCTCCAGATAGACCGGATGCGCAGTATGACGAAGATTGTTTTTTAACTGATGCAGTAAAAATCGCCACACCGCTTGGTCACGTGGCGTATATTGACGGTAGTCCTGCAGCGCAGCAAAGGGTCGCAGATGGGCTGGCAGGCCGTCTATAACGTCCTGCTGACGACGCATCGACGATGTTTCATGACTAGTAACATTGGCGACCACATTGCCCGCAAGATCGCCAGCACCATCGCCATGATATTTAGGCCTGCGATTCATAGTCGCGCCCTGCTATCGAGTGCACCACGTGCAACTTGCGCCCGCTCAATAGATTCGAACAGGGCCTTGAAGTTACCCTCGCCAAAACCTTCATCGCGTTTGCGCTGGATAAATTCAAAGAACATTGGCCCCACCAAATTGGCCGAGAAAATCTGCAATAGCAGACGCGGCTCATCACCCTCAGTGTTGCCGTCGAGCAGAATCCCGCGCGACTGCAAGGCCTCGACCGGTTCGCCATGTCCCGGCAAACGCTGTTCCAGCATGTCGTAGTAGGTTTGCGGTGGCGGCGCCATGAATTCGACACCACGCGCCTTGAGCTTGTCACAGGCTTGCAACAAATTATCACAGGAGAAAGCAATATGTTGAATGCCTTCGCCGTTGTAAGCCATCAAAAATTCTTCGATCTGGCCGCCCTGCGAGGCCTCTTCATTCAAGGGGATGCGGATGCGCCCATCCGGGGCGGTCATCGCTTTGGACAGCAGGCCGGTGTGTTCTCCTTTGATATCGAAGTAGCGAATCTGGCGAAAGTTGAAGATCCGCTCATAGAAACTAGCCCAAAAATCCATCCGCCCGCGATACACGTTGTGCGTTAAGTGGTCGATCACCGCGAATCCGCAACCTTCAGGACAGCGGTCCGCCCCCGCTACAAACTCAAAGTCAATATCGTAGATCGATCGGCCCTCGCCATAGCGGTCAATCAGGTACAGCGGTGCTCCACCAATGCCCTTGATTGCGGGCAAGCGTAGTTCCATTGGCCCAGTAGGGACATCCACCGGCTGGGCTCCTAACGCCAATGCGCGCTTGTAGGCAACCCGAGAGTCCTTCACCCGAAACGCCATTCCACAGGCAGAGGGACCGTGTTCCTCGGCAAAAAATCTAGCATCACTGTTGGGCTGGTAGTTAATGATGAAGTTAATTTCACCCTGGCGATACAAAACCGCATCCTTAGAGCGATGCTTGGCCACTAGGGAAAAGCCCAGAGTTTCGAAAATCGGCTCTAGCACGCCGGGTTCCAACGCGGCAAACTCAACAAACTCAAAGCCGTCCAAGCCCATCGGGTTATCAAAAAGGTCAGCCATTATTCATTCCTGCGTTATACTCACGGCAGATACAGCAAGCTTATAGTTGCAGATACAACTATATTTAGTTGTTAACGCAACTAAAGTCAAGGCCTGCCCTACAGGACGGAATCCCATGAAAAAACCTAAACACAAAATACTAACCCTGGAGCGCTTCCTACCCTATCGCCTATCGATCCTGTCCAACAAGGTCAGCGCGATTGTGGCCGAGACCTACCACGATAAATTTGCACTTTCGATTACCCAATGGCGCATTATGGCCGTGCTGGGCGAATATACCGGCATATCTGCAGACGAGGTCTCAACAAAAACCCAGATCGAAAAATCTATCCTTAGCCGTGCGATCAGCACATTGCTGCAGCGCAAGTTAATCAAGCGCGAATTTTCCAGTGATGACCGCCGTCGCTCGAAACTGTCCCTGACTGAAACCGGCTTGTCCGTCTACGATGAAATCGTCCCTGTTTCGGTCAAATATGAACAAGCGCTACTGAAGTGCTTCAGCAAAGAGGAGCGGCAACAGCTGAGTGAACTGATCGACCGCTTGTATCAACATGCTGGCACTATCGAGCTCTAACACGTTGTCGAGAAGCGGCGTTTCTCAGCACACGGCAATGTCCGTTGGAAAGACCGTTTGTTTTGGTTAGATTAACAATCCGGGCATCGAATGCCCGCGACAGTTCATAGTCAGGCCTACTCTTGCTCAAGAGTTATAGTAAGTAACCTAGTCTCCCTTGCATTCCTGCGAAATAGCCCCTTTTTACTCATGCGGGCACTGAATGACAAGTGAAGTAAACGCCTTTTTTTTCGCCCATCGACTAGGAATAACAAACTCCCGGCAATAACTGTAGGGGCTGAGCCCTATGCGTTCAGTTAATAAGGGAATTCAGGAGTTAAAGGCATTCCAGTTCATTAGTTCTAAATCTAACATCATCAGTCGAGACTTGGCTCTATGCTCACAACATCGCGATCCCCCTGTAGACAAGGGCCACAACCGTGAAATCGCCTTAGTAGGGGCGCGAAACGGAATACTGATTGGAATACAAGCGCGCAAAATCAGTTACCGAAATGACGCCTTCCAACTTTTCATCTCCGATAACCAGCAATCGATGAATTTTCTTTTCGAGCATTAGATCTGCCGCTTCGTGTAGCTTTTGCGTTGGGGTTACGGATATAATTGAGCTGGTCATAATATCGCGAACCTTCATGTTCTCAATACGGTGGCCAACAAGATTAGCAATAATGTTCACATCCAGACCGTCTTTGCTAATATAGGCAGGTGACTCATAAAAGTCGTAGACCATCATTGCATTGGCTTGCTCAACCGCAAGTCGTTTGACAATGTCCGACCGACAAACAACACCAATGACTTGGCCTTTTTCAATGACCGGTGCACCTCCGATCCTGTCGTTTAGCAATTTCTGTTCAAGCACATCAATACTCAGGTCCGGTGAAAAGCTAACCACTTCGGTTAGCATAATGTCTTTCACTTGTAGCTCCATTGAATACCTCTTCAAGGCCTAGCCCGTCAACTTTCAGAGTGGGTATAGTGTTAATGCCTTTCTGACAATAAACCAGAATATGCGACTGCAATAATAGGATGAAGTATCTCGATATCTTTTACTAGGATATGGAAAGAGTTGTTGGGTTCAAGAATATTTTCGACGACCCAGGCAATTTCCCAAGTCTCGCTGATCCAGTCAACGACACGAAAAATCCCTTCTCGTGAATAATCCTTGGTGCGTAAATAAACTTCACCGTGCGACCCTCTCCTTGTTTTCAATTTCGAGGGGCTTTTATTGGGGTCAAGTATAACAACGTCACCTCCGACCCAATGAAAAAGGCTTTCATCCATTTTCAGCGCATAGAGATCACCTTCTCTAGGTAATTTACACAAAGTATCCCCAAAATCAAAGGGATAACCTGCGTCAATAAACTCCCTAGGTGGGCCAGTGCGATGTGTTCCGACTATTGGGATGTATTCGTGCCCCAGAATTGAGGACGGTGTATGTAGAGTCATATATTCCACCTACTGACCAGTTCAAGAGAGGTGCGCAATGTATGAACACTGAGCTATTCGTGTCTTTAGGCAATAGTAATAATTATAGGCGCTAATTGCATGAACGTGTACAAAGACAATTCATATCCGTTTTGATCGCCCCACAAATAGTATTTGGTTATAGCAATTAGACTCGTTCTTACTATGTCTGTCTAAATAAGACTTTTTTCGCATTAGCTTAAAATTACTGGTTATACCGCGTGGCATCGCATTCACACGCATTGTACGCGTAATTGATAAAAGGCGACTACCACCGCAGAAAAATTGTCGCCTTTTCCGGAGCAAGCCTAAAAAACGTTTTCATTGAGGCACTCAAACAGGATGGAATAAATCATTTCTATTGCACGGCTAGCCGGCCACAATATACCACAACCGAAGCAATTGCACCGCTGTGTTTACAGTATTGTATCGATCAATAATGGCGCTCAATCTATCAGTAACTTATAGTACGGGAGGTTTATCGAGAATTAGATTATCTACAGACAGAATATTTTCATCCCCCCATTATATTTTCAAGCGCAGTTAAAATGAAGTTAATTGCCCTACTTTTTCACGATTGCTATTTGGCCTTCGTTGTTTTACACCACTGACAAGTCACAGCATGATTTACACCAAACGCTCTTTTAATGGCATCGACAACCCACTGTTAACTACGCTATTGGTGCCCTTTGTGGATTGATGGTCAGTTGAGAAGCAGCTGTATACGGAGGAGGAGAAAAGCACACCGGCGCCTCGCTTTTCTTTATCGCTACAACACTTATTGTGGAGGTTTTGGGTAGCGTATCGCTATTTACAATCGTTGATTCTTTCGCCTTTTCCCCGGCTGGGTCTTTTCATGTCATCACCTCCAACCGGCTCGCTTATAAGCCGCTCGAACTTGCCCCCTCTGCTAACGAGCAGGTCATCACCCTGGTACTTGTCGGTCATACTGAAACCAGTAACAAGAGGACAGGCTCTATTAATTCGCGGCCTGCTTTAGCACTAATATTCTTACGGCTCTTCTGTAATTTGCATCGTGGTGATGCTTTGTAGCCTGATAGAAAGTGCCTAGCTGCCATCCATATTCTTTTGCCCCCACCTGGCCATTAAGTCTTTTCGAAACCGCATTGTGCGAGGCACATCATCTTCACTTTTCCACACTCAAAAAGATGAATTATTGCCCTGGAACTTCTTGATATAGCTGCCTCATTATTTTGGTCTAGAAACTGAACGACTTTTTTCGCCCTTCGCGCTCTGCCAGTTGGGAGGCCGATCAGCCCTCGTTATCGTACAAATATTTATCGGCGCCAGTGCTCAAAAATATTTTTGACGGCATAGAAGTGCCCGCGGTCGGCGGCAATTTGCATTAGGGCACTTAACGTGAAACCGATTGCGGCATTGATATTCTTAACACTCTTGCGACACCTCGCGTTTTCTCCATATCTATGGTTTCTTTTGAGTCGACAGACTGAATGAGCTTTTCTAGCGGCGGGAGGTTGTCGACACTTTATTACATGGCCTGATCTTGAGCTTTTTGGCTTGGCTTTTAATCAGCTTTGAGAGATCAGCCATATTGCTGTGCTTGGTTTTTTAGATGTATTGCGGCTTTGTATCGCGACCTCCTCTGGCTCTTCTTCGTCTTGGGAGCCTTGTTGTGATATCGCTTGCACTTTTTCCAGAAATTTAAGTCGGGTGATTGCCCCTGACCTAACCCCGTTTTGTAGTTTCAAAAAGTTGTTACCGAACGTCTTTTATCTGGTTGTCTGCCACAGCTGGACAGGGCATAACGACCAGTGCTAGTTCGACACACATATAATACTGTAACTATCCCACTTTGATTTTTGTGTAAGGGAGTACCAGCGGAATAAAAGGATTACGTATGTTTCATCCAGGGACGTGAAGTAAAAGAGGACTGACAGAACGCCACCAGTGCCCGAAGCACATTCTCCAAATGTGGGCACTATGTCCTAAGGGATATGCGTCAAACACCAAAACAGTGACGTCGTGGGAAGTCACCAATAAACGCCGGTGATCCCCCAACTGTGTGGGAGTTGTGTGGTGGGTACCTGGGGTGACTAAGCCCGGTCTGAGTATAGGCAGAATGGACCATCCCCAACATCCCCTACAAGCAGTCTACTGGCAATTACTTATCCGCCGCCAGAATAGCATCTGACGGGGTGCTCTGTTGATTTCGCAGGGGACGCTATTAAAACTGGATGCTGCTTAGGATTAGTAGCCTGCGATTATTTTAGCCCAGTTTTTGAGCCAGCAGCAGTTGTGCCCGAAGCTGTCAAAATATTGATAGCTGGCCTCCGGGTATGCGTCAATATACCGTTTTAGTGTACTCACGGGTACTAGTTGATCGCTATTGCCAATAAGATGTACCTTATTGCTGTTGCGCATGTTCAGCTGTGTCACAGGGTTTAGCGACTCGGTTAGTGGTAGAAAGCCGTGATAGTCGGTCCAGGCATCTATATCAAGGTTGGAGGCGATCGTTATGACGGTCGTTGGAACGGGTATTCTTTCAGCTGCCAGTAAGGCGATGACACCGCCGCCGCTATGCCCCAGCAGGGTGAGTGATGTTGCCTGGTGGTGGTCAATCAGCGCCAACAGCGCGGTAGTCATTACACTAACGATGGTGTTTGAATATCGGCCGCTGGTCCACAAAGCCGGTGTGCACTGTTCAGGCATGATGGCTAGGTTATAACAGGGCCGGGTAAGAAAAATGGCCGGTCTTGAGTCACTTAGCATCAAATTTAAGGCTAGTAATCCATCGCCGGTGGGATTTACCGTGGGTTGATTTCCTTGCCAGGGTCGCCCGTCCCCTGCTATATACACTCTGAGGTCTGAGGGGGAGGAGAAGTCGGCGGGGCTCAGGGTGGAAAGCCTAAATCCCTCGGCGGTTATATGTCGTCGAGTGAGCTTGTGGCTGTTAGCAAATTCATCCAGGGTGGGCACGCTGGTACAGCTCGCAGGTATGCCGCAGACAAACAGCAGCAGTAGCTTGTTCACCGTTTGTTTCCGCCGTGGCGTTAGGTTACTGTTGAGCTTATAAAAAATGGGGTAGTGGCGCGACATGTTGGCGATTATAACGGATAATTCGGTCTCTAGCTCGAGGTCATTACACAGGGAATTGCGTAAAGGTCCATCTATTAATACTGCCGGTTACCGTCCTATGCTGGGCAAGTGCACGGTTGCCATGCTGCGGTGACGATATCGTCACCCAGCGAGTTTATTCCTATAAGGAGATAAGTTGTTGTGATAGTCAATTTGATAAAGGCCAATCTAAGTCGCTGCTGTGCATTTGTGATGCTCACTTGCTGCTGTATGAGTGCGGGTGCTGAACAGTTAAATGTTTCAGTGACCGGCAGTGGAAATGTAATCGGCATCGAATTTGGTGAAGAAGTCATTAATTGCCCCGATGGCGATCTATGCAGCCATGGTGGCGCGGCTACGATGACACTAACCGCAACCGCCGATAATGGACATGAGCACATTTCTTGGGGCGGGGCCTGTGCGGGAGCCACCGGCAGCGTGTGTACATTGGGGCTATCTGAAACCTCTGCCTCCATTGTCGCGAGTGCTCATTTTCAACCTATATCTACACTCACTCTCTCTGTTGCAACGGCAGGTAGCGGTGTTGGCACAGTGACGGGCTCCGGAGGTATTAACTGTCCAACGCAATGTACGACCAGCGCGGTGTCAGGTACATCACTGACGCTTTCTGCGGCCGCCGCCTCCACTGATTCTACCTTTAGCGGATGGTCAGGTGCCTGCTCGGGTACCGGCAGTTGTACAGTTGTATTGTCTGAAAATACAGCGGTGACGGCTAACTTTCAATTAGTAGATGCCGATGGGGACGGTGTAGCCGACTCCGCCGATATGTGCCCGGCGACACCCATGGGAGAGTCGGTGGATGTCAATGGATGCAGTGCGTCTCAGCATGACGCCGATGGCGATGGTGTACCCAATACCCATGACTCCTGCCCCTCGACGCCTGCTGGGGAGCCCGTTGATGTGAATGGCTGTAGTAACTCGCAAAATGATACTGATGGCGATGGTGTGGCCAATGCCAATGACTTCTGCCCCTCAACACCAGCGGGGGAGTCTGTCGATGTGAATGGCTGTAGTAACGCTCAAAGTGATACTGATGGCGATGGTGTGGCCAATACCAATGACTCCTGTCCTGCGACACCAACGGGAGAGTCTGTCGATGTGAATGGTTGTAGTAGCTCGCAAAGTGATACTGATGACGATGGTGTGGCCAATACCAGTGACTCCTGCCCTGCGACACCCGCGGGAGAGTCTGTCGATGTGAATGGCTGTAGTAACTCGCAAACTGATACTGATGGCGACGGCGTGGCCAATGCCAGTGACTCATGCCCTGCGACACCAACGGGGGAGTCTGTCGATGTGAACGGCTGTAGTAACTCGCAAAGTGATACTGATGGCGATGGCGTGGCCAATGCCAGTGACTCCTGCCCTGCAACACCAACGGGAGAGGCTGTCGATGTGAATGGCTGTAGTGACTCCCAGAATGACGCCGATGGCGATGGTGTTAATGACGCCGCTGATCAGTGCCCCGCTACGCCGCCCGGTTCAACAGCAGACGAAAACGGCTGCATTAGCGAGCAGCTTGACACCGACCAGGATGGAATATCTGATGCCGATGACAACTGCCCCAATACCGATTCGAGTACTGCCACAGATGCTGAGGGGTGTTCGGAAGTACAGCAATTCGGTGATGATCTTGGCACTGTTCCCGGCCTCAGTGGTACTGAACGCGTGCTTGCCTCGCGCATTGACGAGGTCTGCCCGCAACTGATTAAGGAAGGCAGCTCGGATAATCTCACCGAGGGCCAGGGTGAATTAAGGGCTGCCTGTAGCCGGCTTAAAAATAAGAATACAACGGACGAGCAGGCAGCGACCGCCTTGAAAGAGATTTCCATTACGGAGTTGGCATCGCAGGCAGATTTTTCCCGTGAAATGTTCACTAACCAGTATCGACAGCTGGGTAATAGAATTAATAGCGTCAATACGGGCGGTGGTAGGGGTGTGTCTGTGAGTGGACTAAACCTTACATCCGGCGAGCAAACTATTCCTGGCCAAGTAGTGCAATCTTTGTTTCAGGGCTTGCTTGGCATGGGAGCCAGTGACGATGCTTTCGCTGACTTTGGCAAGCTCGGCATATTTGTTCAGGGCGACCTCGATTTTGGAGAGCGCGATGATACTGCCCTTGAGTCTGGTTACGATTTTGATTCCTGGAATTTATCTATTGGGTCTGACTACCGCTTCAGCGACACATTTTTTGCGGGAGCCTCTGTTGCGCTAGGAGAAACAGAAGTTGATTTTAATCGTCAGGGTGGAGACTCGGATATTTCCAGTGTCACTCTTTCTGTCTATGCCGGTTGGCAGCTTACAGACAACTGGTTTCTGGACGCTTTACTGAGTTATGGCCAGACCGATTTTGATACCACTCGCCATGTACGTTACGTCGATGTTGGTGGTGACTTTGAGTCCACCCAGCTCGGCGATACAGAAGGTAAACAAGTATTTATCGGTATTAATACCGGCTACATGAGCAATGTTGGCAGCTGGCGATTTGGACCCACGGCATCCTTAACTTATCTCGAGGGTAGCATCGATGGGTTCACAGAGTATTCGAGCGAAGACAGTTCGGGCGCCTGGAATTTTACTGTTGACGATCAGGAATTCGAATCACTACGTTTCAGCATGGGCGTACAGGCGGACTATATCATCAACACCTCTTTTGGTGTGTTAGTGCCGGGGATTCGTGTCGCCTATGTCTATGAGGCCGAAAACGGTGCCGAGAGCATTGCTATGCGACTTGCTAACAACCCCTATGGAGAAAACGACCTCGAAAGCGGGCAAGTTATTGTCACCACCGATGGTCGAGACAGCAGCTTTTTAGATGCCAGTTTCAATCTCTCTGGCCAGTTTATTATGGGTATATCAGGCTATGTTGGCTACCACTTTTACAGTGCCTATGATGATTATTCTCAGGAGGGCGTCACTGTTGGTTTACGTTGGGACAAGCCCTATTAAGCAGCGGTGTTAGTCGCGGCAAAGGTGTGGCTACTATACGAAAAAAGCCGGCTCTTGGGTCGGCGCCGCTATCAATTGACATGCTCACTATAAGTATCGAGAGAGAAACTGACCCCTTGTGTACCGCGCCCGGCACTGGAGAAATTGCTAGTCAGTTTTCCAGTGGCGTCGACCTCATCTTTACTACTTTCACCATCAGCACTAACGTTGGTTTTTCCCTTGGCTACAGCGACATCCTGTGAAAGCGGTGTTACCAAAGCCATCTGGTAATTGTTACACTACGAACAACAAAAATCGTACGACGCTTCTCCATTAAAACTGCAACCTTATTGCATTAGGCATTCTAACGGCCCCTTCTAACAGACCCTTTTAACAGCCCCTTTTAACAACGCCTTTTAACAACGCCCTAAACAATCCAACAACCGAACACCAATTTCTAACCGTTTCGACTATTGACCCCATCCAGCGGAAAAATTGGCCGGCGGACATTTTCAAATTTTAATTGTGAATAATCCGAAGTGCACACTCCCACACCTGCACATTCAACAACTTCTTTTACCAGCGGCATAAAACCTACTCGGTAGTGTATGCGGCTTTTTAACATTAAGTATTTACGCTGCGTCGGCTCTATTCCCAAAGCTCTAAAACAACCGGGATCGAAGGGTTCGATATGGCGAGAAATAACCACAATATCCACAGTGCCTACCGACAATATCCCACACAAGCCCATATTCATCTCAAGTCCACGAGACATCGCAACGGTTGCAGGAAACCTGCCATCGGACATCAATTTAACGCGCCCAGTAAGGGTTAGCGGTTTACTTTGTTCTTCCAACGCAGGCATGGGAAGTTTCGCTCCCAACGAAACAGTTACCGAGCTGCCGATACCTGCAGATTGCATTTGCAATACCACCTCGGGATCGTAAAACCCAAATACTGCGACATCTTGCAGGTCCTGACGTAAAATCTCAGCCAACACTTCCGTTGTATCCATGGTGCCGCCAGAGGCCGTATTATCGTAGTGATCAAGCAATAGAATCGGACCTTGATCGACATCGTCATTACCTTTCGTATCTGTACTGTAGTTGGTCGTTATGCGCTCTTCTCCAATAGCCTTTGCGCGTGATACCGACTGCTCTAGCGGTTCACGCTCATATACAAATACCTGCCGGTCATTCCAGGCCTGGTCTAACAACTCATCGCCTAGTCGCTTGGCGAGTTCAGGATCGTTATCGGTAACAACAATCACTGACAATCCAGCATTGTATATATCGGCGTGGGGGAAACCGGTAAAAAGACTGACTACCACGGCGTCACTGGCCTCCATCTCGGCCACTCTCTCCTGCAGCGCTTTATTGGGGTAATCATCGGTTCCCTGACGCATGACATGAGGCAGCATAGGCGCATTGCCCCACACCATGGTAGGTGTTGTTGTTCCAACCATTGAATTTAGCAACGCTCTGCCAGCTCGTAAACCCGTTGAATCCATATCCACATGAGGGTAGGTGTGATAGCCGGCAACAACAGTTGCTGATTCAACAATTGCCGGGTAAATATTCGCGTGCATATCCAGCGCCACTGCAATGGGAATATCAGGCGCTACTGCGCGAATTCGCCGCAACAACTCTCCCTCTCCATCTTCGAAGGATTTAGTCACCATAGCGCCGTGCAAATCAAGCATTATGGCATCACAAGCTACTGCTGCCTCGATGATTTTGCTAACAATATATTCATAGGTTTCATCTTCAACAGGCCCGGAGGGTGCTGCCCCCGCAACAATGGGCACGCTAATAGTTACATCGAACTCAGATGCCGCCTGTATGAACCCCCCCATACTACTCGCAGTATCTGTATACATTTCAATAGCTTCCTGCCCTGATACTGGCAGATCACGCCCCCCGGAAAACCTCGCCAAGTCGGTAATGACAGGCGAAAACGTATTTGTTTCGTGGCTCATCTGCGCAATGACAATATGCATAAGTAAAGTCCCTTAAACTGAAAATCATTATTGTAAGTTGATACTTGTCAATTTGTGGCGATTGACAGTGGCTATTGACAGTGGCGGCTGTACTATTTTCGCGACCTTGTTGCGTAGCATTCGATACTGTAAGAATACTTTCATCGCCATTATCGTCAGTGTTGTTATCCGTATTGCTACTGTGGAAAGGTATAATTTTCTCAGATTTATTCTATAAGTACTACTCACTAGTTTCATTTCTAATGCGGTGTGTAATGCTGTGGCTAATGTCGTGCCTCATTCCCGGCCTATTATCGTCGCTAGCACCTTTACCATTAATGACTGATGACCTGCCCTCAACGGGGCATAAAAGCCTCATTCAAAAATGTCCAACCGTTATATTCGGTGCTGTAGCGTTGCTCACTCACTATAAAACGAAAAGAGTTTGTAAGAAACCGAAACCCTAGATAGTATTAGCAGTAGTCATACGAATTGGCTAATTGTATAGCTCTCTTACATCCACATAACTTACAGTAATAATCCCGATCGCAATCCACAATAACGACCTACAATAACGGCCTACAATAACAATCCACCATAAAATAGTGCTCTACACAGGTAACCTATCATGGCTACAAAAACTTCCAGTTATTCAAGCGGTCCTACTGAACACCCTTTATGGGAGAAAACTGTCGGTCAGGTCCTCGAAGAAACAACGTCCCAATATGGTGACAGAGAAGCTCTAGTCAGCTGCCATCAAAATATCCGCTGGTCCTACAATCAGTTTAACGCCGAAGTTGATAAACTAGCAGCGGGATTACTAGCGCAAGGCCTAACAAAGGGGGACCGAATGGGTATATGGTCGCCGAATAATGCTCAATGGGTTGTCACGCAATTTGCCACTGCAAAAATAGGTTTGATTCTGGTAACTATAAATCCTGCCTATCGTTTATCAGAACTAGAATATGCCTTGAATAAAGTCGAATGTCGCGCCATTATTTTGGCGGGAAAATTTAAAACCTCAAACTATATAGGCATGCTGCAAGAACTGGCCCCGGAAATAAGCCAATGTGCGCCAGGAAAACTCAGATCAAAAAAGCTACCTTCCCTTGAATTGGCTATTGTTATTGGCGATACAGCACCACCTGGATTTATTGCGTTTACTGATGTTGTCAACAGTGCGACTACGCAATCGCTAGCACAACTGAACACGGTAAAAAACCAACTCCTTTGCGACGACACCATCAATATTCAGTTCACCTCCGGAACTACAGGTTTTCCAAAGGGCGCTACCCTCACCCATAGGAATGTGGTAAATAACGGGCGCTTTGTCGCCGATGGTCAAAACTTTAGCTGTGAAGATCGATTGTGTATTCCTGTACCACTGTACCATTGCTTCGGTATGGTTATGGGCGTATTGGGCTGTGTTAGCAGTGGCGCCACTATGGTATTCCCCGATGAATCCTTTGAACCTACCAGCGTATTGAAAACTGTTGAAAAAGAAAAATGTACCGCACTGTATGGCGTACCAACCATGTTTATTGCCGAATTGGCATTGCCCAACATTATGAATTTCGAATTAAGCACACTGCGCACCGGCGTGATGGCAGGTTCTCCCTGCCCCGCCGAAACGATGAAAGACGTAATTGAAATATTAAACATGCAGGATGTCACCATAGCCTATGGCATGACCGAGACAAGCCCTGTCAGTATGCAAACCAGTGCCGACGACTCCATCGAGAAAAGAGTTAGTTCAGTAGGAAAAGTGCATCCCCATGTAGAAATTAAAATTGTCGACGAAACAGGTGAAATTGTACCTACCGGTACCCAGGGTGAATTTTGTACAAAAGGTTACAGTGTTATGAAAGGTTATTGGGGAGATCAGGAAAAAACCAATGAAGCGATTGATAACGAAAACTGGATGCACACCGGAGACCTAGCCACAATGGATACTGACGGCTATGTCGACATTACTGGGCGCTTAAAGGACATGATCATTCGTGGAGGAGAAAACATTTATCCTCGAGAAATTGAAGAATTTCTTTATCGCCACCCCAAAATTCAAGACATACAAGTGTTTGGCGTTGACGACAAAAAATATGGCGAAGAAATTTGCGCCTGGGCGATTCTTAAACAAAATGAATGCTCATCACTTGACGAGATAAAAGAATTTTGCAATGGGCAAATAGCGCACTACAAAATCCCCCGTTACGTGAAATTTGTCAATGAATTTCCGATGACAGTAACCGGAAAAATACAAAAATTTATTATGCGCGAGAAAATGGAAAAAGACCTTCAGGGCAGCGTGTAAGCGGAACAAGCGCCCTTTGTTGGACTACTCTAAGCTAAAAATTTGCATTATGGCAACCGTTCTCGTAGCTAAAATGGGCGGCAGCGCGTTTTTATTTCTGATAACAAGAGCGTGCTAGTCGGCGACACTTAAAGAGGCGGGACTCAACAGCAGCACTTGTTCCTTAATGAGTGATATCGCCTGATCAATTTCTTGCTCAGACAGCGCCCCTTGTTTAAAGAACAAAACCTTGCCTTCAGTGGAGAGAACAAAAATAGCAGAGCTCTTCTGTTCTAGCTGCCATTGCTCTGCGCCACGGCCGTCGGCATCCGCAATAATACTGGACGCAGGATAGCGCTGTTTATTCTTCTTCAATTCACTGGCAACAAATCCGGATGTACCAAACATAGCGTCGTCAAGGTTGACGATGGTGGTGACTTGATGCCGCTCGATGGAGAGCTCCAAGAGCTTCAATTGATCTATAAAAGGATCATTGATTTTACTGGCTGACGATCTTCCTGCCATATATTGCAAGGTATGGACCTTGCCAGTAAGAGTTTGGCTGTTCCAGTTTTGGTAAGCAATGCTATCGCCTTGCAGTAAAAGCTCACCTTTATCTTTTATAGTTACTTCCGGGATGAGATTTCCAAGGGTGATGTTGGCTTGTGCGCTGGTGTTCATTGCCAGTAGACTGACTAGCAGGAAGGTTCTAAATAATAGGCTTGGCATAGTATCTGAATGACCTTTGGTTATCTTGGTGAAGTGGAGGGTATCTGTTGCGAAAGAGGGAATCAAGTAATTAATGATGGGCATGTTCAGTCGCCATTGGCAAGCTACTGTACAATCGAAAGAGGCCCACACCCCACCAGAGGTAAACGTTATTTCAGTCGCCAATAAATTTACCTAAACCATTGATAATAGGGGAATTTATTACCGGCCCAACATGTCATTCCCGAAAACCAAGTGAGTAGCCCCTTTAATCAACCTAGCGTTGATACTATTACTTATCAGCTAGAGCAACATCTGAAAGTGAAGTCTCTAGCATTACTATACCGACGCAGACTACCATAAAGGTGTAGTTGCTAGTAAAAGATTCCAACGCCACTGCAACCGTGTTGACCAAGCTGATTCAAAGTGATCATGCACAGGCCCTGTCATGTGATGCGCATCGCCAAAACAGTGTATAGAGTATCGGTGGAACAACCTCCCTTTTCTTGGTTTCTTTATACCCTGTACCGATTTTTGTGAATGATAAATTACTTATATAGCCCATTGATGTACTGAACCACGTTATTCAGTTAGTGACGCCGGCGCAACGCCATGCAGGTAAATACGCAGAAATCCTAACTGCTTGGTATCAGCTGTGCTTAAAGGCAAAATTAGATAATCCTTTGTGATGGAGTGGAGAGACTATAAACCGGAAGCCGATCAAAGAAGTTCATTTTAACCCCAAAAGCCAGGGGTACGGATAGCTACGGGTCAGGCAGCATAATAATTAACCGGAGGCGAGGACATGCTTGAAATCCGACGTATGTGTCTGCCAACCGCTGGCAAGAAATACTGTATAGGTACACCCATCCCATAAATCACAAACTAAGTTCACGCGCTTTCTTGACCAACTACGTCTACACAATACTATCAACGCTGGCTTTTCCGTCCTCGATCACTCTAACCGGCCCTTTGAATTTCGTTTTACAATGACCGCCACCGCGAATCAGCTTCAAATTTCTCCGACGGTCCTCTCTGCCACCGTTATGCCGGTTAAAGCTGATCAGAACTGCAAATGTCTGGTTGTTTTAGAAATCGATCAGCTTTTTCCAAAGTTGGCTAGACAAACGCACTGCCCTTCCCTACCTTGGCTGCCTAGACAAAGCGTGCACAGCACCGCACGCCTTTGAAACTTACACAGTGACCGCTACAGGGCACAGAATAGGTGACGCTCAAACCATATCGAGGCATGCGTTAGTGAACAATCTTTGGGAAAGTTTATGGCTGCCCTATTTATTTGTTTTTTGCTACTTTGCTTATCGCCTATGTTTGCCACTTTTTGCGGGAGACAACGAAGTTAAATGTAATGTATGACCGAGCGCGCCCAAACGTCGGTGGAATCGAAGGTACATTAGATATCTTTAATGTATGGCGCTATGCGTACTACAAAGCGGAGCTATGACATATTTATCGGGTTCTTCTGCTCCATTACAGTATCAACACTTCCTACACTCTTTTCTGTCGGATGATGCAACATGGCACCGGATTTAATAAGACGCATTATCTTGTCGCCATTGGGCTCCATCACAGCAGCAATTTTGGTGTTAGGGTTAATATCAATAGAACGGTAACTTACACAATACTAGCGTGACCAGAGGATGGCATTGGATTCTGCCAACAGCGAGCTTTTCCATGAGCTGGACCTACAATCGGGCGATTGAATGACACAAAGCTTATGTCTACTTCTTGCTCCATGCCCATAGCAAGTAGTGGCGTGGTGTTTTCCGTATAACTTCACTAGCTTCCACTGACAGTTAGCAATGTCAGAATCATATTGAGTATATTATTTATGTCTACATTTTTGAAAATATCTACGGTGGTTCTTATCATAATCTTTGGCTTAGGCAGCGCCGTTTTCTATGGATTGATGCCCCCTGATCTTGCCGTGTCACCACAAATTAAATGGGTCATCAGTGATGTAACAGTGGTGAACCCAAGTATCAGCCGAGTGGAACATCAGACCTTGATAATTGAAGGAGGGCGAATAAAGGAAATTCGCGATCACGCGGATACTGATCCCAAATCCATTTGTAAGGGCTGCACCGTGATTCCCGGGCTAATAGACGCGCATGTACATACCCCACCCAGTGTGGTTGTCGGCAATCAAGAATTATTTGCGCTGATGTACTTGGCCCACGGAGTCACATCCGTGCGCGATGTGGGACAGTCAGAACCGGGCGTGAAAGACTTTTCCCAAGACCTAAATCAAGGTAATTTAGTAGGACCTCATATGTATCGCTGCGGGCCAGTACTGGAAGGCAACCCTCCTGCGTGGCCGGTTGCTCGTATTATCACTAATGGTGAAGAAGGCCAAAAAGCGGTTGAAGAGCTGGCCGCTGACGATGTTGATTGCATAAAGATATATAACGAGATTGATGCAGAAGCCTACAAAAAAATCTCCGAAACAGCAAAAAGATACAATATCCCAGTGATCGGCCACGTCCCTCATTCAGTGCGACTATCTGGCGTGTCTGATTTCGAGGCGCAACATATGACCGGTGTCCCGTACCTTACGCGTAAACGTCCGCCATTGGGATGGGATATTGCAGACGAAGATATTGCGGCCATGAGCGATCAAGAATTAGATGAAGCGTTGAACGTTGCAAAGCAACGGAACATTTCCTTCACACCGACTTTGGCAAATTTTCGGTTGCGACTCATTGCGTCTGATCCGATCGTTTATCCGCCCACGCCCGCAACAAAAGTCATGCCCGATTTCTGGTTGAATTCATGGGGACTGGTTGCAGGGTTCCCCAAGACAACAAGAGAAATCGAATTGAAACTTCAGGCATTGGAACCAATGCGCGCGATAGTCCGTGCAGCAAATGCAAAGCATATCGATATACTTGCGGGAACAGATACGTTAATGCCGTTTGTGGTACCAGGCGACGCTTTGTTGTTAGAAATCGACGAATTGAAACTGGCTTTGGGAAGGGATGATTTGGCACTTCGTTCCGCCACATCGGTGAATGGTAACCATATAGACCCGAACAATATCGGATCAATCGCGGTTGGTATGCGCGCCGACCTATTGTTGTTGCCGCAAGATCCAAGCGTGGATGTGAAACATTTACGGGACTGGTCGTTTGTAATGACCAAGGGCAGACTTTATGAACGCGCGCAATTGGATCAATGGATTGAGGATTATAGACATCATTTCCACGGTGATTTTTATCAGTTCGTTCTGGGTGGATTAATCGACTTGATCATGGATCAATTTTCCCATAATGAAGCATAAGGCTGAATTGTTCTTTTCCTAACTGCATTCGTTAAAGTTATTGAATCGCAGTTTTTAGACTCGAGTATTTAAGAAGTATTCTACTGGAAATCTACAGCAAGGAATATAATGCTGTGGAGAAACTACGGCATTAGCTATTACTGTGGAGTGTTGGTTACCTTTTTTAGAATTAATTCAAAATGGCTACCTCACACCTTGTACTATTTCCGATTAGAAAGAATGTAGTGAGCCCGGACTTGGACCCTGTAAATATTCCTGTGTAACCACCCGTGTTAGATGTACTCCGCTAAGCGGTCTTCAAACTCGATCATAAATCTATTCATCGCCAATTTCCAGT
>Ga0209395_1003215_pt1 | contig 20553 bp, 16 predicted proteins | sample GOMGulsemesocosm_3_FD_184635 | JGI IMG/M metagenome (GOLD analysis project Ga0209395, IMG submission 184635) | Methane-oxidizing microbial communities from mesocosms in the Gulf of Mexico - GOM9D Gulf of Mexico (SPAdes) (version 2) | ecosystem: Environmental > Aquatic > Marine > Cold seeps... | reverse complement strand
TTTCAGTGGCAGACTTCATTGCATGAATAGCAATATCTTTCACCGTATTTTCTTCATCAACATTTGAGTATTGGCGGTCTACTAATGTAAGCGTTTCGATTATTTTACGCCCATGAACATGAGGAAAGATGTCTGAAAATTCAATGTTTTTTTGTGATGCCCATGTTTTCCAAATATTATTTATAACCTGAGTTGTGTTTACGAGAGTGGCGTCAACATCAAAAATAAATCCTTGGCAGGTAGTAATATTCATAAAGTCCTCCATTAAAATAATTGACTAATTGTAGCAACAAGAAACATAACGCTATCTATACCGTTTATTCAGCTAATGCACACAAATCATGCCACGAGCGCTGAATTATGTCATTTTAAAACAATATATTGAAACGAAAGAACAAAGAGCCTACCATAAAAAATATCAATAAAACTTAAATAATATACATTCGATATGGAGTATACATATGAACAATGATGACCTTGAAAATTTATTAAACAGTATTCAATCTGAAGTAAATAATGATGCTACGTCTGGTAAAAATATAACTACTTATAAATTATCAGATGAAGCTCTTACTGAAAAAGTGCTTGATGTACTTGCTGAAAAATTAACGGGCTACAAAGACGTTAAAATTGACGGTAGCAATTTAATTTTGACTCATGCTGACAAAAAAGATTAACTTAGCATCTACTAAATACGAGGCTATTTTAACGATATCTGTAGACCTGTTCATATTCAAGTTTTCACATGACGCCTAGCTAAGTGAAAAAATAGTTGGCTATAATCACAAAGCGATGGCCAACTGTTATTTTTCATTTTAAATTACTGTTACATCAATTTTATCATTCGATTAAGATTTTACTTTCCCTCTTTATTTCCTCCGTTATTAGGGCGACATTTCTAGTTACGCATTAGGAGTTGCAAGTTAATACTCATCTCATACTATTCCCTGATTGCTTGCATGGTGTTATTTCTCACCTTGTAGTGGTTAAAATATCAAAGGTTAATACAAAGGACGTTAACGTTAACAAGAAGGGTTAAGGGATATGGCAAAAGTGGCCGTGATGGTAGTTGTTAATCACTATAATCCAAATTTTTAGTGTTTTTTGGCAAAAGGATGGGGCGTTTAACGCAAGTGTAACTGTGAAAGTATTATTGTTTGTACATGACGAGTGTGGCGACCTTGTAACGCGGCATTAGTTCACCTCAAAAGTAAATCGATAAAACAGATGTTATTGGCCTTAAAGATAATGCGGAAGGTCGAAAGCAATTACAAAAGTATGTTGATAGTACAACGCTACCTGTATTGGTGGTGAGAAATAACATCTATAACGGTTTTAATACGTGCAGCTACAACGAATTTTTATATGAAATAAAAGGCGCGCTATTGTATGTGGGTACAAGACGGATTGCAGAGTTTGAGGTTGGCGGTGTATTACAAGCGTTAAAAGGCTTGATGTGAGTGGCCATCGCTAATTAAGCGTAATTAGCGATGGCAGTAAGGCGTTGCTTATATCTGGGTGATATTAAGCGTCGTCTTTTTCTGATTCGTCAGACTCTTCAACGATTTCTTCTGCATTATCTTCAACGCTTTCTGAAACGAGGCGAATGCGACGTGCGTTACGTTCGATTTGGTTTTGTAAGAAACCTTTTAATTCAGTTTCAGCCCAAATTTGTGCTTCAGCTTCTGAAGCAAAGCCCGCTTGGCTTTTTGATACAACTGTTTTTTTAGATGTGATTTTTCTCACTATCTCAGCAGTCCAAGAACCGTCTACTAGTACCAAATTAAAATCGTACTTTTTACCTTTTGCCATGTGTCTATTTCCTAGCGATTATTCAGTGTGATGATATCCCCAAACTACTTTAGGATGCTTTATCTGAGACTAGCTTGGATATCTTATTTATGCTTTTTCATTCTACTTAATCATCGCGATACATTTTGTTATCAACACTGGATAAAGAGAAATGAATTAGAAGGCGGGATTCTAGGCTAAAATGACAAAAACACCAGCAGTTAATGAAATTCATCGCAACATTTTGTTGTATTTCGTCATTTATTAGCGGTATTTACGTAAAGAAGGGTAATTTTAATTAGCCCTACTTGTTATATTTCGTGATTATCGGTAAAAAGAAGCCCTATGATTAATTACAACGTAAGAATGTATGCGCATCACTAAACCAACAAACAACGCAAATATAAGCCTGCTGTTAATAGTAGCATTTTTGATTGTTTGCATGGTTAACAATGCTTATTCATTTAATCAGCCTGTGCTAAGTAGTGCTCAATTAACCAGTGCTCAATTAGACAATGTTCCGTTAAATAGCCTGACTAGTACTAATGAAAGTGTGAATTCTAATGCTGACTTTAGCGCTGTGACGAACACCGAACTTACAGATGCCAGTTATCTTGATAACAGTGACGGTGCCTGTAAACTGACTGAGAAATTATTACAAAAAGCCAGTACGCATATGGACGAGCTAGTCATGGTCATTTTAATGATCATCCTATTTAGCCATTACTTTACGCGTCAAACTCCCAACTTTACTTATCTAGCAAATACATTTGTCCCTTCTCGACGCCGCCACCTTATTTTGTGTAAATTTGAAGAATAATATTTCTTAATATACCTCCGCGATAACTTAAAATACAAAATTTAATCACCGTTTTATATTAAATAGTATTTAATTCATCTTTATAGCTCGGGTATATTAAAGAATAATTATTTTTATCGACGCCCCATTAAATGCAATTGGTATTGAAGCATCAGCAAGATGACTTTAATTACTTCTTGGAGACATGATTTGAAGACAATAAAAACCTTATTTGTGAGTTGTTTGCTGCTTATATCCGTGAGTATTTCTGCACAAACAACAGGCTGGTTACAAGACCCATCACACCCACCAATTCAGTTACGCTTTATGCTGACAGGGCAAGTGGATAAAACCAATAATACAGTGCCCGCTGTACTTGAAATAAAGCTTGCTGATAACTGGAAAACCTATTGGCGTTCACCGGGTGAAGGCGGTATCGCACCAAGTATTGATTGGCAAGAGTCGACAAATCTTGTTGGCAGTGACTGGCAGTGGCCAGTACCAAAACATTTCTCATTGCTTGGGTTAGAGACTTATGGGTATACGGATGCGGTTAGCTTTCCAATTAAGTTACAGTTAGAAGACATTAATAAACCACTGGTATTAGCGGGTAAACTAACCTTATCTTCGTGTACGAGTATTTGTGTATTAACTGATTATGATATTAACATGTCAGTTGATATTCAAAATTTGGAAGCGGATGCTGAAGCGATGTTTTTGTATAATAAAAGCATCACGCAAGTACCGACAAAAGTGGTTGATAATAATGCGGTTCAATTAGTATGGGATCACGCTAATAGTCAATTACAAGCGACAATATCTGGCTATCACTGGGGCGAAACACCGAGATTATTGATTGATGGAGACTTAGACACAGCCTTTAAACTAAAGACGGTAGAAGAGTCAGCAGATCATTTAATTGCGGTATTTGACGCAAGTAGTTGGTTGGGTGACGTTGAATTAATCGATAAAACGTTAAATTTAACTGTCATCACCTCAGAGCAAGCGTTAGAGTTTTCGACGCCTGTCATTGCGGGACAAGTTACTATCGCAGGTAAGTCGTTAATGGGAATTGTACTGTTTGCTTTATTAGGTGGTTTAATCCTCAATATAATGCCGTGTGTATTACCGGTTCTGGGCATGAAATTGAGCACTATTCTCGATGCACCAAATGTCGAGAAAGGTAAAATAAGGCAGCAATTCCTTGCTTCTGCGGCCGGTATTATCGTGTCATTCTGGTTACTTGCAGCCTTCATCTTTGCATTAAAAGTGTCTGGCCAGGCGATAGGTTGGGGTATTCAATTCCAAAGTCCTTGGTTTATTGCGGTCATGGTTGTTATCACCGCGGTATTCTCATTAAACATGCTAGGTGCGTTTGAGTTTAGTTTATCGTCAAACTTACAAACGAAATTAGCCACGGCGGGTGATGATAGTAATCGTGGACATTTCTTGCAAGGTATGTTCGCTACGTTACTCGCAACGCCTTGTAGCGCACCATTTTTGGGTACCGCAGTTGCTTATGCACTGGGTGCTGATACATTAAGTTTATTTGTTATCTTTACTGCCTTAGCAATTGGAATGGCTCTACCGTGGTTGTTAGTTGCAACTTTCCCAAGCCTTGTCAGTCTATTACCTAAACCTGGTCGTTGGATGGGGTCAGTGAAAACTGTGTTTGCCGGTTTGTTAATGCTAACTTGTTTGTGGCTAGTTACCTTGTTGTCTAGTTTCTTACCTACATTTGCTATTTATGGTCTGTTTAGTGTGGTTAGCTTGGTCTTTATTGGTTTTATGATAAAACTTAAAGGTAAACGAGCTGTACTTATCAGTGTCAGTGTCGGTTTGTTGCTTGGTAGCGCTGGTATGTTGGCAGCGTCGTTAACAACGAGCAAGTGGTCAAACGGTTTGCCGGATGACTTAGTGTGGCAAGATCTTGATACTGTACGTATCGAGCAACAAATAAAAGAAGGTAAAACAGTATTTGTGGATATCACTGCTGATTGGTGTATTACTTGTAAGGCCAATAAGGTAGGTGTCGTATTACAAGATCCTGTATATAGCAAACTGCTAACGGAAAACGTAGTCACGATGAAAGGTGATTGGACGGTTAGATCTGAAAAAGTGACGAATTACTTACAACGTCACGGTCGTTTTGGTGTCCCATTTAATATTGTTTATGGGCCTAAGGCGCCGAACGGTATACCACTGCCGGTTATTTTAAGTGACGATGCTGTGCTGAATGCAATTAAGCAAGCGGGCGGCAAGTAATAATCAATTTCTGCCCTGCGTATATGCGTGGGGTATGACGATTCGTAAACAAATACAGAAACAAATTTAATAAATAGGGATTACAATGAAAACGAAATTATTAGCACTTTCCACCACTATCTCAGCCGCTATTTTAGCGACGCAAATGGCGTGGGCAGCACCTGAACAAATGGATATGACGGCTGTGCAACAAGACAAGTTTAACCAAATGGTGAAAGAAACATTGGTAAACAATCCTGAGATCTTAAAAGAAGCAATTATTGCCCTACAGGCGCATGAACAGAATAAAGTGAAAGCCCAGCAGCAGAAAAGCTTAGGTGATAATCACGTGGCCTTGTTTAATAACAAAATGGACCCGTGGATAGGCGCTGAAAACCCAGCATTAACCATTGCTTACTTTACTGACTTCAACTGCCCTTACTGCAAGAAAATTGAGCCGTTATTAGATCAATTAGTCGAAGAGTTCCCAGAAATACGTGTTGTTTATAAGTTGGTACCAATCTTAGGTCCAAGTTCGAAAGAAGCAACTGATTTAGCCTTAACAGTATGGGCAAATGAGCCCGCTAAATTCGCTGAATTACACAAGAAGTTAATGTCACGCCCAAGTCGTTTAGACAGTGGTGCTATCGCTAAAGTGGGTAAGATCACCGACACGGATGAGTGGTTAGATAATACGGCTAAGAGTGTTGAAACGACAATTAAAGGTAGTATGACGTTGATGCGTGAATTTGGACTAAGTGGAACGCCGGGTCTTATCTTTGCCGATCAAATTGTCGGTGGTCTTGTGCCTTACGAGCAGCTTGAACAGCAAGTGAAGCGTGCATTAGAAGCACAGCGTAAGAAGTAGTGTTGATATTTATTTCATCATCAAAGGAAGCAAGTAAATGAAACAACGGCTACTTGGCTGGACTAAACAATTAGTGATATTTATATTGCTGGCACTTGTCATTACTGCGGCTGTAGATGTATGGCGTGGAAAAGATTTTCCAAAACATAATATTCCTGTATTAGCTGGAATGACATTGGCCGGAGAACCGATTGATCTTGCGGAGTTAAGTAAAGATCAAGCTGTGGTTGTTTATTTTTGGGCAACTTGGTGTTCTGTGTGTCGTTTTGTTAGCCCTGCTGTTGATACATTATCGGAATACTATCCGGTGGTGACTGTTGCCTTAAGTTCAGGTGAAGCGCTAAAGGTGAAAAAATACTTACAGCATCATGAGTATGATTTTGATGTGGTTAATGATGAAAATTATGACCTAGGTAGTGATTGGAAAGTGAAAGTCACCCCTACCATCTTAATTGTGAAAGATGGTGAGGTTAAATGGTTTACTTCTGGGGTCACCAGTTTGCCTGGGATCTGGTGGCGATTAATGCTGAGCTAAAATTCATCCCAGTTCTCGTTATTTGATAATGCGGCTATCGCCTTGTCATTGGATTGCCTTTTCTGCGTCGTTATTGGCTGTGCAGTAGGTTGTTGTCCATGGCGGTAGTTTGCATTATGACGCTGTCGATGTCTTTGTGATGCATGCTGTCCATGTTGAAGGAAGGTTTCTTTGGGTGCTGTTTGTATTAGTTTAAAGAATTGAATCAATTGGGTCATGTGATTTACTTGCTCAGACATAGCCGAGCTAGCCGCTGATGCTTGCTCCACCAGTGAAGCGTTTTGTTGGGTCACTTCATCCATTTGATTTACCGCTTGATTCACTTGCTCAATACCGCAAGATTGTTCCGTTGCCGCATTACTGACTTCTGCAATCATATTAGCTACATGTTTAACTGAATGAACGATTTCTTGTAAAGTATCACCCGAGTCATTAACCAGTGATGAACCTATTTTTACTTTTTCAACACTGTCACGGATCAAGTCTTTAATTTCTTTCGCTGCATCAGCGGAGCGTTGTGATAGATTTCTGACTTCAGCAGCAACGACGGCAAATCCGCGTCCCTGTTCTCCGGCTCGCGCAGCTTCTACAGCGGCGTTCAGTGCGAGTAGATTAGTTTGAAATGCGATTTCATCGATGACGCCGATAATATCATTGATACGATTACTCGCAGTGAGAATCTCTTTCATTGCTGAAACCGCATCTTGTACGGTTTTACCGCCGTTCTGTGCTTTGTTTTTAGCTTCTGTTGCAAGTTTATTTGCTTCATCGGTATTGGCTGCGCTTTGTTTCACGGTTGCTGTGATTTCTTCCATACTCGATGCTGTTTGTTCAAGTGAGCAAGCTTGTTCTTCTGTACGTTGACTGAGGTCAGCATTACCTAGTGCAATTTCGTGTGATGCGGTATTGACTGTATCTGCGGAGGTACGGATCTGACTGATAATTGAGGTGAGTTTATCGATAGTGTTATTGGCATCATTTTTAATTTTTTGAAATTCACCATTATATTCTTGCTCGATTGACTGGGTTAAATCACCTTCGGACATACGAGAAAACAAGTCCCCCACATCGCTGACAAACGACGATGAGCTTTCGAGTAACTCATTTAATCCTAAGCTTAACTTCGTGAAGAACTCATTTTTACCTTCCAGCGTAATACGTTTGGATAAATCACCATTTGCCGCCGCTGCAACAATCGTGTCGATCTCTTGTTCGATTGCTAGCTCTGCGGTTTTATCACTCCATTCAACGACTGTACCGAGACGCTCATTTGTTGCGTTTATCACTGGATTAAGTGTTAACTGCATGGTTCTACCGCCAATATTGATATTTGCCTCATGGGTAGATGACAATCCTTGTAGTATCTGCTGTTGATGTTGTGGGTCTTTATGGAATACATCGATACTTGAGCCGAGTAAATTGTCTACATTAAAGTCGGGTAACTCTTTTTTGAAATCTTTTTCAGCATTTTTAAGTAATTTATCAACCGACTCATTCATATAAATAATATTACGTTGCCCATCCGCCACCATGACATTGGCTGTTACGTTGTCCAAAGCATTTTTGATACGTAATGCTTCTTCAGCGGTTAATCGTGACTCTTGAATATCGAAATTGAGTTTGGTCTGGGTGACGTAAATAGCTTGAAATAATTTACCAAATTCGCTGTTATTACGGATTTCAAATTTGTTCTCGTATTTACCTTCATTGATTTTACTGAAAATACCAATTAACTGCTTGATTGGTTTCATGATTGCTCGCTGAAATACCATGACGGCAAGGCACGCTAAGATGAAGAACGTTGCCAGTTTTTCAATACCCAGGCTCACGAATGAGTCCGTGATTTGTGTATGTAGCGTGTTGGCGGCTTGCTGTGTGAGTGATGCATAGTTTTGTTGTAATTGTGAAAGAGCATTAAGAGCAGGTTTATCATCAATGTTCACACTGGCATCAATTTGGTTTGTTTCAACACCGTTAGTGATAAGTGATTGAACACTGTCTAGATGCTGGCGATATTGCTCTGCGACAAGTGAGATATCTTTTAACGCGTGTTGCTCTTGCAAATTAATATTTGGTAGCGTTTGGTAGCGACTGAGCTGATTAAGCAATGCTGTATAGCCTTGGATAAACTGCTGTCGGTAGTTATCATCTTGACGTAAAACATAATTTTTAAAGTGGGGGATGATACCGCCGTAACCTAATGAGGATGTGATCTCGTTAATGAGGGTACCACGTGCGGTGATATCGGTTTGGTAGTTATCCCAAGTGGTTTCTATTTTGTGCACGCTTGTGTATTGAGCAAGCGCACCTGCGATTAAGATAAAAGCGACAAAGGTGGTTAATATTGATAGTTTGGCTTTGAGTCCGGCGTTAACAAAGAGTTGTTTGAGTGCGATTAATCGTTTTTTTCGTGGTCGGTTATCGGCATTCATCGTCACATAGGTGAGCTCTGCATCTTTAACTTCTTGTTGCGTTGGTTTGGTTCTGACCGACATAAATTCGATGACTTGGCCGTTTTTTTTGATAGGGATAACATTGGCAACTACCCAATAGAAATCACCATTCTTTACTCTATTCTTAATGATACCTGTCCATGGATTACCTTGTTGTATTGTTTCCCATAGGTCTTTAAACGCGGCTGCTGGCATATCGGGATGTCGAACGATACTGTGACTTTTACGTAATAACTCTGCTTCGGTAAATCCACTGAGCTCAATAAAAGCACGATTTACGAAGGTAATACTGCCTTTTAAATCAGTTTTGGAGACAAGAATATCTCCGTCTTTCATAAACAGTTCTGTGTCCGTAACTGGCATGTTGATTTTCATTGCCATTGCCTCTAAGTGGGTAAGTTTTGATAACAACCCTAGCTCTAAATTGGTAATATGAGAGACATTAGTAAGAGAAATCAAATTATTGCGAGCTAGATCTTATAAAATAGGTGATTTCTATAGGATTATGCGCTGCGAAGCATTAGGTCAAATTGCTTGTGATAACGTTAAGCAGATAGCTGCTTAACCCCTTTCAATACCGAGATAGTATAGCCGTATTGATTTTGATAAAATTTAGAAATGAAGCCACTAATATAAATGTATGATTTTTCAGTAATTACTTGGCTGTGATTGAACTGAATAACACGTCCGGTATCATCTTTACCACGTATATCGTAGCGTTTGGTGACGATTTGGTATTTACAGCTATTTACCGTAATACGGCAACGTACATAATCACCTAGCTTGCCTTTTAAGCGTAATGCCTCACTAATATTGCTACCGTCATTATGTAATGCGAGTTTTTTGTCGGTTGCTAATGGTGATTGATGGCTTAACAAACCTTGGTTATTCACGATATAGTTTGAAATAATTAAAGCGGCTGTTGCCAGTTCATTTTCTGCCAGCACACTTTGGCCACACAGTTGTTTTAACTTGTCGTTTAAGCTGGTGGACTTTATTTGTTTGGTATACAAAATCGCCTTTTCAACAAACTCAAAGCTGAGGTCTTTAGGATAAGCGGATTTTTGATAGCGTTGTGCTGCTTTTTTATAAGTTGCGTGATTAAAGCTATGATGAAATTGGATTGCATCCTGTTTACTGATAAAGCCGTGTTGGCGTATTTCATCTTCAACAATCGCTAAATATAAGCGTAGTGGGGCGCCGGATGAATAAACTTGACTAAAGACACTGCTTTGCAGTTGCTCGAGATGATTAACTAATGCGGGTAGTTTTTGTAAATAATTTACAAATGGCATTAGTTCGGGTAGACGCTTTTTTACACAGGCTAAATGTGCACAGAAATCCCCTTGTTGTGGATGACTGAAGATAAGCCCCTGACTGCGATTAGTCGTTGTGTCGCATATACTACAAATACGGGTAAAACTCGGATTTTTTAATAAATTGATTGGTTGTGCGTATTCATTTATTGCATAGATATTTTTGTTATCAGTGATATCATAATACGCTTCGATAATATATCGCTCGTCACTTTGTTCCAAAAGATCTAATGTAATTTCATAACCTTGGGCAGTCACCAGTTGATCTGCTTTTTTTACTGTCAGCGCTGATACAGGGGTTACAGTAACAAAGTCTGAAAAAGCAAAGGAATCAAAAGGTGCAAGTAAGTCTTCTATGGTAGACTTTAGATTAGCGTATTGCTCAGTTGTAATTAAATATGGCATTGTGGTGTTAAACAGTTATGAATAGAAAAATGGAGAGCACATACTTTATCGTGCCCGATCATATCGCGCAATCATCATCGCTTTCTGATGCTGCATTTCGCTTATTAGTATGGATGTTATGCAAAAAGAATAAAGATCGCATTGCGGATTTTTCGCGTTTTTCATTGCAATCAGATAAACAGCATAGCATTACTGAACTGATTAATAAAAACTATCTTCAGCAAGATGATACTGGTTTGTACATCAACAACGCCATTATGTATGAAGACTTTAAAGAACAAGTTGAAGTACCTGTATCTGCGCCTGATCCAAGTCTACAATATTTCCAGCAAGTATTTGATTTGGTTGCTGAGTACTCTCAGAAACGCTTGAATTTTAATAACAGTAAATTCCGTGTGCGCTGTGATGAATTTATGCGTCAAGGTTTTACTATCGACCACATCAAAGTGCTCTGTATTCAGCTTAATAGCCGTAATCCTGCCTTTGATTGGTATGAGCTTGATAGCACTGAATTACAACATATTAAAGATGTTTCAGCGGTCAATAGGGTAAATGCTCCAGCTCGTATTCAACCCGTTAATAATCCTGCGTCTGCTGTGCGTCAGCCTTTTCAGCCAACGTTAAGCCGTCAAGGGGTTCGTCATATCCAGAATCAAAGTGGGTTCATGCCTAGCTATCATCAGATTAGGCAAGATCCACAAAAGATGGCAGACATTAAGCAAGTTTATGACTATTGGTTTAGCTCTAAACGCTTACAGATGTCGCAATATATTGCACCAAAACAAGCGCATTTTGAGAAACTGCATAGTCTACTAATGCTGCATTCTATTACCGAACTTAAGCGTGCTGTTGATGGTGTTGATCACCGTCGTGATTTGGTGAACAAAGGCCGTAATTTTAATGATATTTTTACTAACTCCGGTAATATTGAAAGCCTGATTAGTTTAGCTGATAGCATGGAAGTTAGCCAAGCTGATTCTCCTGCGTTACGCATCTTTAATTATTGGCTTGAACGTACACAAACGGCTGCCGGCATTAATTTACGCATGACTGCTGAGCAACGTGACAGACTCATATTACGTTTGGAAGTCTTTACCGAAGCTGACCTTAAATTAGCAATTGATGGTGCGCAAGTAGACCCTTATTATCAATCTGTTAACTTTGCATTTGGGCTATTATTTAAAGATGATACTAGCGTGCATAGCTTGATATCATTAGCCCTGAATGGCAAACAAGATGTGTCGAAAGCGAGCCGTAAAGACAGTAACTTAAACAAAGCCTTAGCGGATATGGGGATTAGCAAGTTAACGGTTGGTATGACAGCGCAAAACGGCGGACAATCACGACCACAGATGAATGAGCGCACGGTAACGCCAGCGCCAGCGCCATTACAAAAATTGCCGCCACGATTTATAGATCCAGGCTTTACTGATAGCGACGATGATTAACGTATTAATATATAGTGATAGTGCCTACTGCGGCATATATGGATCTTAAAATACTAAATTTTAATAGTAGGGTGTATGGAACAAACAATTAATTTAACTCAGCCACAAACCGAAGCGATTGCAACTATGTACACCATGCTTGCAAGTAGTTTTCCGTCATTTAATTATGATTATGATTCGGCACAATTTAATATTTGGAAGCTGACATTTAGTAAATATGCGCCTGAAGCTGTTATCAAGGTTGCAGAGCAGATCCCAACACTGCGTCGCAGCAATGGTTTACCTTATGATTTTCCGCCTAGTTTACCTGTCGTTGCGGATATGATCATGCGTGAGTCTGTCGTATTAATGGGTCATTCCGATCACGATAAAGCCTATGAACGATTATTTAAATTTAAGCGTAAGAGCCCTGCGGAACGTGCCGCGACTGGTGATAACTTTGTCTATACTCTATACCGCCAATTGAACAATTATATGGCGATGGACGCTGATAAATTCCGCCCTATTTTCACCCGTGAATATTTGAAACTGGCTGATGGTGTCACGAAAGGCACTATGATGTTAGAAGAAATACCACTGGCGATTGAGAGTAAATAAGTATTACTGGCTAGTATATAAACTGGTATTTGATGCCGGCGATACAAATTAATTTAATATTAAGCCTGTCTAGAGCAGGCTCTTCCCCCCAACTTAGTCCCTGTTTGTAATATCCTTTTAATTGATAGCCACCACGATATTTCTATTGGTAACAAATATTACTAAGCTTCAATTAGTTAAAAGTATATTTAATATGTTCGAACAACATAAATGATCTATCATTTTAATATAGCGCAATGATTAATCAGACTAACGATATGGATCAATACTAGATCGCCCTAAGCTAATGGTCAATATTCTATAGCTGCTGTATCCTATCTCAATTATTTAACTTATTTTATTGAGGATATTCATGAAGCAATCTCGCCCTTTGAATCAACAAGGTGGAAAGCCAGGTTATACCGGTTTCAAACGAATATTTAAAGCGACTGGTTATTCGATGAAGGGGCTCCGTGCAGCGATAAAATATGAGTCTGGGGTAAGACAGGAATTACTACTATTACTGATATTTACGCCTGTCGCTTTAATGCTAGATGTGACTAATGTCGAGAAAATTTTATTGGTTGGAACTCTAGTATTAGTGTTAATTGTTGAGTTATTGAACTCTGCAGTTGAAAGCACTGTTGATCGCATTGGCAGCGAATACCATGAGTTAAGTGGCCGTGCTAAAGACATAGGTTCTGCAGCGGTATTTGTGAGCCTCTGCCTTGCTACCTTTGTATGGTTTATGATTGTGGTTTTATAGTGAAAAATATAATTCGACTCGTTAAATTATAAAGGAATAAATATATGATTTGGAATGGAATTACTAAGGTAGATTCGAATATTTTAAAAGGTTTGGGTATCTTAATGATTGCTATTCATAATTTCATGCATCGTTTTCCTACCCCTAGCGAAAATGAAATGGAATTTACGTCAGGAAAAGTGTTAAATTTATTTGATATTTTATTAACTGAGCCCGCAGGTATTATTCGCGCACTATTTAGCTACTTTGGTCATTTTGGCGTGCAGATATTTATTTTTTTAAGTGCTTATGGCTTAATGAAAAAATATGCAAAGAATGAAAATAAGTTGTTATATATAAAATTTATTATCGATCGCCTTGTGAAAATTTATCCAATGTTTTTACTCGCAATCGTGTCATACTTTATTTTTATGTTTACCTTTAATGTTGTTTATAATGGTATGGGGTTTGCCGAATGGTTCATCCCTCTTTCAAAGCCACTTATTTTTAAATTATCTCTGTTATATAACTTTTATCCATATCAAGGTTTATCGTTAGTTGGTCCCTGGTGGTTTTTGTCGTTTATTTTTCAATTTTACTTAATATTTCCATTTATGTTGGCTATGTTCAAACGATTTGGAAACGTATTTTTAATTGCTATTAGTTTTGTCTGTATCGCCATTTCGTTACTGACTAACGGTTATCTATATAGTAATGTCAGTGTTTTTATTACCGTTATTGGCCACATGCCAGTATTGTGTTTAGGGATTTATTTAGCGCAGGATAAGCCAGTTAACTTACCAAATTGGTTGTTTGGTGTGTCAATTGCAGCATTCGCCGCAGGCAATTTTAATGAGTATACCTTCTTAGTGAGTCATTTCTTTTTTTGTATTATCCTGCTCTTTATTTTTAGCTTCATATTGAAAAATATTAAAGAGGGCAGTTTAGTGTTCAAAGTATGCATGTTTTTTGGCACGATCTCAATGCCGTTATTTTTGGTTAATGGATTCTTAAGAACGCCTTGGGAAGGTATAGCCCGTGGGATAAACAATGAATTAATAACGATAGTATTGTGTTTATTGTTTTTGGCAATCGCTTCGCTTTATTCGGTGTTTTTATTGAAGGTTAATAATAAATGTCACCGTTTATTAAAACGGTAAATCCACAACGAGGTGATGACATAGCGTGCGAATGATATAATTTTTTTGCCTAGAAACGCGATGTTTAAATATCGCTATTTGGTAAAGTATATTATTTCTGATGCGTCATTCAACGCATATTTTTCTTGCTTAATTCTTGGGTGGAAAACCGATTTAGTATAATCAATTTGTGTTGCTGTAACACCTAACCATTCTGCGAAAGTGTGTGGGAAATCTCTCATGAAATATGTTGTATTTTGCATGTCACTGCTGGTTTTGCTACTTGAAATAAATATAAGCGGTACTTCAAGTGCTTTTCTCTGAAATAAGCTGCCGACACCATGAGATTTATAGGGTTTTCTTTCTATATCCACGAGTCCGTGATCTGAAAAATAGATGATTTCATAATCTAAAGAGGTAGATTCGAGTATAGAAACGACTTTATTTATAAAAATACTGGTGTTTAGGATAGTATCATCGTAACAGTTTTGATCATCTTTCAATTGCTCTCTATAAGCATCTTCTAATTTTATTGTATTTTTTGTTCTTTCACAAAAATCGAAATGAGAACCAATCATATGAAGAAAGTATACATTATTTGAATTACCATCTAAATGCGCTTCTAAATCCTCGATTAAAACGAAATCAGAATTTGCTTGTTCATAACTCTTATTATGAAATATGGTTAAATCTGTTCTTTTTGCAATATTAGTGATGGGGCTATCGTATATCCCAATCTGACCTTGATTAGAAAACCAGAATGTATTGAAACCAGAAATATTTGCTAAATCGATAATGTTTAAGTTGTTATTAATATTTAGTTTATTATTGATGGCTAAAATTCTACTTAAGGCCATTCCGGTTTGGGGGGCTGGTGCAATTGGATCTGAAATTAATGTCATACCATTTGTTTCGTTTAGAGGTTTAGTCGTCTTTCTATGATATCCATATGAAAACAAAGATGATTTTTGCACTGACTCACCAATAATAACGACATAATTTTTCTTATTCGATGAATTTGAAACGATGACATTTTCCCATTCTACTTTGATCGGACTATTTTCAATTTTTTTCAACTTTGAATAGGATTGTGATAGAGCAATTGGCTTTAATAAAGGCATATTGAATAAAATGTAATAGGCTCTACTCATCGGGACTAGCACAACTTCTCCCGTTGGGGATACTGAAAATATTGAGTTATGCTTGGCTTGTGATGACGATAAACTAATTAATAAAATGAGGCTTGTAATTATAACTAATTTTATTTTAAAACCGCCTAGGATTTGATTTAGTCTAAATAAAATCAACGGCGTTATAATTAATTGTAAAAATACAACTAATGGAATATCAATAGAATAAAATAGTTCTATAGTTTCTTTAGTATTTGTTTCCATGATACTGATATAACTACCAAGTTCAAAGCTACCATATTGAATTTTAACAAATAGAATGACTGATGAAATGATACTTATAATGATAAATAATAATAAATTAAGATATTTGGATGTAAAAACTGAAGATAAAATAAAAATGAAGAGAGTACTAATACTGGCTTTGAGTAGGACTCCAATCATATACTTAATACTAGAATAATTTAAAGTGTTAGCTAAAGATGCTATGTCTACAATGATGTAAATATAATATATATAGATTAAAAAAATAGAAGCAGTTAAGTATATTCGTTTTTTAGATAAACTAAACGGTATTTTATTTAACATTAAATATAGCCAAGTTAGCAATAACTATATCGAATATTAGACTATAACAGTTGAAGTGAAGCTCTGAATATGATCTTATTTAAGCACAATCAAAGTTAACAAATCCGTGTGTAGGGGTTTATTGAAACTGGCTTCCAGTTCTAACACAAAAAGGAACATGAGATAAGGAGCCTGCCAGATCCAAATAAACCGTATTTTTGTACTTCGCTTACTTCACTTTTGTATATCCCTGCTTTACTTAGATAATGAGGTCAATAAGCAAGGATGTTTAATGATAGATCTGAATACGGTTAGCCCGCGTTTACAAATATTTTTAAGCTTCATGTTAACCTTTGTTACTGGCCTATTGTGGTATCAGACTAAAACTTGGTTGGTGCCTGTCGCATTTATTTTAGTGCCACTTTTTTTGATGCTTCTATTAAAGTTTCCATTTTATATTGTTATTACCTTTGTTATTTTTTCCTATTTTCGCATACACGAAGCCTTTCCGGTAATGATCCCGTTGCGTATTCCGTTAGCGTTTTCTCTCATGTCATTTTTTGTTTTAGGTTGGCATATCTATTTGACAAATCACATCAAGGTTTATTGGTCAACAGAACTGACATTTGTATGCTTGTTTCTGGGGTGGGCTACATTTGGTATCGCATTTGCGTATAACCGCCAGGCTGCATTTGCTCTTTTTTCTGATGTAATCATTAAAGTTTGGGTAATGACAATTGCGATCTGCTGGTTGGTTCGTACTATTCACCATTTCCGGATTGCGACTTATTTATATGTGGCGGCAGGGGTTGTTGTAGGGCTAAAAGCGATTAATAATAAGTTACAAGGTATTGGCTTAGTTGAAGGTACACGAGTGACAATTTCACGTGAATTTGGCTCATTAATTGGTGATCCGAATGACTTAGCGTTAGTACTTCTGTTCCCCATGTCCTTTACTTTATCAAATCTGTTGCAATCTAATATTGGTAAATTGCATCGGGCATTACTCGCAATCGCTTACGTTATTTTATTTTGGGCTATTATTGCGACACAAAGTCGTGGTGGGCTGATGGGGATAATGGCAGTGACTGGGTATTTTGCGGTTAAGCGAATTAAGAATAAGGTATATGTATTCGCGGGTGGTGTACTATTACTACCCATCTTAGTGATTATGGCGGGTATTTCAGAGCGTACTTCTGGGGGGGCGGTAGAAGAAGGCATTGGTGAATCAACCATGGGGCGGATTTATGCGTGGATCGCATCATGGGAGATGGCGCTAGAGAACCCACTTACAGGGGTAGGGGTAAATAATTTTTACCTTAATTATTATCTGTTTAGTCCTTTCTGGGATGGTAAAAATCACGCGGTACACAGTACGTGGTTTCAGGTTTTAGGTGAAACTGGATTTGTAGGACTAGCGCTGTTCATTGCTCTTATTACTGTGATGTTTAGACAATTATGGCGGACCGAAGTGAGTAGTCGTGTGTTACTTGTGAGTGAACGTAATACGATTGTAACGTGTAATGATGGTATTTTTGCTGGGTTAGTTGCGTTTTGTGTGGCTGGTACCTTTTTGACTCAAAGCTTTACTTGGCCTTTGTATATTTTATTGTCGATGAATGTGGCGCTAGCTAAGATCCTATCTGAAAAATTGGCAGTGGGTAATTTTAGTAAGGCTGGTTAAGAGAGTTGAAAACTTTTGATAAAGTTAACCCTACGTATTAAATAATACCAATGATTGTGCTATGTTTTCTCTATTATTTTTTATCGAGTTCATCTGCATTGCCTGATTATTCTTTTTCTACTTTTGCTCAGTTATTTGGTGCAAATTGCCGTACATTATCGTTTTGTCCCGAGGGGGCTGTATTTACCACTAAACAGCAACAAACTTATCACTATCCTTGGACTACGTTTGAACCTAAATTGAAGCATTTCCGCGGTTCATTTTTTGATACCTTAGTTCTTAATTGGGAAAGTCAGCGTGTTCGTTTAAATGGTATTGATAAGGCTGAGGTTACAGGACTCATTGATGAGTTGTATTTTCGTGCATTGGAGGGAAAAGAAACCCAGATCCTCGAACTGTATCAACAAGTTACACAAGTGATTGAGCAGGGTTATATTTCTCATTCAAAATGGTTAGCTTTACAACGACGATTATTGCCGTGGGCTGATTGGTTTGAAATGTTACCGAAAATTAATAAGATCCCTACATCGCTTAAATTACCCTTAGCGCATTTACGTTTTTGGCAGCAAAGTAAGACCGAAAATTTAGATAAATATAATCAAGCTGTAATGAACAAGCAAAAACAAAACTATAAAACCCTATTTGATAGTCTTGAAACACATCCACTTACCGAGAAGCAACGTGATGCCTGTATTGTCGCTAATGATGCGAATTTAGTATTAGCAGGCGCTGGGTGTGGTAAAACCAGTGTTATGTTAGGGCGCTGTGCGTATTTATTAGAGTCACAGCAAGCAACGGCTGATACGATCTTAATACTGGCGTTTGCAAAAGACGCTGCACAAGAAATGAAAACACGTTTAAAAGAGCGACTCCCAAACGCGAGGATCACAGTAAAAACATTTCATGCCTTAGCGTTAGATATTATTAAGCAAGTTGAAATGAATAAGCCGCAAGTCAGTAAGCTGGCGAGTAGTGATAATGCGAAACAACAATTTTTTAAGCAGAGTATAGCGACGTTACTGCTGGATGCTGACTTTAATGCATTGTTTAGTGAATATTGCTATGCCTATGTGGCTTGGTTAGGCAAGTTACCGAGTGAAAAGCATGAGCAAGAAGTCGCACGATTATTAGCAGGCAAAGGTGGGTATAAAAAATTGCTAAGCCAGCTTGTCGAATTAACGATGCAGTATAAAAATACTCGAACAGTGCGCGCTGAAAAAAGGTTAAGTGCGCTACCTGATACTGATTTCGCGGCATTAACACATGAAGTCGTCGTTATATTACTTGAACACTATCAGACGTATTTAGCGGAAAATAATGAGATTGATTTTGATGAGATGATCACTAAGGCAAGTGATTATGCGAGTGATGGGCAGTTTAGTTCACCTTGGCTGCATATTCTTGTTGATGAATTTCAAGATATCTCTCAAGCACGAGCTAATTTAGTAAGACATCTACAGACGCAACATGATGATAGTAAATTATTCTGTGTCGGTGATGATTGGCAGGCTATTTATCAATTCGCAGGCAGTGATATCGCAGTGACAACACGCTTCAGTGATTATTTTGGTATGACGAGTATATTACCACTCGATACTACGTTCCGCTTTAATGACCAGATTAGTGCTGTTGCGAGTGGCTTTGTGATGGCAAACGCAGAGCAAATGAATAAGCAAATAACAACATACAGCAAAGCAAAAAAAGCCTGTATACAGGTTAATTACTATCAGGTTAGTGACAATAAGCGCAGTGACAATAAACAAAATGATGATGCAGCAATATTATTATTAGAAAAAAAATTAAAGCAAATAGCCGCGAGTGTTAAAGGCGAAGGCAAGCAAAAATCAGTGTTATTGCTCGCTCGATTTAATTTTCAATTACCTGATAATAAGACGCTGACAGTGTTGTCTACGGAATATCCTCAGTTAGTCATTAAAGCCATGACGGTGCATAGTTCGAAAGGGCAAGAAGCCGATAATGTAGTTGTGTTAGCGATGGAAGCTGGCGAGCATGGCTTTCCTTGTCATAAATCCCGCCATCCCTTTACGATAATATTACAGCCTGATGAGTCTGGTTTTCCTGATGCAGAAGAGCGTCGGTTATTTTATGTGGCATTAACACGGGCTCGTCAGCAGGTATATTTACTTTGTAATAAAAGTAATCCGTCGAACTTTGTGGAAGAATTAGTAACAGGGGACTACGCCGTTACAATTGCAAAATAGAGTGGGACTTTATCTAATAACATTATTGCTTATTACTCTTACTCACTTATGAACTAACTAACCTTGCTTGTTGTTTCTGTTTCAAGTTTACGTTGAAAATCTTGCTGTGCGATTGCCAATGCTTTGATCACTGTTTCTGTAGGTAGTTGGTTTTCTTCAAGTAGTTGAATTAGGTCAACGGCAAGTTTTATATGTTTTGGCGCGTTTTCTAGCGACATGATAAAGGATCCTTACTTATTTTAGTTATATATTGCATATTAAGATTTTTAATTGGTAACGGAATGTTTTATTACAAAAGATCTTTCTTTTGTTCATAGCGTTGTAATTGCTGGCGGACTTTTGCTGTCGCTGCCTGACAACGCTGTAATCTTTGCTTAGTTTGTTGTAATTGAAGTGGATCAGTTTGTTGATCTATTATTGCTTGCAAACGGCGTTCATACTCTATTTGTTGCGCTAATTTTTGATATAAATAGTGTGATTTCTGCAATAACTTCTTCGCAATGGCATCATAATTTTTTTGCTCATTTTTGACTTCTCCACGCCTAAAATGACACTGCTGTAATACCCCATTAATAGCTCTAAATTGATGAGCTACTTTTTCTAATAACACGTCCTCTATCGATAATGTACT
>Ga0209395_1003214_pt1 | contig 20560 bp, 18 predicted proteins | sample GOMGulsemesocosm_3_FD_184635 | JGI IMG/M metagenome (GOLD analysis project Ga0209395, IMG submission 184635) | Methane-oxidizing microbial communities from mesocosms in the Gulf of Mexico - GOM9D Gulf of Mexico (SPAdes) (version 2) | ecosystem: Environmental > Aquatic > Marine > Cold seeps... | reverse complement strand
ACATGGATGCCATCAACCACACATTGTTGAGCCAGTTTGACAACGCAATGCAAGACTTCCTACAAGCGCGAGCGAATGAAGGTCAGAATCTCAAAGCGATGATAAGCACCAGATTAGAGGCGATAAGGGAATTGGTGGCACAAGTTCGCCAACAAATGCCAGCTGTTTTAACGTGGCAGCGAGAACGCCTCAATAGCAAATTGGCCGATCTTAGCATCGATATTGACAACAACCGCATAGAACAAGAATTAGTAATGCTGGCACAAAAAGTTGATGTCGCCGAAGAACTAGACCGCCTCGACAGCCACATCAGCGAAGCGAATAAAGTGCTCAAAAAAGGAGGTGCCTGCGGCCGTAGACTCGACTTTATGATGCAAGAATTTAACCGCGAAGCCAATACCTTAGCTTCAAAATCAATCAACAGCGACATCACTCAAGCCAGCGTTGAACTCAAAGTGTTAATCGAACAAATGAGGGAGCAGATCCAGAACATAGAATAGCGTTCGAGGTGGTATGTCGTTGTTCATAACTAGCTAATCAATAATGATTTATATACATTACCTGTTTGTACATGTTCACGTTTGTTTGCTAAAGTACGGTAACAAGTGGTTACTATATTGGTTACTAATATCAAAACAGTAACCATGACTTATTAAATTTAGTAACCACTTTAGGTTGGTATTATGAATGACAAACAAATAAAAGCGTTTGTACGAACAGGTGAGAAAACCAGAAAAACTGTTGGTGACGGACTCTACATTAGAGTTCAAACCAAAGGGATTGCTTACTGGGAAGTCCGATACACCATCAATGGTAAGCGCCGCTTTATGACTTTAGACGGCGGTCAATACCCAGCCATGCCGCTAGTTGATGCAAAAGCCGAAGCAGCACAGATCAAGAAGCTAGCCCGAACGGGTACAGATCCACTAGCAGAACGTCAGCGTTTAGATGATATTTCAATACAAACCGTCGATGACCTTTTTGAAGATTGGTATCTCGATTTAGCTAAGCGCTTAAAACATCCAAAAATACCCAAACGCATTTACACCAAAGAAATCAAACCTTCTATCGGCGGGTTAGCAGTAGGTAATGTTAATGCCCGGGATATTCGCGCAATCATTCATAAGGTAGCACAAAGTGATCGCCCTGCAATAGCCAATGATACCTTGATGTATGCCAAACAATTATTTAACCACGCATGCAAACTTGATTTAGTTAATGCCAACCCTGCAAGTGCGTTTAACGTAGCTGATGCTGGGGGAGCAGAACAGAGTCGAACTCGAGCTCTTAACATTAAAGAACTAAAGATAACCTTTCAAACTTTTCGAGATAATTCAAATATTTTCACTCGAGACAATTATCTTGCCGTCGCATTGCTTGTTTCACTAGGCGTTCGAAAAGGAGAGCTTATCGCAGCGCAATGGCATGAATTTAATTTCGAAAAAAACATTTGGTACATGCCGTCAGTTCGGAGTAAAAAAGGACCCGGTATCAAGATCCCTTTACCTGATGCAACTATTTCTTGGCTAAAAGAGTTGCATGTAAGGGCTTGCGGTTCTGATTATGTTTTTCCAGCAAGAAGAGCGAGCAAACGCAGAGGATACATCTCAGATGACACACTCAACCATGCACTTGCCAAAATGTTTGGTCAGAAAGTGGACAGCAAAAAACAACCATACGATAACTTACTTGGTAAGGTTGGGATCGAGTATTTTACCGTTCATGATCTTCGCCGGACATGTCGCAGTTTATTAGCGGAAAATAAAACACCAAGCCACATTGCGGAACGCTGCCTCAATCACAAATTAAAAGGCGTCGAAGGAGTTTATGACCGATATGACTATCTAAGCGAACGCAGGGAAGCATTAACTAATATTTCATGTTTAATCGCACCGCTGGTGGATAACTTATCGAATGTGACTCCATTCTCCAAGCTCGCATAGTTATTTGAATAAAATCCTGTCAAACCACTTAAATTAATAAGCATTTAAAAATGAGTAAAGATAAATTTTTTAGAAACTGCCCCAAAGTAGAGAACAAGAAGATACACATTTCTGATGTCGCAAAAATACAACAATCTAGACAAATTACTGATGATGACCTGCTAAGAGCCAACAGTGGCCTCGGCTTATTAGGTTTGCATTCACTGAACAATATTTTAACGTCTTTAGATGCATTAGACACTCTAGAGAAACGCTCTTGGGGCAATATGCAATTAGACGAGGTGTATCTTTTAAAGAGAGAACATATACGCAGTAGAACACTAAACCTTATTTCACGATGTAATCTTCTCTTGAGTGACATTTGTGATAACGAAGATCGTTTAATTCATTTAAGTCAATCTATAACAGAGCTATTATCCTTAGGTAATCAAATCGGTATATACAATAGCAACATCGAAAACATTCAAGCATTAAGAGATAACGAAAAAATAAAGAAATCGCAAAGTACAGGCGGTGATGAATCCAACAAAACTAATAGGAGTATTAGAAAATTAGTTGTGGATATTGTTAAAAAAATGACGCTAGATAAGCGTATAAACTCTTCTCCATTATCGGATAAAGCACTAGCCATTCGGGATCTTATTTTATCATATCGCACTGAATGCCTGACTATAGGTACTCTCCAAGATTATTTAAGCGACGCTATCGGAGAAAAATCAAAAGGGGGTAGGCCTCCTAAAGGAAAGCCTTCACAAGAAGACTTATTAGCATGGCTTAATACTAATTTTACAAAAGATGATGTTAATGGGTATTTCCGAGAAAACGTCATAGTTAAAGACGAATAACCTCCCGTCCGCTAGCATAACCCCCCGTTATGCTAGCACTGCTAAGTGTTACCCCTCATTTAACCCAGATATGCTTTCTCGAACTAACCCGAACGAGAAAAAGTATGAATCAAACCGCAAAGACATTTTCAATAGACCGCATAGTCCGTGAGCCTGAGCGTAAGTTCATATGTGGCATAGGAAGAACCCAAGCATGGGTTCTAGAGAAAAATGGTCTATTTCCCAAACGTAGAAAAATTTCACCAACCGGAACCTCGGTCTGCTGGCTCCTGAGCGAACTACTTCAATGGGTTGAAGATCGGGAAGTCGTCAACCCGGAGGTGGCATCATGAAAACTCCATTTTCAGATCCAATCGAACAGTACATCGACGAAAACCGCATGTTAGGCAAACCAGAAATTCAAAAGCTGCTGAAGATAAGTCGTTCCACACTAGCTCGCCGCATCAAGAAGAAACAATTCATACCTCCGACCATAAAACAAAATGGTCGCTCATACTGGCGCTTCAAAGATTATCAAGAATGGAGCAATAGGAATTTAGTACGACAGCGCTAAATACAAATCAACTGGCAGGAATACCTGCCTTTTTTTAGCACTGTAGTTGACGCACTTTGACACAGTTAAGTCACTAAATATTCAGCAGCTAAAAATACTCAACGCCTTACCTACACTGGTTATATGTGCCTAATAGCTTTAGGCGGTAAAGCGGATATTAAAGAATATAGTGATAACGACTTTAGTAACGAATAAACCTAATACTCTAAATACAAAACGTTAACTTATGACATTTAAAATAACTGACCGTAATTCATTTCGATTCGCCTATCTATATCATGTCTATTGGGTCTACCAACCCAAACAAGGTGATCTAAACAAGAAGGCCTTAAACCGTATGTTTCGCCTATGTGAAATAATGTTATTCCGTTACTCAAGAGTCTTCGTAATCAGAATAGATCTACACCCAAAGGGCTTTAGCGCCGACAATAAAATCATGAGTTCATTTCTAAGAAAGCTCATTACTAAATTAGAAAAGCAATATAAATGTAAGGTCGGTTATCTCTGCGCTAGAGAACAACACAAATCTGACAAACAGCACTATCATTTAGCACTATTGTTGAGTGGTCATAAGATCCAGTACTCAGATAAATTATTAAAGCAAATCAAAACAGAATGGGAGCTGCATAGCCAAGGCACAGCTTACCTAGTCGATAGCCCTTACTACATGATGCACAGGGGAGACAAAGCCTCAATCGATCCTGTGGTATACCGATTAAGCTACCTCACTAAAAACGTCACCAAAGAACGTAATAAGCCAGCTCACAGTTATCTATGTAATGAAATAAAACTAAGAGCTAGCTATCAAGCTGAACCCACCAATGATCGCTTGCTGGTGGACCCATATATTACCCACCAGCAATTTCAGAAAACAAGCACAACTTTGAGTACCTGCGACCACAACGGCCCTAGCTTATCGCAGAAAATTAAGCTCCCACTCCACAAAGCCATTTATACGCCAGAAAATTGGCAACAAACCAATCAAGGAAAACTACAATGCCACGTTTAAAGAAACAATATTCCGTAACCTTATCAGACGAGACTATCGCCTTATTACAGCTCCTAAGTGAGCGAATGACAGGATTTCCCGAGAGGACGTTAAACCGATCGCTTACAATTGAAGCCGTTGCCCTGTTTGCTGCCCAAGCCAGTGCAAGTGAGTTGCAAGCCTTTATATACAAACATGGAATAAAAGGCCGAGAATTATATCCAAATAGCCTTTCTTTCGAAGCAATATTCACTGCTATACAAATAAGAAATGCAGGCAGACCACCATTTAATATGCTCAAGCACACAGTCGCGGAATATTTAGAGCCATACCCGAGTGAAAATATCGAACTGTAATTGCGAATTGTAACTGCGAATTTCCATTTTTCGCAGTTACAAAAAGTGCGAATTTTCAAAAAGTCGCACTAAAAATTCAACGCCACAACTAGCCATCAAACTTAAGTAACTAATAATCAATGTATTAATTTTTAAGCTAATCGAAAAACCCCCCTCTTAGTAAAGGTAGCTCTTAGAACCTCATCAAGAAAAAGTGATGTAATTACACTTAAATTCGCAGTTTGAATATATCAAAAACATCACAATTTTCGTCAATAAACTCATTAAACTTATAACAGAAAAAATATTGACGTCAATTACAGAAATTTCTAATAAAAAGCAGTATGATGCATAACAATTGAACACAGCAATGCATAACTATTGAGAGCACACATGGACACAACCGAACAGCAATTTCTTAAAGCGTTAGACAACAAGCTATGGACAGCGGCTGACAAACTACGCTCAACCTTAGATGCGGCGCAATACAAACACACCGTATTAGGTTTAATCTTTGTTAAGTACGTGTCTGATGCCTTTGATGCTCAAACAGCTAGCATAAAAAAAGATCTAGAAGATCAAAGTCACGAGTACTACCTTGACCCGCAAGACTTTGATGGCGGTGCTACTGGTGATGATTACCTTCAAGAAATCGCTATCGAATTGGAACAGCGCGATTATTACACCGAAAACAACGTGTTCTGGATGCCAGTGGAAGCCCGTTGGCAGTTTTTGCAAGATAATGCACCGCTGGTTATCGGCGGCAGTGAACTTGATATTAATGGCCAAAAGAAGAAAATCACTTCTGTCGGCCACCTAATAGATAACGCCCTAGATGCAATCGAGCGTGACAATCCAAAGTTAAAAGGCGTGCTTAATAAACGTTATGGCCAGCTGCAAATTGACCAAAGCAAGCTTAACGAACTCATTAACCTGATCGCCTCAATCCCATTCTCTCATGATTCATTAAGCAGTAAAGACATTCTCGGTCATGTTTATGAATACATGCTGGGCCAATTTGCACTGGCCGAAGGTAAGCGCGGCGGCCAGTTCTACACCCCTAAATCTATTGTCAGTATGATCGTTGAAATGGTTGAACCGTTTGAAGGTCGTGTTTATGATCCTGCGATGGGCTCTGGTGGCTTCTTTGTCCAGTCAGAGAAATTCATTGAACAACACGCCCATCAGCATAACGTCGACCCGCTAACTCAGAAACAAAAAATCTCGATTTACGGCCAAGAATATAACCATACCACTTGGCAGTTAGCTGCGATGAACATGGCGATCCGTGGCTTAGACTATAACTTCGGTAAAGAGCCAGCCAGTACCTACACCAATGATCAACACCCCGACCTACGTGCAGATTTCATCATGGCGAATCCGCCGTTTAACATGAAAGAATGGAATGTCGGGGTTGACGACAACGATCCACGTTGGAGCCACGGCACACCACCAACCAATAACGCCAACTTCGCATGGTTACAGCACATGTTGCATCATCTTGCACCAGATGGCTCACAAGCCTTGCTATTGGCTAACGGCTCAATGAGCTCAAGCACCAATAACGAAGGTGCTATTCGCCAGTCGTTAATCGACAATGATTTAATCGAATGCATGGTCGCCCTGCCCGGACAACTATTTACCAATACCCAAATTCCTGCCTGTATCTGGTTTTTAACCAAAAACAAAGCTGCCAGAACCGACAAAGCAGGTCGTAAACTACGCGACCGTAACGGTGAAGTATTGTTTATCGATGCCCGTAATCTAGGCTTCATGAAAGACCGGGTATTACGTGATTTTTCACAAGACGATATTAGCCAAGTCGCCGACTTATTCCACGCATGGAAAACAGGCGAAGCAGTTAATGGCGTTAGCTATCAAGACCAAGCTGGCTTTTGTAAATCTGCGACTTTAGACGAACTTAAAAAGCATGACTATGTATTAACCCCCGGGCGTTATGTCGGCGCGGTTGAAGAAGAAGACGACGGCGTGCCATTTGCTGAAAAAATGACAGCACTAACAGCCACTTTAGGTCTGCAGTTTGCTGAATCTGCTAAGTTAGAAACTGAGATTAAGAAAAATTTGGCGGGGTTAGGTTATGAGCTTTAAGACGGAACGGCTCGAAGACCTCTGTGAATTAATAGTTGATTGCCCCCACTCTACTCCGGTTTGGACCGATGAAGGCGTAATTGTTACTAGAAATCAAAATATAAAAAATGGCCGTTTAAATTTATCCTCACCTAGTTACACAGATGAAGAACATTTTCAAAAACGAATTAAAAGAGCACAACCACAAGCTGAAGATATTATTTTCACTAGGGAAGCTCCGATGGGTGATGTGTGCCTTATTCCAGAAGGGCTAAGGTGCTGCCTTGGTCAGAGGCAGGTTTTATTACGTCCAAAGCCAGAGATAAATTCTTATTATTTATTATATGCATTGCAGTCGAGTTATGTTCAGAATCAAATATCATGGAATGAAGGGACTGGCTCTACTGTTAGCAACGTACGAATTCCTGTTTTAAAAGATTTAAAAATACCTCGTATTATAGGTTTTGAATCAACAATTGCCAAAATATTGAAAGATTTAGATACTAAAATTGATCTCAACACCCAAACCAACCAAACCCTAGAAACCATGGCACAGACATTGTTTAAATCATGGTTTGTTGATTTTGATCCCGTGAGAACCAAAATGCGCGGTGAACAACCAGATGGTATGGACTCTGCTACTGCTACATTATTCCCCGATAAATTAGTCGAGTCAGAACTTGGCTTGATACCTGAAGGTTGGGTCGTGAACAAACTTTCAGATATTATTGAGTTAGCTTATGGCAAAGCATTAAAAAAATCTGACAGAAAAGATGGCAAAACTCCTGTCTATGGTTCAGGTGGTTTGACTGGGTATCACAACGAAAGCTTAGTCAATGGCCCAGGTGTTATTGTTGGTCGGAAAGGCACCGTAGGATCGATATTTTGGGAACCCAACGATTTTTATCCAATTGATACAGTTTTTTACGTCAAACCTAAAAAAGGATTAAGCTTAGAATATTGTCATTTACTCCTTCAGACTCTAGGTCTAAAGGAGATGAACACAGATGCCGCTGTCCCGGGTTTAAATCGTAATAACGCATATCGTCTAGAGATTATTTCTCCCAGTGAACCCGTGCATTCATATTTTTCAAAGTTCGTAGAATCCATTCAAGACAAAATAGATTCGAATTTAGCCCAAAATTCTTCTATTGAAAAACTTCGTGATACTTTGTTACCAAACCTTCTATCAGGTGCCATTAAAGTCGACAATTTAAATAAGGATATTGCTTAATTATGTACATTTATACGAATACAACAGGGAGTATCCCCTCAGCTTTTCCTGCGTTCACATTAAAACCTGACAATTGGGATGACTATGGAACACAATCTAAGTTCTTTTTACATTTTTACACAGAGGAAGGACAAAAAAGAAGAATTGGTAACATAAAAATTATTCAAAAAAAGTCACCTATAACGAATTTATCAGAGAAATTTTCTAAATTGAACTCTGATGAGTACATATCTTTAGGGCAAGATTTAGTTTTTTACAAAACACTTCTTAGGGTTTGTGGATCAGAAGTTGCGAAGAGGCTTCTCGAAAATATATGCGATATTGCGTGGCAGCCTAGATTAACAGAATCATTTGACACGCTTTCCTCTTTTAGAAATTCATTACTCAGAGATAATAATGCGCAAAAAGCTAGGCGCTTTGGCATGACTGTGATCAATGAAGACGAAGTGTCTGAAGATTTTACTTTTACTTACAAAACTACTATTCCAGGTGCAGAGAGTATAACTGAAGTTCATTTTGATTTTAGCGATATAGACGAAGTACCGGGTAGAATCGTTGGCATTATAGGTAGAAACGCGACAGGCAAGACTAGGTTCCTCTCTCGGCTAGCTGAAGATCTAATAAAAATAAGAAGGACATCTTTAAAAACAGAACAAGAGAGAGAAGAAAGCTTTATACCACAACGTCCTATTTTCACTCGTTTACTTGCTCTTTCATTTAGTGCATTTGATCAATTTTCAAGACCTGAAGCAGAGCAGATAAGTTATATTTACTGTGGTATTAGAAATAAAAAAGGTACGCTTTCCCGGAAAAACCTTAGCCAAAGATATGCTGAAAATTTAGAAAGAGTCCGACAGGGAGGTAGAAAGCACGATTGGCTTAGGGTGATAAGACAAACGCTAGGCGAAAACGCTTCAGATATCGAAAACGACATAACAGAAGAACTGGACAGTGACTTGGTAGATGAAGATAAGCTGTCCAGATTAAGTTCTGGACAGGCTATCTTAGCACACACGATTACTGCTCTAATAGCGTGGATAGAGCCCAATTCAATCGTCTTATTTGACGAACCAGAAACCCACCTTCATCCAAACGCAGTAGCTAGCTTATTTAGTTCTTTCAATCAAATATTAGATACATATGAATCATTTGCTGTTGTGGCGACTCATTCTCCGGTCGTGATACAAGAAATACCCGGAAAACGAGTAATAATGTTTACTCGGGAGAAAAATAATACAATTGCAAACCCAATAGGTATTGAGACATTTGGAGAAAACATTTCAGAATTAACTAGGCACGTATTTGATACTGTTGAGGTTCCTCCTAATTATAAAGTTGTATTAAAAGAGCTAAGTACTTCCCATAATTTTGAAGATGTTATGGCAATGTTTAACAATAAACTAAGTATGACGGCTCAATCATTCTTACTATCAACGTATATAGAAGGCGACGATGAAGATATTGAATAAAGCACAATGTCCCCCTTCTTATATAAGAAGGCATAACCAAATTGTTGAAGCAAAAACTAAAGACGATGTAAGACGTAGCCTTCAAAGCGTGCAAAGTTCAGTAACCCTTAGATATAGAAAGTTTCAGTCGGCGATAAGACAAGGTAACCTTCATCGACTAAACACAGATCTAACTTTGAGAAGAAAGAAAGATCACCTTCTTAGCTGTTATAAAAACAAAACAAAAAAAACATTAGCAATATTTACTGAAATTGAAAATGCACAGTTAGGTGGGGCACTGAGTAAATGCCCTTACTGTGGTATAACAAGACCTAGTAGTTACGATCACTATATGCCTGAAGAGCATTACCCAGAACTAGCTGTTCATGCATTGAATTTAATTCCGTGCTGTTCCCTTTGTAATTCATCAAAAGGGGCTACATTCTTAGTCTCTAATCGCCGTCAATATTTACATTTTTATTCGGACAACATCCCATCAGAGCTATTTTTATTTGCAGATATTACGACACGCCCGAACTCTGTCGCATATGCTGTTCGTTTTCGCATTGAAAAACCAACCCTATTTAACCCTAACGATTGGGGTTTGATAGAAAATCACTACCGAAGGTTAAAGTTACTCAAGCAATACAAGAATGAAGCTAACGACGAAATATCAACTATATTCTCTAGCTGCAAGGCTCATATGAAAGATGGGGGAGGTAGTGTTCTGAGTTTTTTAACTGATATCTGCGATGATGAAGCTGAGCAATTTGGCGAGAATCATTGGAGGGTTGTGCTTAAGCGAAAATTAGCTGTAACTCCGGAGTTTGTAAACTATGTAGTTGCGGAAGCTACTAGAGCTAGGAATCAAATTTAATGCCAAAACTTATCTTAAATCAATTGGCTGACATCGAGCTATTACAAGAAAGCTGCGAGGTTGAATGCAAGCTTGCTGGTGGTCGTGATGGTCATGGCGCAGTCCCTAATGATATGTGGGAAAGCTTTAGTGCGTTTACTAATACCCGTGGTGGCGAGATATTACTTGGTATTAGAGAGAGGAAGGGCAAGTTTACCCTAGAAGGCATTAAGAACCCTGCTCCATTAATTAAAAACATTTGGGATACGGTTAATAACCCCAACAAGATCAGCCACAATTTATTAAGTGAAGCCGATGTTTCTATTGTTACGATAGCCGATAAACAGCTTATTCGAATTGTAGTGCCGCGTGCGCCAAGAGAAATTCGCCCTGTTTATATCAACGGTAATCCACTAGCGGGTTCTTATGTTAGGCGCTATGAAGCCGATCAAAAATGCCTACCTGACGTTGTAAGTAGTATGCTAGCAGATCGCGAAGATGTGCGAGACAATAGAATTTTAGAAGGTTATAGCTTAGATGATATCGACGCTGAGTCATTGCGAATTTATCGCCAAATGTTTACTGATGCCAAACCCCAAGGCCATCCATTTTTAGAGCAAGACACCACTGGTTTTCTACGTAGCATTAAAGCGTGGCGTAAAGACCGAAAGACCGAGCAAGAAGGCTTAACCTTAGCGGGTTTAGTGATGTTTGGCACTTGGGATGCCATACAAGACGCCTTGCCTAATTACTTTGTCGATTACCAAGAAAAAGATGACAGCTCACATCGCTGGATTGACCGGGTATTCCCCGATGGCTCTTGGTCGGGTAATATTTTTGATTTCTATCGCAAGATCTTTAAAAAATTAACTTCCGATTTTAAAATAGGTTTTCAGCTAAAAGATGGCCAACGTATTGATGATACGCCTGCCCATGAGGCGATTCGTGAAGCCTTGGTGAATACCCTAGCGCATGCCGACTATAGCAGCGACAGCTCATTGTTTATTGAAAAGCATCCCGACTTCATTGGCTTTCGTAATCCGGGATTAATGCGCGTTCCAGTAAAAGAAGCAATCGCTGGTGGTGATAGCCTTTGTCGTAACCCTGCAATTCATCAGATGTTTCTCAACATTGGTTTAAGTGAAAAAGCTGGCTCTGGCATTCCTAAAATTTACAGTAATAGCCGCAGCCAGAACTGGCAAACTCCTAACCTTTATGAAAAGGATTCACCAGAGCAAACCCTATTAGAATTGAGAATGGTTAATTTGGTCTCACAAGAGATGCACGCCAAGCTCATTGAGCTATTTGGCGCTAATTATAATGAACTGAGCGAACTCAAACGCTCGATTCTAATCACCGCTGCTACCGAGTCTTGGTTTAACCATGAGCGCATTTGTGCATTAACTTCAAAACACACAAGGGATATCACCTTAGCCCTATCGCAATTGGTAAAGAGCGGCTATTTGGCATCTGGCGGTAACCACAAGGGCAAAGTTTACCACCTGAAAGGTGTTGATGTGCCGACACCTGATAATGACGCAGGGAAAGGCATTACCTTTGTCTCTTCTCCTGACCTTTCACAACTATCACTGTTTGGCGAAAATCAGGATTTTGATACCAAAAGCCCGGACCTAAGTGCCGAAAGCCCGGACCTTGATACCAAAAGTCCGGAGCTAAGTCCTGAAAGCCCGGACCTCAATGTTGAAAGCCCGGACCTCGACCAAGAAAATCAGCTATGGCAAGAACTCCTTGAAATAGCCTCGCCGATTCGAAATGGCACATATCGCGCCAAACGTAACGATATCGAAGAGGTGATTATTAAACTATGCGAAAAATCCGATCAGAAGTACTTAGGACTGGCTGACATCGCAAAGCTATTAGGTAGAAACACCGATACATTAAGAAAAAATTACCTTAGCCCCATGTTGAAGACTCAGCAATTGATGCTGGCATATCCCACTACGCCAAACCATCCAAATCAAGGTTATAAGATTAAGAAAGGAAGCTCATGATCACCGAAGACCAACTAGAACTGTTATGCCTTGATTGGTTTAAAGAACAAGGTTACCAATATGCCAACGGTTACGATATTGCACCAGATGGTGAGTCGCCAGAGCGTGATGATTATCGCCAAGTAATATTAAAGACTCGCTTACTCCACCAGCTAGCAGTTATTAACCCTGAATTGCCAACAAGTGCATTAGAAAGCGTGGTGCAAACGGTATCACAACCTGAGTCCCCTATTTTAATTAAGAGCAACAGTGCATTTCACAAATGGTTAATTGAAGGGGTTGCGGTAGAATATACTTGCCCTAAAACAGGCGAAAGCATACCAACCCACGTTCAGTTAATTGATTTTACCAACATTAACAACAACCAATTTTTAGTCGTTAATCAGTTTACGGTTGCAGGAACCAAAGGCAATCGCCGCCCAGATATCGTGGTGTTTATTAATGGCCTGCCTATTGCGGTTATTGAACTAAAAAACCCTGCGGATCAACACGCCGACATTTGGCACGCTTTTAATCAATTTCAAACCTATAAAGATGAAATCAGTGATTTATTTGTTTTTAACGAAGCATTGATTGTGAGTGATGGTTGGACCGCCCGTGTTGGCTCCCTTACCGCGAATAAAGAACGTTATTTACCATGGAAAACCATTCAGAGTGAAGATGATAAACCTCTACTTGAATTCCAATTAGAAACGATGGTGCGCGGCTTCTTTAATCAAGAGTTACTACTCGATTACATTCGCTATTTCGTATTGTTTGAAGTTGATAATGGCACTGTCATTAAGAAAATTGCAGGTTATCATCAATTCCATGCGGTTCGAGAAGCCGTTAAAGCAACGGTAATCGCAGCAAGACAACCTGATATCACGAGCATAGCAGAGCCAAGGGCGAATTATGGCAACAAGGTTGTCGCGGGTTCTGGTAAGGCTGGTGTTATTTGGCATACCCAAGGTTCTGGAAAAAGTATTTCAATGGTCTGTTATGCCAGTAAGTTATTGCAGCAACCAGAAATGAATAACCCGACCATAGTGGTTGTTACCGATCGTAATGATTTAGATGGTCAGCTATTCAACACTTTTAGCATGGCTCAAGAAACCTTAAAGCAATTACCACAACAAGCCGATGATCGGGATTCATTACGCGATTTACTATTAAGTCGTAAGTCTGGCGGTATTATATTTACCACCATTCAAAAGTTCGCCCTGCTTGCTGAAGAGACTGAACATCCTGTTTTATCTCAGCGCAGTAATATTGTGGTGGTATCGGATGAGGCTCACCGGAGCCAATATGGTAATAAAGCCCGGCTGGTGGATGTTAAAAACAGCGATGGTGAAGTGGTTAGCCAAAAATATGTATTTGGTTATTCAAAATATTTGCGTGATGCCCTGCCAAGCGCGTCATTCATTGGTTTTACTGGCACACCTATAGCAATGGATGACAAAGATACCCGCGCGGTGTTTGGTGACTATGTCTCTATTTATGATATTCAAGATGCTGTAGACGATGGCGCAACAGTACCGATCTATTACGAATCACGCCTTGCCAAACTTGATATTCACCAAGAAAAAATCGAAGCCCTCAATGACGATGTTGACGAAGTGCTGGAAGACGAAGAAGAGATTAGCGCCAAAGAAAAAGTTAAATCTCATTGGGCGGCGCTTGAGAAGCTAGTTGGTGCAGAGCCACGCATCGAGCAAGTTGCGCAAGATTTAGTGAGTCACTTTGAAGCCAGAACCAGCGCCTTTCCGGGCAAAGGTATGATTGTCGCCATGAGTCGTGAGATCTGTGTTGATTTGTACAATGCGATCATCGCATTACGTCCAAACTGGCATAATGACGACATTGAAAAAGGTGCGATTAAAATAGTAATGACAGGCTCTGCCGCCGACAAAGCCAAATTTCAGCCACACATTCATAGCAAACAGGCCAAAAAACTGTTTGAGAAGCGCTATAAAGACGAAACAGACCCTTTGCAGCTCGTGATAGTACGTGACATGTGGTTAACAGGTTTCGATGCACCATGTTGTCATACGATGTATATCGACAAACCGATGAAAGGTCATAACTTAATGCAGGCTATCGCCCGTGTTAACCGAGTATTTAGAGACAAAGCTGGTGGCTTAGTTGTCGATTACATTGGCATTGCAGGCGAGTTAAAAAAAGCATTAAAAACATATACCAACTCACAAGGCAGGGGCCAACCGACTGTTGATACCGCAGAAGCGCTAGCAGTATTAATTGAAAAAATTGAGATCATCCGTGACATGTTTGCCACCCCTGTTGATGGTGAACGATTTTCGTACTACGAAGGTTTTGAAACCAAAGCACTGCAAATCTTACCCGGTGCGGTCAATCATATTTCAGGCTTATGCTCTGACCCCAAAGGAGAGCGTGACGGCAAGCGCCGTTTCTTAGATGTGATGATCGCATTAACTAAAGCATTTTCACTTTGTAACACCATGGATGAAGTTGCCGAGTATCGTAAAGAAATAGCATTTTATTCAGCCATTAAAACCGCATTTTTAAAGCATTCATCGGTTGATAAAAAGCGTAGTGATGAAGAGAGAAATTCAGCCTTTAAGCACATAATCGATAATGCAGTTATTGCAGAAGGTGTTGATGATATTTTCAAAATGGTAGGTTTAGACAAGCCCAACATTGGCTTGTTGTCTGACGAGTTTTTAGAAGATATGAAAAACATGCCGCAGAAAAACCTTGCGGTAGAGCTGCTTGAAAAGTTATTAAAAGATGAAATAAAGGCGCGGCTTAAAACAGATGTAGTACAAGAGAAAAAGTACTCAGACCGCATCATGGAAACCCTGCGTAAATACCACAACCGCAGCATTGAAACCGCGCAAGTAATCGAAGAGTTAATCAAATGGGCTAAAGAAATGGCCGCCGACTCGAAGTTAGCAGAAAAACTTAACCTATCGACCGATGAAATAGCCTTTTACCGCGCCTTAATCGCTAACGAAGCATCGGTACGAGAGCTAGGCGATGACAACCTCCGAAAACTAGCCATCGAGTTAACCCTGCAACTACGAAAGTCTGCCACAGTAGATTGGCAAATGCGCGACAGCGTAAGAGCTCGTATGCGCAATATAGTTAGACGCTTACTACGCAGATGGAAATACCCACCAGACAAAGCAGACGAGGCCATTAAATTGATATTGGAACAGGCTGAAGTGTTAGCTGATAGTTGGTCTTAATCAATCGAGTGATTTACACCAGCAAAGAATTTTTACATAAAGAGAACATCATGATAATGAATAAATACAAAGATTTCAGTGGGAAATATCGATTATGACTAACACCGCGACTCAAGCATCAACGGTTATGCATATTCAAGCGGCCCCTCAACCAGAATCAGTAAAGCCCCTGACCCTAACACAGCGCATTGATGCCGACGAAGGGCTGAAAGCGAAACGCAAACTACTCTCTGTTGTTTCTCTGATCTTGTTAGCCATCGTATTTTCTGGCGCAAAAGTGGTAGAGGCTAATACATTTATCATGAAAATCAGCTTCACTAACCAAAATGGAATTGCTCATTTACTCCTACTTTCCATCGTTTTTTTGATGATCCGCTACTACAACTACGCCCGACCGTATCATGATGAACTATATAATAAGTGGACAGATAGAATGCTAAGCGAACCATTTTTCTATTCTTCAAATCCTAATGAACATGAGCTTGCAGGTATAGTGATGGATAGGACTCCTCAAAAAATTGATGTTGATCGCATCTACTATGAGCAAGGAAGCTTTGATTTTAAGTACAAATGTTCATGGCTATTTGTTAGAAAATTCACTTATATATGGACTTATTCAGAACAGGATGACTACCAAGTAATAGACGTTCGTGTAGGGTGGAGGGGTTACCTCAAAGTACTTGCATATGAAACAAAGCATCAATTTAAGAGCTATTTTACCCACCGTGAAAATTTAGATATTTTAGCTCCTTACTTGTTAGGGAGTATAGCGATAATGAGTTTTGTACTTAATGAAGAAGTTATAGCTATTATAAAAGGATTTACCTCGTGAATATTAATCTATGGAAATCAATAGTAGGATTTGTCGCGCTTAAAAACTATCCTAACTTACCATGCCCTTATTGCTCTAAAGAAACACTAAATTTTGATATTAGTAGTATTGTTAGCCGTAAAGTATCAGATAAATATAAACATATTGCTTCGAGACATTTTAAATTAGAGCAGCAAAGGCAGCGCGATCATAGCTTAAAACAAGGTGAAATTATTGAAGGAATGATGAATTCCAATAGCCTATTAGGAGTAGTTGGCGCTATTGGTTTGTCTATATATGAAATTGCTAAACCTAGCTATCACTTCTGTAAGTTCACTGCATTCATGGTTTGTGAAAGCTGTGGTGATAATATTGCTGTATCAGGGTTATCTCAAGATCATACCAAGAAAACAGAAAGCGAACGACAGTTACCTGCATTGTATAAGATTGATCATTTCTCAACGCCTATTTCTATGTTCAAAATTAATGAACTGGTACCAACATCTATACAGTTCGAACTATTAGGAGCATTTAGCTATTTTCATATCGATACCAACTCTTCTGCTAACAAGTTGCGCAGAGCAATTGAAGTTTTTTGCAGCGAACTTGGTATAGCTGATAATCCTCTTGGACGTCAAATAAACGAATTAAAAAATTCCCATCCGGTTGAAGCCGGACTTTTAAATGCACTACGCTTAGTTGGCAATGAAGGCACCCATTCTAATAGTGTACTGGAAGATGACCTATTGATGGCTTTTGATATTGTGGAAGAGGTATTAGCATTGTTTCCTCGCTTAAATAAATTAGAACGTTTAAAAGCTCCTCAAGCGAAACTAATTAGCAAATTCAAGAAGAAAAATAAACAGACTGAGCCTAAGCCTCTAGAACTTAGTAGAGAGGAGTATTGAATGACTGACAGCTTAATTCCAGACGCACCTGAAGGTGAATTTGTTTTGTTCCAAAGTGCAGATGGCAGCACCAAGGTTGAATGTCGCTTTGAATCCAGCACCCTATGGTTAACTCAAAATTCAATGAGCGAACTGTATCAGATAACCCCGCAAGCCATTACTCAGCATATTAAAGCCATTTACGAAGAGGAAGAGCTTGTACAAGATTTAACTTGTAAGCATTACTTACAAGTTGGAATTGAGGGGAAAAGGCAAGTTACACGCAATAAGTTACATTACAACTTAGCTATGATTCTTGCTGTTGGTTATCGAGTTCGCTCGATACAAGGTACACAGTTTAGAAAGTGGGCGACTAAAACCATTGAAGAGTATTTAACAAAAGGCTTCGTCATGGACGATGAACGGTTAAAGCTGCCTGATTCTAGTGCCTACTTCGAAGAATTACTTAATCGTATTCGTGATATTCGCTCTTCTGAAAAAATGTTCTGGCGTAAAATATGTGATATTTATGCCACCAGCATTGATTACGATGGCAAAGCGCAGCAAAGTATGAATTTCTTTGCACAGGTACAAAACAAAATGCATTGGGCGGCACATGGTCATACGGCTGCTGAAGTTATATATAAACGAATTGATTCTGAAAAACCCCATCTAGGGCTGACTAATTACACAGGTAAAGAATCAGGCAAAGAGCCAACCCGAAAAGAGGTTATGGTAGGTAAAAATTATCTGTCAGAACAAGAGCTTGAGATATTAAATCGCTTAGTCACTTCTTACCTTGAGTTTGCAGATCTTCAAGCTAAAAATGGTAAGTTAATGAAAATGGCTGACTGGTCAAATAAACTTAATGACTTCCTTAAATTGAGTGACTTTGACGTATTAACGCATGCAGGTAAAATATCTGCGGATCAAGCAAAGCAAAAAGCCAAACAACAATATGATGAATATCGCCGTGTTATTGATTTACAGCCAACCCAAGTTGATCAAGATTTAGCTGATGCTATTAATAAACTACAAAAAAAGTAGCCACTACTAGCGGCTCCAGTGATGCTTAACCTTAAAAAAACACCACATTCAGATCCAATATTGTATTAGTGCACTAATAGGAAATAGGGTTGTCAATTACCAACCCTTTTCGTTTAATGTATGATAAATTACGACTTAATTAAGCGAGGACTTCTGACGTATCGTAATTTCAGACTTATTTATTGAGATTGTCCAAATTATTAAAACCGGGATATTTAATGCAAATTGAGAATTTTTCAAATAACTGCGAAATTATTATTGGATTAGTTGCTCCTGTTGGGGTTAACCTTGAAGACGTACAAAATAGAATAACTTCATACTTTAATCAATTTAGGTATGAAGTTAATTTTATCCACCTTTCTCACGTTGCAAAAGAGTTCCAAGGGGTTGCGACAGGCCCATTTACAGAACAGAACCGGCTTGATGTCGCAATGAATACTGGTAATGCTTTACGCAAAACCAGTGAACGAGGCGATTTATTTGCTCTTCTAGCAATTAATGAAATTAACAAAAAAAGAACCGAGGATAACCCTGAGCCCCTTGCGAGACATACGCATATAATAAGATCCTTAAAACACCCAGATGAGGTTGAAACACTTAGGCAAGTATATGGTCCCGGCTTTATACTTATAGGGATATCTTCTAGCATCGAGAATCGTATTCGATACTTAAAAGATGAGAAAGGGGTTCCTGCTGATGAAATAGATCGCTTGATAGAAAGAGACGATAAAGAGTCAAACTCGCTAGGGCAAAGTACAAGAGATGTTTTTCAAATGGCTGACGCATTTGTAACATCTGACGATACAGAATCTTTATCAACCCAAATAGGGAGAACACTAGATCTTCTTTTCTCAAAACCAGTTGTACCACCAACCTCTGATGAATATGCGATGTTTATGGCATACGCGGCTTCACTGCGCTCAGCGGATCTGTCAAGGCAAGTTGGAGCTGTATTAACAAATCATCAATCTGATATTTTAGCTACGGGGGCAAATGATGTTCCAAAATTTGGTGGTGGGTTATATTGGCCGACGGAAGATGACCAACGGGATTATATTCGTGGAAAAGACTCAAACGAAGAGCAAAAGAACAACATTATTCTAAATATAATGAAAAAATTTAAAAATGATGGGGATGCGACTGATGATTACCTCTTGGCTGAAGGAAAAAAGCTACTCAAAGGTACCGGACTACTAGATATTACCGAATACGGAAGAGCTGTTCATGCTGAAATGGAAGCGTTGATGTCATCTGCAAGAAATGGAATCTCTACAAGAGGTGCAACTTTATATACCACGACTTACCCTTGCCATAACTGTGCAAAACATATAGTCGCATCTGGTGTCTCTCGAGTTTTATATATTGAACCTTATCCTAAGAGTTTCGCTACGATTTTGCATGAAGATTCAATTAACTCCGACGGCAGTTCAGATGAAACGGGGAAAGTTTCATTTGAACCATTTGTAGGAATAGGGCCAAGAAGATTTGTAGACTTATTCTCGATGACATTGAGTAGCGGTAGAAAGTTGAAACGTAAAGATAATGGCGTTGTTAAACCGTGGGAACGCACTTCTGCCGAATTGCGAGTACCAATGACCCCCTTGTCATATTTAGAGGCAGAGGTTATGTTAGTACAGCAGCTAGATAATATAAAATCAGTGAAGGATAATAATAATGACTAGTACTGAAAAAAATATTGTAAGAGCAAAGCAAATTGTAGATAACTGGCCTGAATGGAAGCAGAAAGTTCAACTTACTAAATTTAAGTCCTCGAGCAAAGAGTATGCAAAAGTGGTAACCCAACGACAGCCACAGCCACAATCATAATGTTAGGCCTAAACTAACATTGAAATTGGCGTAGCTACACCTGATAGCTTCGCCTATTTGATGCTTAACATTTAAAGCACCTCAATAAAAACGGCTTCGACGATACTGGCAAGGGTGATGACAAAACCAGTTCTACGCTCAACGATCCTACACTTACCCGTACCGAAGAGGGAGCGAAGCCTTCTAATACATTGTACAAAGCAGTAGAAATATTTCAAGTAACTACAGACGTAGGGCAAGGTTAGCTTAACTCTCTTCAAACCAACCTACTGGTTACTAAAGTGGTTACTAACCTAAACATTTACACCAAAGAAAGCCCTGAAGTCCCCACGTACCTTGCAAAACCAAGCCACCCTCTACATTCAGATCCAGAATATTGAATAACACCCACCCGCGTCCTCAACGATACCTAGCCCTCTGTTTTTGAATGGGTTATTTGAAAACAAGTCAATGAAGTGAACCTCTGAAGACGATATA
>Ga0209395_1003208_pt1 | contig 20566 bp, 17 predicted proteins | sample GOMGulsemesocosm_3_FD_184635 | JGI IMG/M metagenome (GOLD analysis project Ga0209395, IMG submission 184635) | Methane-oxidizing microbial communities from mesocosms in the Gulf of Mexico - GOM9D Gulf of Mexico (SPAdes) (version 2) | ecosystem: Environmental > Aquatic > Marine > Cold seeps... | reverse complement strand
AAGGCTGGTTTCTTGATGCAGCAAAACAGTTGACAGCAGTATTGGTAGTAGTCTTTTTAATCTTTGGGGTTTTAAGACCTACCATGCGAGGTTTAGTCGCGAGGGATGAAGAAGTAAAAGCATTGATTGATGCGCATACAGAAGCTGATGCGATGGGAGGAACTGTTCGTTTTGATGAAGATGGTAAACCAATAGCGGTTCCTGTTGATGGTGAAGCAGGGGAAGCAGGTGAAAAAAGCTTGTCATCAGGTGTTGAAGATCTATTGTTATTAGATGCGCCACAAAGCTATGAAAAACGATTGGAATATGTACAGCAATTGATAGATGAAGATCCTCAAATAGTTGCAGAGGTTCTTAAAGGATGGATAAAAAGCGATGTCTGAAATTGAAATCACCTTAAATGCGACAGAGCGAGGGGCATTATTGCTTTTAGCTGTAGGTCAAGATAGAGCTGCTGCTGTATTGAAGAATATGGGGCCTAAAGAAGTACAAATTATTGGTTCTGCAATGGCAACAATGGGGCAAATAACTTCAGAAATGGTTGATATTGTGCTTGAAGATTTCATCATGGAAATTAAAGATGAAACAGGGCTAGGGTTAGATTCAGATAGCTATATTCGAAATATGTTGACCAACGCCTTGGGTGCAGACAAGGCCGGTAATATTATTGACCGTATTCTTATGGGGGCTAATAGTAAAGGGATTGAGCAACTCAAATGGATGGATGTGCGTTCAATTGCTGATTTGATTCGATTAGAACATCCACAGATTATTGCGATGATTTTATCACTGTTAGAAGCCGATTTAGCGGCAGAAGTTTTAGCGCTACTAGCTGAAAATCAACGTTCAGATATTATTATGAGAATTGCTACCATGGAAAGTGTGCAGCCAGCAGCTATTAAAGAGTTGGATGATATGATGGAGAAACAGTTAACGGGTAGTGATAGTGTAAAAGCATCTAATATTGGAGGCATAGACTCTGCCGCTAATATCTTAAACTACTTGGAAGGAAGTTTGAGTGAAGAAATGATGGAAGGTATAAGTGAATTTGATGGTGAATTAGGACAACAAATTCAAGATAAAATGTTTGTTTTTGCTGACTTGATTAATGTAGATGACAGGGGCATTCAAACCTTATTGCGAGAAGTTTCTACAGATCAATTATTGGTTGCATTAAGAGGTGTTAATGAGGGGCTTAAAGAAAAAATATTTGGCAATATGTCTAAACGAGCAGCTGAAATGTTACGTGATGATTTAGAAGCTGCCCCACCGACTAAATTAAGTGAAGTGGAGCTTGCACAAAAAGATATATTAACTATTGCTAAGAAATTGTCAGAATCAGGTGAAATGATGCTGGGAAGTGGTGGTGGTGATGAACTCGTCTAAAGAAAAGCCATTTTCAAGCTCCGAGCTGGAAGCTCTAGGGTTATGGGATGTTGCAGAACAGTTTGGTAAGAAAAAACAACCAGCGGTAGTGCAACCAAAAAAAGAAAAAGCGACCTTAACGGTTGATGAAATCGAAAAAATGCAACAGCAGGCCTATGATGAAGCTTTTGCTCAAGGAAAAAAAGAAGGCTTTAAGGATGGTTTTAAAGAAGGGACCGTTAAAGGTTACGATGAAGGCTTTGTAAAAGGAAAAGTAGAAGGTGAAAAGAAGGGATATGATGATAATTTACATCTAATACAAAAAGAAACAGCAGCCTTTGTTAGTTTATTAGAGTCATTAAATGAGCCATTTAAAGAATTAGATGAAGCTGTAGAAACAGAATTGGTTAATTTAGCGATAGGAATTGCCAGTCAGATTGTAAGAAGAGAAATTAAAATTGATCCAGGACAAATTGTTGCGGTTATCAGAGAAGCGGTTAATGCACTACCCTTAGCATCACAAAAACTAACATTGCAAATGCATCCAGAAGATGCCGAATTAGTTAGAAAATCTTTAGCATTAGATGATATGACAGCACCGTGGAATATTGTTGAAGACCCTTTAGTTACCCGTGGAGGCTGCGTAGTAAACACTGAAACATCCCATATAGATACTACCATTGAAAATAGACTCGCAGTTATTGTCGCTACGGTATTAGGGGGCGAAAGAGATGAGGATCAAACAGCGTGATTCCTGTTGCCAATCGAAGTGAAAGTTGGTTAAAAAGAATCAAGCCCTATACAGAAAGATTATCTGATATACCTGAGTTAGTGGTTGAAGGAAAATTAACAAGAATGGTAGGCCTAACTCTAGAAGCTGAAGGATGTCGGGCGTCAATAGGGTCTTTATGTCAGGTTGAATCTAAATCAGGTAAAAAAATTGGTGCAGAAGTTGTAGGTTTTTCAGCTGGGCATGTGTTTTTGATGCCAACAGGAAGCACCCAAGGACTAGAACCAGGCTGTAGAGTTATTCCTTTAGGTAAAAAAAGTTTAGCAAAAGTTGGGTTTAGTTTATTAGGTCGCGTATTAGATGGTGCAGGAAATGCATTAGATGATAAAGGGCCATTAAAAACAGATGCAACCATTTCCCTAAATGGTAAGACAATCAATCCGCTTTCAAGAAAACCTATTAGAGATACATTAGATGTTGGTGTAAGAGTTATAAACTCAATTTTTGCGGTAGGACGAGGGCAAAGAATGGGTTTGTTTGCCGGAACAGGGGTAGGGAAAAGTGTGTTGTTAGGAATGATGACAAAATTTACTCGGGCTGATGTTGTGGTGGTAGGGTTAATTGGTGAAAGGGGGCGAGAAGTTAATGAGTTTGTATTAAAGATTTTAGGTGAAGAGGGCATGAAACGATCTGTTGTGGTCGCATCACCAGCGGATGATTCCCCTTTAATGCGAGTACATGGCGCGATGTTGGCAACCAGTATTGCGGAATATTTTAGAGATCAAGGATTAGATGTTCTGTTATTGATGGACTCTTTAACAAGATATGCGCAAGCACATAGAGAAATTGCTTTAGCAATTGACGAACCTCCTGCAACAAAAGGTTATCCGCCTTCTGTGTTTGCAAAATTACCTCATCTGGTAGAAAGAGCAGGTAATGGTGATGAAGGTGGTGGATCGATTACCGCGTTTTATACAGTTTTAGCGGAAGGTGATGATAATAATGACCCTATTGCTGATGCTGCTCGAGGTGTATTGGATGGACATATTGTTTTATCCAGAAGCTTAGCCGAATCAGGCCATTTCCCTGCTATTGATATTGAAGCCTCCATTAGTAGGGTTATGTCAGATATTGCAGAAGTAAAACAAATAGAATTATCTAGAGAATTAAGGCGACTGTATTCACTTTATCAACAAAATAAAGACCTGATTAGTGTAGGTGCTTATCAAGCAGGATCGGACCCTAGAATTGATGAAGCTATTGCAAAAAATGCGGTTATAGCAAAATTCTTACAGCAAGATATGAATGAAGCTGTTGATATTAGTCGTAGTTTAGCCGAGTTAGAAACTTTATTAGGGGGGCGACCTTGATAATCGACTTTTTTATTGGAACAAAAGGGTGTTATGACTACCCAGCATTAATGGTTAAGGAATGAAAAAATCTCAAAGACTAAATGTTATTGTCGAGTTAAATGCTAGAAATGAAAAAAATACCTTAAAAGAGTTAGGTAGTACTCAACAACAAAAACAAGAAGCTGAAATACAATTAGATAATTTAAAGGTGTATCGCCAAGAGTATGAAGTTAAGTACCAGTCAATTGCTAAAATAGGGCTTAATATTAAGCAATTGCTTGAGTTTAAGGCTTTTATGAGTAAATTGGATAAAGCAATTATCGAGCAAGAACAAGTTGTTATAGCTGTTGAAAAACAATTGATTAGCACACGAAAACAGTGGGAACAACAGCATCATAAAACTAGTAGTATGCAAAAGGTTTGTGATGCAGCCGTCAAGGAAGAGCTTAAAGTAGAAGAAAAAAGAGAGCAAAATGAGCAAGATGATCGCTCAACGCGTATTGGACGAAGTGGTGGCACAAGAAGTGCTTAGCTCTTAGATAAGGAACTCGGAGAACCCATATGAATATTGACAGCTCAAACTTACTTTCCATGCTCTCAGCAGGGGAAAGTTTAGAATCAATACAACAACTATTGCCAGGTGATGGGGCTGAATCACCTGAATTCTCTGATGCTTTGATGCAGAAGATAGAGCAGTTACAAGGGTTAACTGCATCAGTAGAAGAAGCAGGGAAATTAGTAGTTGAAAACTTTAACCTGGGTAATCAACTGCATCAAATTGCCGGCTTACCGCAAACTGCGGAACAAATAAATGATTTCTCAGCCTTTCTTGGCAAAGACTTGCCACAGCAAAATCCATTAGAAAAAAATATTGATTTAGAAAATACACTAGAAACACTTGCCAATGTTTTAAATACCTTGGGCGAGAATGTAGAAACGAAAGCTGATATAAATACTCAGATAGATGCTTCTATAGAGACTATTAAATCAATAAAGCAACATGTGCCAGAACGAAGCGAAATAGTTGATAAGTTAAATCAAATTGTTGACAGCTTAGAGCAAATGCAGCCAGGTTGCCTTAGTAGTGAGGTTGATCATAAAAGCGATACAAATAGTCCTATAGAGGGCTCAATAAATATTGAGCAACAAGTATTAAAACATTTAGATCAAAAACTTGAAGGGTCTGAGTCCTTAAAGTCAGATGAACTTAATGTTAAATTTACAGATGATCGTGCATCTTCTTTAGGAATAGATGTTTCTAAGCAAGAACAAAATCAGTTTAATATTCTTGATGTTGAAGAGCCTAAACCTATAAAGTTGGATAACGCTAGCATTGAAAGTAAAGATGTTAAAACTCATTCTCCTGCGATAGATACATCTAACTTAGCACAAAACACATTCAATATTTCTGATCCAATAGTTAGTGAGCAAAAAGAAGGCATTCAACAAATACCTAGTAATGAATTTGAGCAAGATCAATTAAAGCATGTTGATAATATTATTGAAAATGTTAAACAGCTAGAAAATTTGTTGCAAGAGCAACCCTTAAGTAATACTTCAGAGGGTAATACCTTTGATAAAGAGCATAAAAAAGCTTTAGAAAGTGAAGTTGAGCAATTAGTCTTAGGTATTGAATCTATTAAGGAGGCTATTTCTAATAAAGTAACAGAAACATTAAACAAGCAACAGCTTGCTGTTGAAGATTTATTACAATCGGTTGAGACATTCAGTGCTTCCACCGAAAATCAATTAGAGATAGAAACCCTTAAAGGAAAATTATCTGAAAAAGTAGACACATCTATTGATAATCAAGAACAGCTACCGTCTTTTTTAGAGGATGAGTTAGATGAAGTTGATATTGAAAACAGGATGGCTTCAATAGTGGCGGCATTAAATGAATCTAAGCAATTCGAAAAAACAGGGAGTCAGTCTCAGGCTATTTATCAAGAATTAAAAACGGGTACTAGTAAAGAAAATCTATCGACGAAACAAATATTAGAGCAGCAAAGTATAGACTTTTCAGTTAAACCTGAAGTGAAAGATGAATTATTGCAACCCAATAGTGCAATGATGAAGATGAAGCCAACTGATATAGATTCTGTGTTTAGCAAGCAAAATCAAAATACTAATGTTTTGGATGGTAAAGAGCTAGATTTACCAACTGAGAGAGTATTACCAAAATTTGCAACAGATATTGCCAACCTAAATCGTGCCGTTATGGCAGAGAATAAAGCTGAGATTCCTCCAATGACCAAACATTTCGCTAATCCTGAATGGAATAAAGAAATAGGCGAAAGAGTTATCTGGATGCATAAACAAGCCATTCCATCTGCTGAACTTAGATTAAACCCAGGTCATTTAGGTCCTATCACTATTAAAATTGATATGAGCCAAGATCAGGCAACCGTTGCATTTACAGCACAGCATGCCGCTGTAAAAGAAGCCATTGATGCAGCTTTACCAAAATTAAGAGAAATGTTTTCTGCTCAACAACTCAATTTAGCAGAGGTTAGTGTCTCGCAAGAAGATGCTGGACAAAAACAGCAAAGAGGATTTAGCCAGATGGGAAGTAATGCTGGCAAAGGTGAAAAAGATAGCAATGAAATGTTAGAAAATGAATTGTCTGAAAACCCTATGGATATAGCTGATGAGATTGAAGCAGGTAGGGCTATAGCTAGTAATGGTGTGTTAAGTGTTTTTGCTTAGGCGTACTGAATAAAAATTGAATCAACAAAAACTACCCATCTCAAATTGACACTTTGATGAGTAGCTTGTGGCCATAAAACACTAAGACTTTTTACAAGTATTAATACCTAATAAAGGGTATAAAGGGCAAAAGTTAATGGTTGCAGTTAATAATGGTACAAGACCAACGGCTCCCCACCAATTTTGAGTTGCATATCCCCAAGCAATAACGGCCAGACCTACAACAATTCTTAATATCTTATCTATTCCACCTACATTTGAGTTCATAATTAACTCCTGATATTTAATTGAAAATAAAAGTATAAATTAATTAAAAACTTGCTTCAGTGACATTGTTACATAGAGGGTTTGAAGTAAAACTCTATAGAAATGCATATTGATGTTTATACACATAATGAATTTTAACTTTGTGATTATTAATATTAAGCGTCTAAAATCAGTTGATATGGTTTTGTTTTTACTCTAAGTTATTGATTTATATTTTTAAATAAAGGGGTGTATAAAAATAACGCAATTTAGCCGTAAGCCTTAAACAGCCTATAAGGGAGTGACTTATCAGAGGGTTATTCACAGAGTTATCCACAGGTTTTGTGGACAAGATTGTAAGTTATTGATTGTGGGAATTGCTTGTTATTTATATTCGGATTGAAAAGTTTAGAACCCTCAGATTGTTGCTTTTAACCTCCCCCTTTGGAAAAGGGGGATTGAGGGGGATTTTATAAACTTAGTAATAAACGAATTAAAATACGTATTTTAATTTAATACTGTACGAGCATTTATAGCTTGTATAGGTCTATTATTTGGTTCATGTAACACTTCAGAAAAAGTAGCAATTTGTTGTTTTGAAGCTGTGATAGCTTGCTTCATTACTAACCAACGAACCCCCTCAGAACACGGTGGTGTTGTTAGAGAACCATTAAACCTATAATAATCTCGATTAAGCGGTAATATGTCATTCACATTAACTGTAGAAGGTAACTGATGCTTATCTCCTGCATGCTTGGGCATTTTTCCCCACGCTAGTTCTAAACCTTTATTTGCTGCACCTTCTTTAAACATAACTGCAACAACGGCGAGGTTGCCATCTTTATCGGCATGAACTAAATGTGCTTCAAGAGGAAATGATTGATTGTTGATATTGTTTTCACTTGGGGTATGAAAATGAAATTGCAGAAGAGTGAAGGTTTTACCATCAATTTTAATATTACTGCCATCCTGATAATTTAATTGTACAGTATGTCCGTTATTAAGAATCTCATGCCCCCCCGCCTGATAATTAAACTTTATGGGATCTAATTTTGCCTGTGTAAAATTAGTTAAATTAATAGGGGATTGGTTTTTTCCTGAACAAGCGTAATTATCATTACTTAATGTTGTCCAATTTTCTGGACCTTCATCACCACTGTATCCCCAGTGAGAACTCTGTGTTGCACAACCAGTCGACAAAGTAGCAATAGCACAAAAAGCGATTATTTTTTTTTTCATTTTGTATCCTAAGTGGTGTATATAGTATAAAGCTTAGTTTAGATGGTAGTGTCGTTTATACAAGTTTTGAGACTTTATTTCTTTCTTGATATTAACCAGTATGTAATACCCAGAGCTAATACTACAGCGGCTGTTGATGAAATATACATAGGTGATAATTCTTTAAAATCAAAAATAATAACTTTTCTGCAGATAGCCATTAAAGCTGTTGCAACAACTAACTCTACTGGCAAAACATCGTTTCTAATGTAAAGGGTGATATTGGTGAAAATTTCAATAGCGATAAGTACTGCTAGAAATGCACCAAATGTTGCTAAAATATCAGAAATGCTCAGTAAATAAATTGGAGGCTCCATTAACCTCTGATAAAGCACAAAAACAACATCACCAATTCCCCAGATAATGACAAAAACCATAAGAATAGCAAGAACCTTAACGGCATTTCTTATGGTTCTATGTAAAAACTCTATGAGAGGATCTGTATGATGACTTGGGAGCTCTTCATGGTGACTGGAATGAATAGATTTATGTTTACTCATTTTAAATTTTGATTATAAAATTTCATATTCAATATTCTATTGATTGAAACTTTCAATAACCTTTCAAACTAGATGTTTTTAACCTCAAACTGTAAATCAATACGAGTACCGCCATAAGTAGAATTTAATAGCATTAGCTTAATTTGGTGTAAATCAGCAATTTCTTTAACGATAGCCAACCCTAAACCACATCCTTCACCTGAGCTACTTGGAATACGATAAAAACGTTCAAAAATTTTATCTTTTTCACTATCAGGAATACCGGGGCCATCATCTTCAATAGTTAAACAAATAACAGGGGTGTTACTTAACGTAACAAATATAGAACCATGTTTATGACCATAAGCAATAGCGTTATCGAGTAAATTAGAAAGTAACTCGGTTAATAAAACACTATCTGCCATAACTAAACAAGATTGGTTTGAAGCTTCAAAGCTTATTTCTATACCTTTATCTAAAGCTTTGGGAATCCACTCAATACAGACTTCTTGAACTAAATTATTTAACTCAAGCTTTTCTTTTTGATGTCCACCTTCAACAGGATTAGAACGGGCTAAGACAAGTAATTTAGTGATCATATGAGAAACTCTGTCAGCACTGCTTTGTATTTGAGATAAAGCAGGGCGCATAGTGAGAATATCTTGTTCGCGTTGGGCGCGTTCAGCTTGCAGTTTTAGCCCTGCTAAAGGTGTACGTAATTGATGGGCGGCATTTGCAATAAAACGTTGTTGAGAATTGATTGCAGCGGATAATTTTTCTAATAAATTATTAATGGTATCGGTCAAAGACCTTACCTCAGTAAATACATCTGATTCAGGAATAGGGCTTAAATCACTCGGTGATCGTTGAGAAATATCGTTAGCTAATTTGTGTAATGGTGCTAATCCATGATTAATGGCTTCAATAAGAAGTAGACTGATAAATAGGGTTAATAGTATTTGTGGAATTAAATCAGCCAATAGAATATCGATCATCATATCTTGGCGTTTATTTAAGGTTTCTGCGACATGAATATAAACTGTTTCTGGTAGTAAACCTGGTACTTGTAGTGAAACTATACGAATAGCTTTATTATCAATGGTTGATGTTGAATATATTGCTTGTTCTAGATCGACAGATATAAGTGAAGTAGGCAGTATTTCATCACCAACGATAAGTCTGTCTTGAGCTGTGATGATTTTAAAAAAAGTAGTGTCAACATCATCCCATTTGAATATTTCTAAAGCAGTTGCTGATAGTTCTACAGAAATTTTGTTATCAACCACCTTAACTTCTTGTACTAGAGAGCGAGCAGAATCTAATAACCAACGGTCGTATGTTTTTTCAACATAATGCAAAGTTACAAAATAAGATAATGCTGTTTCTAATATTATGAAAATAATAACAGGAATAATTAAACGGTAAGTGATTGCCGCTTTAAGACTGGTAACTTTATTCATCTTGTTTATCTTCTAATAAATAGCCTAAACCACGAAAAGTTCTGATGCCAACAGCGTAGGGTTTAATGCATTTTCTGATGCGATGGATATAAACTTCAATGGCATTATCAGCGAGCGCATCACCATGTAATGATAAGTGTTGAGCAATTTTATCTTTACTGATGACTTTACCGTTCTGCATCATTAACACTTCTAAAACAGAAAATTCACGGGCAGATAGTGTGAGTAACTCATCCTTAGCCATAATTTGTTGGCTACTGGTATCTAATTGTAAATTGCCCACTTTAATAATATTGTTAAAACCACCATAGCAACGTCTGATTAAAGCTTGTATTCGAGCTTCTAATTCCCTAAGTTCAAACGGTTTAGTCATATAATCATCAGCACCCTGACTAATACCTTCAATGCGGTCATTCATCTCATCACGTGCAGTCAAAATTAGAATGGGTAAAGATATTTTTTGATTGCGCAGTTTACGTAACAAATGCAGACCATCCATATCTGGCAGACCTAAATCCAAAATAATCAGGTCAAAACCTTGAGCTTTGAGTAAATGTTCTGCATAAGCACCTTTTGTAGCCCCCGTTACAGAATAGCCACTGTTTGAAAGTGTATGGGTAAGCCCGTCAGCAAGAATTTCGTCATCTTCTATTAATAAAATTTTCATTGAGTTGAAAGGTTATTGAAAGTTTCGGTTTTTATAATAACAGCTACTTGATGCGCTTTCTCAATAAGGACGTTAATCAATATTTATAGCCAGGGATTGGCCTTTTTAATTTTATCGTGAGGATTTAATAATGGGTGTTATTTTTGGAATAATTAATATTATAGTGGCTGTTTGGTTTTTCTCATCCGCAGCTTCAGTAAAAAAACAAGCGTTGATGTGGGCAGCTATTGGAGGAATTTCATTTCTTGCTTTTAAGTTCATAGGCTATTCAACGATTGGTTATCTTCAGGGATCAATAGATCAAGCATTTATTGGAGATTTAGTTGAACAAGGTTATGTAGCATCAGAGCGATCAGCGGTTGAGCTTTCTAGTGAAGTATCTGATGACCAGTCCATGGTTTTAGGTATATTCTATGAGTTTTTTCCTTTAATGCTTGCTCTGTTAGGTGTTAGCTTTATGCGTGCAAAGTTAATTTTAGACATGGGGTTTATTGCATCATTAAAGCATAAAACACCTTTAAAAATTAAAACGCATGATACACAAGGAAATACACCAACCGTGTCACCTGGTTTAACAAGTACTGTATCTGGGTGGTGGCATAGAGTAAGGAAAAACTAAGCAATTTAAAGTATAGTTAGGTCGTTTATATTGTAGTAAAATTTTTTCTAAGTTTAATCTTTTTTATTGTAGGAATATATGTCAATTCAAAGTTATTTTATGAGTGGTAGTAGGCTAAAAAAAGCGCAACAATTAACGCTTGATGCTAGACAAGCGGAAGGTGAGCAAGCTAATATTTTATTTCAACAAGCTTATGATAGTTATGCCTCTGTTTCGGAATCGTTTTCAAGATATGCTGATACGCTACATTATTGGGGACTTGCATATTTGCAGCAGGCTGACACTAAATCTTTTTCGTCTGAAGCAATTAAAATCTATGAAGAAGCTATTAATAAATTTTTACTTTGTAAAGCTATCGCACCAAATCATCTAGGCGCAGTAGTAGATGAAGGGGTAGCTTTATTAGGATTGGCTAAGTGTAAACAAGTAAGTTTTGATGATGAGCTTTATAGTAAGGCAAAGGAATTATTTGAAGTTGCAGAAACAATTCAGTTAGGTTCAGCATCTTATAATCTTGCTTGTATTTATGCTTTACAACATAAAAGTGATGCTTGTTTAAAAGCCCTGGAAAACGCTCGAGACCATGGACTAATACCTGATATAGATAATATTATCAATGATGTTGATTTGCAGAATATTAAGAAAATGCCATGGTTTACTGACTATATAAAATCTTTTGAGGAGAGTAATAAAGAAAGTGATGATGTTGTTGAAGTCGATGAAAAACCAGTTGAAGCTGAATTAACAGAATAGTTATCCATCATTTTTCAAAGGTTTGTTGGTACGCTGTTACTAACCTATATTTTCCTTAACTTAAGGATATTGGGGCGCAGTGCTTTAGCCTGCATTTATAGACACAATAAGTACAGGCTAAAGCACTGCGCCCCAACAACAATTACCTGTTGATAATGCAAAATTATAGGGTCAAATTCATTATTCTTAAATATTTATAAATTAGGCTCTGGTGAATAAATTTCATCAGGCCAGGGACCGATAGGGGAAACATGTAAAAACCCCAATGCTCCATTTTTAACACGAAAAATAGCATGATCAACCAACAAATATGTTCCTGGTACTTTTGCTTCTAGTTCAAACATAGCGGCTGCACCTGGTGCTACATATTCAGTTTCTTGGTTTCGTAACACATCAGAGAAATGTCCTTGGTATGTTTTGTCAAATATAGTACCGATAACATGCCAGTTTGCACCTTTATTAGGGCCACCATTAACAAAGAAAAACCTTACAGTATCACCTTGGTTGGCTTGCATTCTGGATGTTAAGTTACCTTTCAGAGCTTCTTTATGACCGTTGAATGACCAGTTGTTAGGTTTCTCTGTTGCCGCTTGTGTTTCATCCAACATTAATGTGCCATTAGGTAAGCTAAAAGCATTGGCAATAGGGTCGCCTAGATTATTGTGATACCACTCGGATTGACCTATATAAAACTCTTTGTCGACTTTAGCTAATCCACCTTTAGGTTCAACGACTATCATTCCGAACATACCATAACCAATATGTTTCCATGGAACACCTTCAGCAGCACAATGATAAATATAAGTACCTTGGCGTGTTGCTGTAAAAGTTAATGACTTTGCTTCACCAGGAATGCTTTCAGTTACCACTGCTCCACCACCTGGGCCAATAACAGCATGTAAATCAATATTGTGTGAAGCAGTATTATGGCTATGGTTCAAAAGGTTTATTGTTACTGTATCTCCCTCCATAACTCTGATTAAAGGTCCGGGAACTGAGCCATTAAATGTCCAGACCCAAGCGGTTGCTCCTGTATTATCAATTTTTGCCAGTACCTCTTTTGCTTCTAAATCAATAGTGACATGTTGGGTTTGATGTCTGGATATAGGGGGAGGGATGATTGTTGGGTCTTTAATAACAAAGCCAACATTTTCTGGGGTAGCTATTGCCAAAGGGGTTGTAATAAAAAGTGTTATTACAATAATTGATTGAATCCAAATTTTACTAAATTTCATTGTCTTATCCTCAGTAATAAGAGAGTCTTTTAACAAAACTGTTAGTTAATTTATTGAGAGGAATACTGATGCCTTAGTATTCATCAAGTTTTTTAAAATGATGTTTAATTCTTTTTCATGGCTAAATACAAACCACAGCTTGTCTTTTGGAAGTGAGGCTTTAGAGACTGTGAAAGTATTCTGCTTTTGGCCTCCCCCTTTGGAAAAGGGGGATTGAGGGGGATTTTACAAAACAATAACTCATTGATATTGCAATAAAATGTTTTTGTAATAAAATCTCCCCCAGCCCCTCTTTTCCAAAGAGGGGAGCTAAACCCAATACTTTCACAGTCTCTTTAGCCTCGCCTTAATCATGCGAGGCTAAAGCCTCACTTCCATGCTGAAATTTTTTGTTTATAACCATATTGTTTTTTTCTAGAACCTTTGCTTTTAGGTGCTGGTACCATTTTTAAAACTTGGCCAGTGGCTACTGATTCAGAATTTCTAAAAGGTGTCCCCGTGGTATTGCCAATAATATAAATTTCGCCATCAGAATCTTGACCAAACCCATGTAGAAATAAACCTAAAACATCACGATCTGAAAATTTAAATTCATGAATATTTGATGTTTGGTATTGGTGAAATAAACGTCCGCTCGGTATGCTAAAACTGGCAGACCAATCACCAAATAAATAGCTTCCTTTTAGTTGTTTAAAAAGTTTTCCTCGATAAACAAAACCGCCGATGATAGAAATACCTTCGTCGTGGTCATATTGCAATATAGGGTCTATTAAGTTAGGTAAATTGCCAGGGTCATTGTTATGTACAAACCCTGCATAGCCTTGGTTTGTATTAAAGAAGAAACTACCTTCTTTACTGTTCCAGCCATAATTTCCTCCGTTAACGATAATATTTACTTCTTCAATATCATTTTGCCCTACATCTGCAGAATATAATATGCCTGTTTTGCTATCAAATGACATACGAAATGAATTACGTAAGCCGTAAGCATATATTTCAGCTAACCCAGAGAAGGGGGTATTTACAAAAGGATTGTCAGATGGAATACCGTATTGACCATTAGAAGAATTTGTACCCAAAGGATCGATTCGTAGAATGGCACCAAGAGGATTACTGGTGTTTTGGCCATTTCCATTTTCTCCGTGACCCACCATTAGACCGCCTATAAAACCTTGACCATCTTTATCATCAGCGCCACCTCCATCACCAAAAACCATATACAGTAGACCGTCTGGGCCAAAGGCTAAAGATCCTCCGTTATGGTTAAACTGTGGTTCATCAACACGAAGTAAAATACGTCGACCACTACTTACATCATCAGTCATATCAACAAAACCAATGCTTGATGTGTGATTAGTGACATTCCATTCGGTGATTACTGCTTGATGATCGGCATTGATGCCAGGAGGTAAAGTGGAAGTAAAGTCAGGTGCAATAGAGGGTTGTTCTGACTCAGAGGTAAAAGTATATATCAACCCATTGGCTTGATAGTCAGGGTGAAATGCTAAACCTAGCAAGCCACGCTCATCAAATGAACCTGGACCAAATATACCTAAAGGAACAAGTCTTTCACTTAGATCCATAAATAAATAGCGAATACGGGTTATTAAATTTATCCTCCAGATCTGCCCTGGTTGGTCAACAACATATAATTGATTCGGATTACCTGGAGCATGAGTTGCAAAATTTGGAGCAATAAGTCCTGAGGCAACGGTTTCAAAAGCTATCGATGTATTGCTTTGCGCAATGGGTTCCGGAATGGGATCTAACAGTGCAGATGAAGTGACGGTTGTAATCGCATCCGTTTCGTCAATATCTAAATCTTGATCATGAATAATGGCTTGCCAAACTATATCGCCAGCAGAAGGAGGGAAATAGTCAGGGAAACTAATTGTTTGAGTCTGAGTATTAATCCCCGATTCAAATACCACTTCTTCTGAATAAATTTCTGTAGCGGATAAAGTCGCTGAAACAGTTGCTTTAACTGAACCAGAAATCTGACCATTATTTATTACTGATAAGCCTATGCTAATAGGATCATATCCTACCTGAGCAGTTGGGCTCACAGTAAATAATGTAGAGTCTATATCAATTAGTTCGCCACTCACAGCTAGGCCTTGTCCTGTTAAAGAAAGATCAATTTGTGATTGGTCTGGATCATTACTATTAATTCTTAAACAGCCTCCGTCATATCCAATATCGACAGGGGAATAGCTTACTTGTATAGATTCAGACAAAGTTGGTGAAATACTAAAACTACTAAGTCCAGGTAAGTTGTATTCAGCAGACGTTGATGACTCGGGGCAAAAAGCAATACTCGTTATATTAAGAACATCATCACCAGTATTTGTTACTGTCACAATTTTTGTATCAGAAGTATTTATGGTGTTACTAAAATTAAGAAAGCTAGAAGGAATTTCAATATTAGGAATTGTTGTTATTTCGGGGTCTAGAGTTGTTATTTGAGCGGGAGAGGATTGATCGACAGTATCTCCATTCTTAAAATAAATAGTATTAAATAAGCCGCTAGTCCAGCCTGGTTGAGTGTTTAAGTTGATTTCTTCAATATTGCTAGAACTTGAAGAGTCTCCATCTGAATTAATACTCTCCACTGCTAAAAAGGCATTTAAGATAACACCTCCATTGTTTAGAAATTCTAAGCGGACATCCCAGCCATATTCATTCCAGCCATCACCCCCACTAGTTGATTGATGACATAACTGACAACTAACAAGGTCTGAGTTCGAATTAGGATACTTGGTTTGCCACTCTCCAAAGTAGCTAAGTCGAGCATAGACAGGATTAATCGTGTAAGTAAATAGCAATATTGTCAAACAAATGAAATTGACAGCTCGCGGTAATTTTACATTTTGTATATAACTGATTGTAAACATGACATGACCTCAATTCTCTTATTGATAAATCATGGTATTAGTTTAAATATGTAAATTTAGTGTTATAAATCCATTTTATATACATTGCTTAAAGTGTATAAATAAAGGAATTAAAGCAACAAGTTGTTAGAAAGCTTGTAATTATTGAAGGAGATGACTTTCTAGTGGCTTTCACTGTGGATTAAAAGTAATCTTTCAAAAAAACAGCTTAGCTCTTGTTATCAGTTGCCGTGGACCAAGTATTTTGACTTCTTTAATCTAGTTAAGCTAATACTCAAGATTAAATTTAAAATTCTTATCTTTCATTTTTAGCTTACAGTATTATGTAGAAAAGCACATGATCCAAATAGGTCAAAATGGTTGTGGTAAGTAAAAAACTACATAGCCATTAACTTACCACAAGTTAATTTAATAAATTAAGGTTAGTCATTTATAAAGCTGACTTACTAATACCTGTTAAAAATCACCTGGTAATTTATATACTGCAAGTACGCGTTAACATTTGGAATGATATTTTCAAGCTACAATTAATTCCAACTGAATTCACCATCAAAAACGGTACAGTTAGTAAGCGATACAGAAGCATCATCTATGTAAATTTGTTGTGTAGCAGAAACTGGGTAAGTCAAATACTCTGAGCATTGTGCACTTTGTCCATTGCCGACAACAACTTTTGTATTTGGCATAAGAGTACAACTTATTAGCTTATCTAGCGGTGACCACTGGTAACATATTTCATATTCAGAACGATATTTTGAAATTTTGCCCACGGGTTTATTAAAAGACCACCATTTACCCAATTTACTGTTTGTATTTGTGCTATTCCAAGCTCTAAAGATAGTAATTGTTGCACCCTCTTTACTTATATACGTTTGGCCTTGACAGAGCTTACCTTCTTTGGGGGCTCCTAATGATTGTTTTAAAAGGGCTAAATCCTCAATTGGCTCGAACTTAACTGCAATATTATCAGGTATCTGTGTACTTCCTGCACATAATTGTTTAGCTTCAGTATGTTGTATTTCACTCTCAACCTGGTAAGTAGAGCAACCATAGACTGTAAGTACAAATATAATAAATAAAATTTTTCTCATAAAAAGGTTCTAGCTTGTAATTAGTTGCATAATGCAGTTTTCACTGGGAAACAAAAGTTGTACTTTTTGTTTCCCCAGTGCTGTTTTTTTAATTATTTTTATGGCTATTACTTAACCACAGGTTAAAGAGAATAAAAAATGTAGCCTTGATGTAGTGAAACGAAATCAAGGGGAATTTCAGCTAAACCTTGATTTCACGTTGTTTCATCAAGGCTACAAAAGCTAATTACATTGCCTCTTACAGATAAAAATAGCTGAATAATTCACTGGTTTTTATAAACCTGTGGTTTGTATAGAGCCATGATTATTTTTTTGGTAACGGTTGGAGTTTATCAAAAACGTGACTAACACCAGTTGAATTGATAGTGTTGTTGCTTTTTCTGCTGACCCCATGGCAACCGAAGCAGTTCTGAGGATTAAAATCTTTAGTTTGATACTGAAAATAGGTTTCCATGGTGGTATTAGCTAGGTTCAATGAGCCTCTTAGGCTAGTATCTGTACCACCAGTAGGGATTTGTCCATCCACTGTCCAGATACCTCCAGTCTGTATATAGTTACCACGGACATCATCTGCTGCTAGTTGAGACAACACTGAAACGTTGATAGAAACCAGATCGGTGTTATTGGCAACCGCTGTACTACCTGCTTTACTACCGTGCATATTACCCCAAGGATCGATTCGTATTACTTCGGTCGAGCTGATAGGAGAGCTATTTATGCTAACTATTTCTTGTGCCAAACTGCCGTTTTTATCAGTATTCACTTGTGCATTTGCAGTGATACTAGTTGGTTTTATAGCGCCTTCAGATAGAAAGTTCCAAGCTTTTCCTGAAGAGTTAAATATCTGAGTTTGAGGGCTGTTGGCATTGACATTATAAATGTAAGTATTGTCAGGTACGTTATCCACATGTTCAAAGGTGGACCATACCATTTCAGGGTGCCCTTTAACTGTACCTACTATATGCATTCCGACCAAAGCGAGGGTTTTTTCTTGGTTACTCTTAACGCTCCAGGGACCATTCTTAGCACTGCGGTCAAATACAGGGACAACAGCTTGGCTGAGAATATAGTTATTTTTATCGCTCACTGTATCTGCATCGACCCATGATGTTTTAAGCTCCATGGCCAGTGCAATTTTATCCCAGCTTAGAGGGTAACCGTAACTAGCAGCAAATGTAGAGACTTTGTCTAATTGTGCCTGTGTATTTGGAAATTCTATATTGGCTAGGGCTTTTGTCTTACAACTTTTGTATTCCTTATTACATTCCCCAACAATTTTAGATGTACATTGATTGTAGGTTTGTTGGCAAATATTTAGAGTCTGGGTAGTAAACAGTGCATAGACATCATTGGCATGTAATCCGTAATAAACCAAGGCCTGTTTTTGTGAAAGTAGGGCATCACTATTACCAGCTTGACCTAGCTCAATTTCCTCGTCGGTCTTACCTTTTCGAACAGTCATAAGCATGGGGCCATTCGCTGTCAGAAATTCTCGTTCGTGATTTGACTCGACGGATAAGTTATAAAATTGTGGCGAGGAATTAAAGACATGTTGACTGCCAACCCCTGATGTCAGCCAGAGAAACATTTGTGCGCCCCATTTGTAGAAATCACAGCGAGTATTGTTTTTGGAGTCTGCAAATATGGGGGCTAGGCTATTGGCTGGTTTAACCCAACCATCTTCGCTAGCATGGTTAGAAACAAACCAAGAGGCTATACTGGTTTCACAGGATTTTTGAGCATTGATAGGAAGTCTTGCATTGCTAACAAAGCCATTATCTCCAGCAATTGTTGGAGAAGGTACAGTCAAAATTATACCCACTATAATTGAATATAAACTTGATTTTAGGAATGCTTTTGTTTGTGAATTGTTTGAGGAGTTACTGATCTTTTTCATGGTGGTCTCTCCATTTTTATCATTTATTTATGTGGATGCAGATTACTGCATTTTTTCCCTAAAGAGATTCTGTGACAACGGTAATAATCTCTTATTAGAAATGGAAAATAGTATTAAATTTACTTTGATCTTGAATGTTCAATTTCTGTTTGTGATTTAAAAGGTAAAAAGATATATTTTAGTCAAAAGTATTAGTTCTCATCTGCTCTCCAAGTACTATATGTCCATTTGTTACAAGCTCCTGAAACCCCAGAATGATTTGTTGGTCTGGCATTTGGGGATAGATATTCGAAAATGCTCTTATAATCTGATGAACAGAGTGCCCTGGTTGACAGCTCTCGTATAGTTGTCGCGAATACCGAGTTTGCATAAAAGCCAAATCGTAGGAAGTACTCTTGCTTGAAGGTTTGACATGTTTAATTGTTGAATTTGGGTCAATCAAAATTGGAGTTGTTCGTCGTTTCCAAAATAAAGATTCAGGCCATCGAGTTTCTCGTTTGTAATATTGCCAATGCGTGCGCAGGTATTGTAGAAAATTTACGTGTATGTTCTGCTGAAAGCTTTCTAACAGTTTTCCATTAGAGAATAGTGAGTTTTCAGCAACGATAGCGCCGTGAATCCCTGTTCCTATTGCGTGAGGGATTCCTGTGGAAGAAAGTGGGTCGTGCGAAGTTGCAGCATCTCCTACTGCAACCCAGTTTTCCCCTCCCACTTGCTGTAGACAGGAAGAGAAAGATGCAAATACTTTCGGCTTTTCGGTAAAATTAAAGTCAGAAGCACATTTACTGGTTAGCTTCATTTTATTCAACATCAAATGCCATCGTTCGGAATTAGTTGCTTGCTGTTGGCTGACAATATCTGAATCACTCATTAGAACAACTGAGATTCGGTTCCCAGGAACTGGGGATGAATACCACCACCCGTATTCGCAAGCTTCAACCAGAATTAAAGATTCTAAAGTTGAATTCTTAGAAGATAGCTGGCCGATGCTACCGATGCCAACAAGTCGATCGTGCATAGTTCGTGAAACACCAATGTGTCTAGATAGAAAGCCTGCACGCCCCGTCGCATCGATTAGAAATTTACAACGAATTTTCTGCTTTATGTCCTTTGAATTTCTGACATGAACTTCCCAATTGTTGTTCGAAATTTGACCACACTTGAGAAAATGGGTATTGCTCAATAAATCCCCCCCTCTTTCTATAAATACCTCAGCAAGCATTCTATCGAAACGAACACGGTCAAGACTCCAACCAGCCCCATGGAGAGTAAACATATAATCCAATGCATGTGGGCTAGAACTTCCCCAGGCAGCCTTACTTCCAAATGATTCTAAGGATTGCTCTCGCTGGAATTGTTGCCAAATATCAAGGTATTCAAGAAGAGGGCGTACCCCAGGAGTTAATGACTCTCCAATTCGTGATGAAGAATAATTCGATTTCTCTACAATAGCGACAGAGACTTCTTCTCGTTTTAATAGCGTAAGGCCAGCTGCTGTTCCGCTGGGGCCACCACCCAAGATAACCACATCATAATCAAGTTCTTGGTCTTTTGATTTTGTCATTGTTAGCCTTTCTTGGCAGCTTGTTGCTGAGCAACCAGTTGCCCAAGAGACTTACTATCTCGTTCTTCCTCAACAAAGTATGGGTAGTCATCTGTACCTTGATTGACGATGAACCCTAGTTTGCCCCAGCTGTCGATAATATCTTGAGTTGAGTTAATTCCTCGTTGGAATGGAACTCTTTGACCTGCAGGAATAATGGTTTGCCCATCAATATTAGAAACGAGCGCATC